>Ga0247611_10010923_pt1 | contig 10576 bp, 2 predicted proteins | sample 177DNAGHGhighgp2_FD_192422 | JGI IMG/M metagenome (GOLD analysis project Ga0247611, IMG submission 192422) | Sheep rumen microbial communities from Palmerston North, Manawatu-Wanganui, New Zealand - 1770 DNA GHGhigh gp2 | ecosystem: Host-associated > Mammals > Digestive system > Stomach > Rumen ... | reverse complement strand
GGTCTTGAAGTTCAGGTTGGTGCGGCGCACGCCAGAGCCCAGGATGATACCCTTGTCCTCCGACTGTGTGACAGATACGTTGAACTTTACTTTCTCTGAACCACCACCGACAGTGACGTTGGCCGAGTAGTTCAGCGGCGTCTCGCCCATCACCTCGTCCTGCCAGTCGTGAGAAGGCAGTGTGGAGTACATGTCCAGGTCATAGGGATTACCGAAGTTGGCCTTGAAGAACTTGGCGTTCGACGAACGGGTACCGTTACAGGCATGCCACTGGTATTGGTAGTTGGCGAAATCCTGAGTGTCCATCAGGTCGAGCTTCTTCGACAGGTGGCTGATGCTCAGGTTGCCGTTGAACGACACCGTCACCTTGCCTTCCTTGGCCGACTTGGTGGTCACCACGACAACACCGTTACCACCCTTGGCACCATAGATGGCCGTCAGCGAGGCATCCTTCAGCACGTCGATGCTGGCGATGTCCGTGGGAGGAATATCGTTGATGTTTGATACCTGGAAGCCGTCGACGATATACAGCGGCTCGTTGGACTGCGTCACAGACGTGCCGCCACGAACGCGGATGTTGACATCGGCACCAGGCTGACCGTCGACGGTGGTTACCTGCACACCGGAAATCTTACCCTGCAGGGCGACGGCGGCCGATGTTACGGGCACTGCTGCCAGTTTGGCACCACTGATAGAACCGACGGAACCCGTAAGGTCCTTACGGGCCTTGCTGGTGTAACCCACGACCACAACTTCCTCCAGCGAGGCGTTGTCGTCCTGTAGTGTGATACTCAGGTCCCCGCCCGTTGCATTGACCTCCTGTGTCACCATACCGATGTATGACACCACGATGGTCTTCGACTTCTGGAGCTTCAACGTGAAGTTACCGTCGAAGTCGGTCACTGCTGCATTCTTGGGGTTTCCCTTCTCTACGACGGTTGCACCGATGACGGGTTCACCCGTCGCATCGACAACCGTACCCTTGGCAGTAGTCTGGGCCATGGCCTGACCGCACACCAAGAGCAGACACAATAAGAGTGTCGTCCGGAAAATACTCTTCATTTTAACAGACATAAATTAGTAGTTTTTAATTTGATTTAGTGTAAACTGCTGCAAAAGTACGAAATATTATTAATATCGCCAAAAGAAGTTAACGTTTTTTTTCGCAAACGATTACGGTTATTTCCAAAAAATGAGGGGCTACCGCCAGAACGGTACCCCCTCATCCTTGTGCTATACTTAGCTGGTAGTGTCAGCAGCTTATTTGTTGGTAAATCCGTAGCCGTTGGTGAAGCCACCGTTGGCGAGGACGTTCGGGGTGAAGGGCCACAGGTAGATGGGAGCCTTCACGTAGCCGTAGTCCAGGAACAGGTACTTCAGGTACTCGTCCTCGGCCTTGACCAGGTCGACAGCCCAGTTGGTCTTCTTGTAGCCATCGGCCTCGAGGGCTGCAATCTCGTCGGCAGAGAGTTTCTTGAAGAGACCCTTGATGGCGAGGTTGGGCTTGTAGTCGTCGGGGATGTCCAGACCGAACTTGCTCCAGTCGTTGTTGACGCCACGCCAGCCGGGATAGAGTACGGGGTCGTCCTCTTTGCCAGCCGGGCACTGCTCGGTGAGGCGATGGCCTACCTCGACCTTGCCGTCGACATACTTGGTCCAGATGTACTCAGAGATGGTGTTGCCATTGTCAAAGGTGTAGTAGCCGTTGGCCTTCAGGCCCTCGAACATCTGCTTGGTCAGGTCCTTGATGTACTTGATCTTGCCAGGCAGCAGACCAGTGCGGATGAGCGTCCAGCGACGGTCGCCCTCGCCAGCAAACTCGAAGCCGCGCTCCTGGATGATGGCATTGAGCAGTGAGCCTTCCTTCGAAATGAAGGCGTCGGTCTTGGCTGCAGAAGCCGAACCGAAGGCACGGTTGCGGATGATGTCGAGATACTGACGGGCTGCGCTCTGGTCGCCCAGCACGGCACAAGCCTCTGCATAGCCGAGGTAGATTTCAGACATGCGCATGTAGGGACCATTGATGCCCGACTTACGCTGGTTGGCCACCCAGGGGTTGTCCTGACGGGCCTCGTCCCACTTGTTGTAGGCGATGCCACCGCCCTTGCCCTGCGAACCGGGTGTGAAAGGCAGGATAATCTCGGTACCGTCGGCACCCTTGGTGCCCGTCACCGTGCAGCTCACGTCACGACGCATGTCGGCAGGGTCGAACACGCCATAGTAGAAGGCGGGATTGATACGTCCCTGGCCATAGTTCTTACAGGGATAGTTGTTCTTCGAACCACCCGTGGTAGGACGACCGAAGGAGTAGGGGCGTGCATCGTTGCCTCCACCCTGTGCGATGGAGTACTCGTAGATGCTCTCGTCGGCAAACTCGTCGTCAGCACCGTGCATCTGCTGGAAGAACACCTGGTAGGGGTTGGGGACGCTGCGCGAGTCAGTGGTGATGAACTTGGCAGAGCCGGGATTGTCGATAACGGCCTTGAAGTATTTCTGAGCCAGCTGGTAGTACTTCTGCCAGTCGCTGCGGCGGGCATAGGTAGCTCCGTTGTTCTCAGTGCTGTTAGGGAAGTTCTCGAAGGTCAGCGTGTTACCCTGTCCGTCGACACGCTTGATGTCGCCGCGACGGGTCTGGTAGCCGCCAGCTTCGAGGGCCATACGGCCGATGAGTCCCTCAACGTAGGTACGAGAGAAGTAGTTTTTGCCCGTCACGCCTGGGATGGAGCCTACGCGATACATCACGGGAGCAGCCTGCTGCAGTTCTGCGAGCACCACGTCGTAGATGGAGTCGCGGCCTACGAGACCGTCGTGGTCGGTGAGCTTACCGCTGATATAGGGTACATCGCCGAAGTACTTGATGAGTTCGCGATAGGCCGTGGCGCGCAAGGCTACTGCCTCACCGTAGAGCTGACCCATGGTGTTCTCCACACCGGCCTCAATCATCTCCTCGAAGCCCTCGGCGCCCTCGATGGACGAGGCGACGATGCTGGCCTTGGTGATAACGGCGTAGAGCGAAGCGTAGGTGTCGTTCTCCTTCTGATAGCTCAGCAGAGTGTATTCGCCAGCGTAGTTACCATCCTGATAGAAACACTCAGGATAGTGGCGGCCGGGCTGGTTGGAGAAGTTCTCCGGGTGGCGCTCAATGTCGGAACCTGCCACGTCGGCAGCATAGAATAGTCCGTCGCCGAACACTTTGTTCTGGGCGGCGTCAGTCCATGAGCTGTAAGCACCCTCAAGGGCTGCACGTGCCGTCTCATTGGTAGAGAACACGAAGGCGGCATCTGCCTTGGAGGGGGTGTCGGTCTCTAAGTAGCCATCGCACGATGTCATGCCAATAACCAATAAACAATAACCAATAACCGTTATTGCACTAAATATTTTCTTTTTCATAATCGTAGTCTTTTAATGTTTACTGTTTCACGTCTATTGTTTATTGTATTAGAATGCAACGTTAAGACCAAAAGTGAATGTCCTGGCGCGCGGATAGGCGTTCCAGTCGTAGTTGGGAGTGGGGAAGCCATTGTTGCCTCCGGGACGAGTGTTCACGTCGGGGTCGCTGCCGTCGTAGCCAGTGAGACAGAAGAGGTTACCGCCCGTGAAGTAGACGCGCAGGTTGGAGATACCTACCCTCTTGGTAAGATTTCTCGGCAGGGTGTAGCCGATGGTCAGGGTGTTCAGACGCAGATAAGAAGCATCCTCGATGAACTCAGAGTTGACCAGACCGTACTCGTAGTAGGGCAGTGCATACTTGGCACCGGCATTCAGTTTAGCCAGGGCAGCAGGTTCGGTAACGGCCACGAGGTTGCCAGAAGCGTCGACATCGTACATCTTCCAGCAGTCGCTGACGATGGCCAGGCGGTTCCAGCCGAAGCTGGTGTCCTTGTTACCCATCATCGAGTGCATGGCGTTGGCGTTGTAGACATCACCGCCAATCTGATAGGCAAAGCCTGCCGAGAAGTCGAAGTCCTTCCAGTTGGCATTGAGGTTGATACCACCCGTGTGCTGAGGCATGGTGTGGCCAACGACGCAGGCGTCCTCCTCGGTGATGACACCGTTCTTGTCAGTATCCTGGAACTTGACCATACCTGGGCGTGCAATCTGGGTGGCATTGCCGTCCGCATCGGTGGGAACGGGATAAGCCTTCAGATAACCGTCTGCATAGTTGGTGACGTTGCTACCCATGTCGGGGACACCGGGCTTCAGTTTCCATACGCCATTCTCAAAGGTGAAGTCGTCGACGGTATAGAAACCGGCGCTCTGGTAACCCCAGATGGTACCTACGGGCTCACCCTCGCGGATGATGTAGTCGTTGTAGGGGCGCTTCATGGATGAACCCCAGTTGGTGTTGGTGTCGGCATTGACGCCCTCAATCACCTTCTCAACATTGTTCTTGTTATAGTTGTAAGTAGCGTTGACGCTCAGGTTGAAGTCCTTCGAACGGACAATCTCGTAGAAGATAGAGAACTCGATACCCTTGTTCGAGGTCTCGCCGACGTTCTGGTACTGATAGCTGTGACCGGTAGACTCGGCAACGGGCACGCGCATCAGGATGTCCTTCGTCGTGTTCCAGTAGAACTCGATGCTACCACGCAGCTTGCCATTCCAGAAACCATAGTCGATACCGATGTTACGGCTGATGGTGGTCTCCCACTTCAGGTCGGGGTTAGCCAGCACGGCACCCGGCGAGAAGGTCACCTTACGGACACCGTTGGTCCAGACCACGGAAGGAACCCAGTATTCTTTCCACAGCGAAGCGTCAATGTTGTCGTTACCAGAGGTACCGTATGACAGACGCAGCTTCAGGTTGTCCAGCCAATCCTTTGCTGAGGCCATGAACGGCTCGTCGTTGATACGCCAAGCGAAGGCACCTGCGGGGAAGTAACCCCAGTGGTGGTTGGGAGCAAAGTTAGAGCTACCGTCGGCGCGGAATGTAGCGGTGAAGAGGTAGCGGCCCAGGTAGTTGTAGTTCGCACGACCGAACCACGACAGCGTGTGCTTGGGGTCGCCGATGGTATAGCTCATGTCGGAAGCCTGCTGGGTCTGGTCGAGGTATTTCTCGTCCATATTATACATGTTGAACATACCGAAGGCACTCTCCTGGCTGAAAGCAGAAGGATAGCCGGCACCGGTCATCGTGCTGCTGTTAGACTTGGAGGACAGCACCTCGTTACCAGCGAGGAACGACAGGTTGTGGTCTTCGCCCAAGCCCTGTACCTCGTAATTCAGCGTGGTGGCCCAACGCACATTATAGCCGTCGGCCTGCGAGAGGGTGGCCTGGTTGTAAGGCTTCTCCGACTGACCGCCGTCCCAGCCCTCCGTCTTGGTCCAGTTACGGCTCAGCGAGAGCTCCGTCTTGGCGATGAGTCCCTTGAGGACATTCCATGTCAGGGTTCCCATACCGCTGATGCGCTGACGGTTGCGGACGCTGGTGTAGTTGTCGATGATAGCCAGTGGATTATACACTTCCTCCACGCTGGCGCTACCCATACCCAGGTCAGCGGGATCGCCCGAACCTAACGGATTGTCGATGGGACGGTAGCCGTAGACGGAATTACCGGCAGCATAGTCGAACTTGTCGCCTTTGAACTGCATCTCGCCGTAGCGAAGGTCAGCGTCGAAGGTCAGGTCCTTGTTGATCTTCTGCGAAATCTTGAAGTTGGCCCCCCAGCGCTTGAAACCAGTCTGGATGCGGTTACCCTTGTCGTAGTTGTAGTTGATGCTGGCATAGTACTTCGTGCTCTGGTTACCACCAGTCAGCGACAGGTCGTGGTTCCATGCATGGGCGGTCTCCATCACGTCGTCTACATAGTTGTGAACACCGACGTTCTTGTAGTCGTTCAGGTGGTTGCCATTCTCGCTGCCAAGACCGAAGTAGCTGGCTACACCCTTGCCGTAGCTCTCACCGTAGGCAGTAGCATAGCTCCAGTTGTGCAGGGCATAGTCGTAGGCGTTCTGCACATCGGGGGTATAGGTCGACTTCTTAATCTGGTAGTACATGTTGTACTTCACCTTGGCCTTGCCTTCACCCTTCGACCCCTTGGTGGTGATGAGGATAACACCGTTGGCACCGCGGGCACCGTAGATGGCCGTAGAGGCTGCATCCTTCAGCACGTCGATGGTCTCGATGTTGTCGGCAGGAATGTCTTCAATGGTACTCACCTGCACACCGTCGACGATGTAGAGGGGGTCGTTGCTCTGGGTGATAGAACCACCGCCACGCACGCGGATGTTCATCGTAGCACCAGGACGGCCGTCCTGAGAGGTGACGCTGACACCAGGCAGCTGACCCTGCAGGGCCTGAGCAATGTTAGACACAGGATTCTTGGCCAGTGTCTCACCGCTCACCGATGCCACGGCACCGGTCAGGTCGCGGCGCTTCATCGTGCCGTAACCCACCACGACGACATCTTCCAGCGTGGTGTTGTCTTCTTCCAGCGTGACGTTCATGTTGCCTGAACCCTTCACAGTCTGTGGCTTGTAGCCGACGTATGAAAATTTGATGTCAGAGCCGGCAGGAGCATTGACTGAGAAATTACCGTCAATGTCGGTCACCGTTCCCTGGCCGTTACCAAAAGTAACGCTCACACCAATCAGAGGTTCGCCAGTCTTGTCCTTGACGGTACCCTTGATTGCATTTTGGGCGAAGCCCATTAGCCAGAATGCGCACAGCATCATGACTAAGAGTAGTCTTCTTCTTTGCATGTTAATAATTGTTTTGATGATGGTTATGTTTTAAATAATTAGTAGCATTTGAATACTTTCTGCAAAGGTACGCAGAATTGCTAAAATAACCATAATAAAATCAATAATATTCTCGTAAACGTTTACGATTGCCCACAAAGAGAGGCGGGAAGCCTGCGCCTCCCGCCTCTTCTCATATTGAATGTGGTGTAGCTTACTTCATCACGACCTTGAGCTAAAGCTCGAGCTCGCTCACGTTCGATCATGCATGAGCAAGCTCTGCATTATTCTCACTTCATCACGACCTTCTTGCCGTTGATGATGTAGAGTCCCTTCTGGGCCTTGCTGACGCGCACACCTTGCAGGTTGTAGATGTTGCTGTCGCCGGCGGTAGCTTTGCTCTCGATGGTCTCGATGCCGTCAGAGCTGTTGGCACCTACAGCCTCGTTCAGACCGCCCATCTCGTTGGCAGCGCGTACGGCGTAGGTTGCCGTGGCGTCATCGACGGTGTAGGTGGTGTCGAGGGTGAAGTCTACTACCTTGCCGTTCTTGCAGACGGCATACAGCAGGGAGTAGTTGTTGCCCGTCCACGACAGGGTCGAGCCTTCCAGCTTCACGTCGGTCACCTGCGGAGCCTGCTCGGTAGCGAGTGTGGGATCCCAGTCGCCGTACATCTTCGACATGTCGCTGTAGTCGGCAGCCTCTTCGGCAGTCAGCACGGGGTTGTTGGCATGTCCGTCGCCGAAGGTCTTCTTACGGCCGCTCAGGTCTATCTGCGAACCGGTCGATGTCATGGAGTTGTACTCGGCAAAGCGCTTGGGCCAGCCGCCGCTCATCTCGTTCCAGCCGTCGCCCGAAGGCACGACGTTCATCTTCGTGTCAATCCACAAGGCTACAGGAGTACCCTGTCCCCAAGGACGGCCTAAGGTGTAGTTGCCGTCGACACCGCTGCCGTCACCGTTAATGGTGCAGTCCTTCATCACCCAGCCGATGTTAGCGGGCTTCGACGGAACAGCGCAGTAGCCACCGGCAATCTGCTGGAACTCAACTTGGTTGTAGTAGGCATCACCCTTGCCGCAGATGTAGTCAGTACGACCGCGGATAACGCCATCCTCAAAGTAGTACAGACCATTGTCATTCTGACCTACCCATGTGTCCTGATATCCATGCAGCTTGGTGTTCTTCCAGATAGTCCTTGTACCTTTGTCTTCGACAGCGATGTCGCGGCCACGTGCATCTGCCATGCCAGTCGATACGGTCAGGTCCTGCCAGTAGCTGTTGCTGCCGCTGAGTTGGAATACGTCACTTTTGCCGATACCTTCGTAGATGCTGGCAGTTCCGTATTTGCCTTCAAAGGTGTCTTCGGCAGGAATGGTATTGGTGATGATTGTGGCATCACGGTCCTCACCAATCATAGATACATTCTGTGCATTAAAGTAGGTGATGGGGTCTTTCTTCGTGAATGTTGTGGTGCCTCCAGTTCCCAACTCAACTGCGAATGACTTGTCTGCAGTTCCCTGTGGCAGGGTGTAGGTACCCTTCTTCAGGAAGATGCGGAAGCGAACGTTCTTGTCGGCACGGTTCTGTGCCTCTGCCAGAGCAGCTACAAGCTGATCCACATTCTCGACGACAGCATCGTAGAGCTTCTTGTCAACCGTCGGGCGTGTCATGGTGGTGAAGTTGATGGTGATGGCCTCGCTGATGTAGTTGTCCGTCAGGTCGCTCACCGTGTTGGCGGGCAGGGTGAAGGTGTAGGCGGTGCCGTACTGCAGACCCTTGTACTCGAAGGTGATGACCTTGCCGCTGACCACGGGTGTCAGCTCGGCGGTGCCTAAGGTGGCCTTGGTGTCGGCCTTCACCTTGACGCGCTCGTCGAAGGTCAGCACCACCTTGCCGTTGCCTGAGGCCCCTGTAGCGTCCTTGGCCGGTACGCTCGACACGAGGACGGGCGCCTTGCCGTCGTCGATGAGCTTTGGCGTGCCGGTGATGAAGAACATGGCCAGCGTGTTGCCGTCGTTGGCCGAGGACGAGCCGTCCACCTTCGACGTCTTGTCGGCCTTCATGCGGATGTAGAGTTCCTGCTGGTTGTTGCAGGCTGCGGGCAGCTTGCCGCTGTACGAGGCTGCGTTCTTGGCACCCTCCATGGTGATGCTGCCCACCTTGGTCCACTCGCTGCCGTTCAGCGAGTATTCAACGTCGTAGGTCTGGTAGGCATTGTAGTTATACATCATGTCGAACTGCACGTTGATGTTCTCGAAGGCCCCGGCGTTCACCTTGGTCTGCCAGTGCCAGTAGCCCACGTCGCCTTCCTTCGCTCCCGTGCGCCAGTTGACGGCGGCACCCTTGAAGCTCTCGTAGCCGTCGGCAGCCTCTGCCGACTTGTCTAACCAGCCGCTGGTCTCGCCCGTCTCGGTGTTCGTCAGCATCAGCACGTCGGCGTCGTTGTCCTGGGCGGCGAAGTCGGCCTTGCGGCCGTTGCTGCCTTTCAGGTAGAAGTCCCAGCCGGCTATGATGTCGGCCTCGGTGTAGTAGGCCGTCAGGCTGATGTCCTGCGTCATCTTGACGGTCATCTCGCTGTTCGTCGTGTTGTCGCTCCAGTTGGTGAACGTCACTAGGTCGGTGTACTGGTTGGCCGTGAGCACCACGGTGGCGCCCTCCTCGTACATCCACTTGCCGTCCACCACGTCAGGCAGCGGGCTGACGGCGACCATGTAGTCGTTGGTGCCGTCGACGGTCACGTTCAGGGCGTAGGTGTTGACCTTCTTGAAGTTGGCGGTCAGCACGCTGTTGGCGTTGACCGTGTACTTGAACTTAGGCTCGGTGGACAGCTCGGCACCCGTGGCGTCGGTCCAGTTCACAAAGTCGTAGCCGAAGCTCTCGGTGGCCGTCAGCGTGACCTCGCTGCCTGCCTCGTAGTCGTCGGACTGCGGGTAGATTTTGACGCTGCCACCCTCGGCAGGCGAAGCAGCGGCGGTCAGCGTGTACTTGGCTACGGCTGCTGCCGTACCGTTGACAACGCCCTCGATGGACACCTGGGCGATGCCGCCGGCTTTGCCGTTGCCCACACCGATGGTTCCCATCACCGACAGGGTCTCGCCCGACGTCAGTGCCTGCTGCTGGGCCTCGGTCAGCGTAATCTCCACGAGGCCGTTTACGGCGTAGTCAGTGCTGCTGCCGAATTTGTCGTCAGTCTGCGTCTTGTTGTTGCGCGGGGCGGTATAGGTGCCCAGCTTCATGGCCTCGCCGTCGCCGACCTTGGCCGATATGTTGACACCGCTCTGCGCGTCGGTGCCGAAGCGCACGATGTAGGCACTGATTTTCTTCGGGGTGAAGGTCAGTCCGGCAGCGGGTTTCAGGGTCCACGTCACATAGTCGCTGCCGTCGTTGGTGGGACGCATCTGCGGGAAGACGATGCCCGGCGACACCGTGCTGGTACCCGTGGCGTTCTCGTTGCCGTTCTGGTCCATCAGCCTGACGGCTCCCAGCTCCACGCCCTTGGCCGAGAAGACACCGTCCGGCGTGGCGGTGGCGGTGGAGTAGTTGGTGGGGTCGGACATCGGCCATGTCACCGTTGCTGCCTCGTTGGTGTACGTCTTGCCGCCCTGGCTCTGCACTACGGGCAGCACGGTCCGGATGTAGCGGTAGTAGCTGCCGTCGCCGATGACGATGTCGATGGTCTCAGCCTTGTTGGCCACCTCGTAGCTGATGGTGGTGCCGCTGGCCGTATAGTCGGTCTGGCCGTCGATGGTCGTTGTCGTGGGTGCGCTGAAGGCCTCCATCGAGACGGTGGCTCCCTTGCAGGACGGTATGGTCCACTTGGTGCCGCTGTTCAGCTGTGCCCAGTCGTTCCAGTTGCCGTTGGCGAATTTGCCGCCGTTGTTGGTGTCGAAGTCGG
>Ga0247611_10010921_pt1 | contig 10578 bp, 6 predicted proteins | sample 177DNAGHGhighgp2_FD_192422 | JGI IMG/M metagenome (GOLD analysis project Ga0247611, IMG submission 192422) | Sheep rumen microbial communities from Palmerston North, Manawatu-Wanganui, New Zealand - 1770 DNA GHGhigh gp2 | ecosystem: Host-associated > Mammals > Digestive system > Stomach > Rumen ... | reverse complement strand
CTCTCAAACGCGGGTGCAAAGATAATGCCAATTTTATTTCTGTGCAAGAATATTGCTAAAAAACTTGATTTTTTTGTTCTGAACAAGCCCTCGTCTGGGGCGCATCTCTGTTGTGGAACACGTGAACTGATGGCGGTCACTTGGCCACAATCTCGGCGGGAGCAATGCGGTCGCTGCCCTTGACAAACTCGCCCATCGAGAACACGCCGCGCAGGTTGATGTCGCTGTCCAGCAGCAGGATATCAGCATCCTTGCCGCGCTGGAGGGAGCCCTTGCGGTCATAGATGCCCATGATTCTTGCTGGCGTCTCACTGGCCATGCGCACGGCATCCTGCAACGGCACGTCCACCACGCGCACCATCGTCTTGATGAGGCGATCCATGGTGGCGATGCTGCCTGCCAGCGCGCTGCGGTCCGAGAGCTTGCACACGCCGTCCTCGATGATGACACGGGGGTCAAAGGCGTGCTCGCTGTCGCTGTCGGTAACGGCCAGGGCATCGGTGCACAGGGCCGTGTGCTCCACACCCTTCATGTGATAGACCAGATTGAGCAACGTCGCGGGCACGTGAATGCCGTCGGCAATCACCTCGACGGACATGTCATCGAGCAGATAGATGCTCTCGACAGTGCCTGCATGCTTGAACTCGCGCACATTGTGGAACCCGGGCATGGCGTTGTAGAAGTGGGTCGCCAGGGTGTAACCGGCATCCCAGGCTGCCTTGACGTGAGGATACTCGGCCGCCGTGTGGCCGATGGCGGCGACAATGCCCTTGCTGGTGATGTACCTGCCCATCTCGACGGCTCCGGGCAGCTCGGGTGCGGTGTCCCAGCGGCGCATGCAGTCAAAGTCCTCGACGATGTGGATGTACTCGTTGGGGTCGGGGATGCGGATGACTTCAGGCATCTGTGCACCAGCGCGGCTGGGGTTGAAATAGGGACCCTCCATGTGCATCCCCATAATGGTGGAATTGGGCTCTTTCATCAGGTCGTCACACGTCTGGCATGCTTGCTCCATCATCTCGATGGGCGACGATGACAGTGTGGCATAGATGCTCGTGGTGCCGTGCCTCAAGTGGGTGGATGCTGCTGTCTCAAAGGCCTCGCGTGTGCACTCCTGGAAGTCACAACCGCCCCCGCCATGACAATGCAGGTCAATACCACCAGGCACCACGTGCATGTCGCGGGCGTCGATGATCTTGTCCATGCCGTCCAGCTGGCGGCTGCTCTTGCTCACCTCCTTGATGCGGGAGTCCTCGATGATTACCGATCCGTCGTTAATCCAGCCTTCGGGCGTGAGCACATGACCATTGAAAATCTGAGTCAACATTCCCAATCTTTTTTATCCTTGCTCGAGTCGAGGTCTTCTCAGGCTTGAGTTTACTTACTTGAGTTGCAAATATACATCGTTTTTCCTAATAAACTATAGATGGGTGATAAGATTTTTTGATTTATTGACAAATATTTTGAGTTTTTTCACCTTTGCCGCTGATTTGCCGCGAGCGTTTTTGTCTTGATTATATAGCCGTTTGTCAACATCTTCGGCCGATTGGTCACGAAGTGGCCCTTTGAGGCTTTTACATTTAAACAATTTTTTGTTACTTTGTGGGAGATACTTAGAGAAATCACATTTGACTTTCAAGAATGTCAATAATCGGTTTTTTGTAACTGATACATGATTCAACTCAAGATACTTTGGATATATTAATCTAATCGTGTGTGTGTTTTGATAGTAGGGGAGCATTTCCTGTTTGAAGGAGGGGCTTCCCTCTTTTCTTTTTCGAGACGAGAAGCGACGCGCTGGCCGATGGCATTGCCCGTTCTCGTGCCGGGCCTTGTGACAAGCTTATTCCAGATGACAAAAAATGATTAGAAGATGTTAAAAAGCGGGCTTTTTTACTTAAAAATGACCTATGGAGGCTGGAAAAATGGCTCTAAAATCAAAAAAAAATGTTATCTTTGCGTTTAATTTAAACAGAATGTGACATGGATATCAAGAAAGTCTTATTCATATCTCAAGAGATAGAGCCCTATGTGCCCGCACGGCGCCTGTCGTTGGTAGGCAGGTTGTTGCCTCAAGGCATCAAGGAGCAGGGTATTGAGGAACGCACGTTCATGCCCAAGTATGGGATGATTGCCGAGCGCAGCAACCAGTTGCACGAGATGATCAGACTGTCGGGCATGAATGTCATTATCGACGATACCGACCATCCCTTGATTATCAAGGTGGCGACCCTGCAACAGGCTCATTTCCAGGTGTATTTTATCTATAATGAGGACTATTTTGCCAGCAACCGCATCGATGAGCTGGAGATGAACTGCTCACCGGACGACAACGATGAGCGCAGCATGTTCTTTGTTCGGGCGGTCATCGAGTCGATACGCAAGATGCGTTGGGTGCCCGACATCATCCAGTGCACGGGATGGATCTCGGCCCTGGCTCCTGTTTACATCCGCGCGCTCTACGGCGACGACCCCTCGTTCCGCGACGCCAAGATTGTCACAGCCCTATTCAATGAGCAGATTGCTGGTCCACTGGATGCGCGCCTGAGCGACAAGATGCACCAGGACGGCATCCCCAAGAACGCTCTCAAGGCCATTGCTGGCAAGGAATTGAGCTATGAGGAGCTCATGGCCTATTCTCTCAAGTATTCCGATGCCGTCATTGAGTGTGAGGAAGGCGTGAGCAGCGAGGTGCTTGAAGCTGCCGGTTCCCTGCCCAGGTTGCAGTTCATCGACGATGACGATGTCACCAGGGTGACGCAGTTCTACTCCTCGTTGTTTGATTAAGCGGCAAGCCTGGTCGACCCTATTCTATATTCTTAAAAGATTGTTTTTTATCATTACGGGAATATGAAGCATTTTTTTAATGTGATACTGGCAGCGGTTGCACTGCTTGGCCTGTACGCATGCACCGACGACACGATAGGTGTCTCTATCACCGATAGCGTCTCGTCGATTGTCGAGGATTCATCATTTGTCATCACGGGACACTCGGTGCTCAACGACCGCGTGCAGATGCGCACAACGACCAAGATGCTCGGCTCTCTCTCGTGTGACGGTTTCGGAAAGGTTTCGGCATCGGCAGTGACGATGTGGATGCCTGCCGCCAATATTGATACCACTGGCGTCAAGCCCGAGTGGATTGACTCTTGCCGCCTCAAGCTGCGTTTGCCACTCAGTGATGGCTTCACCGGCGACGGCCTTGCTCCCATGCGCTTGAATGTTTACCGCTTGAACAAGGCTTTGCCCAGTCCCATCTACAGCGACTTTGACCCCACGGGCTATTATGACAGCAACGACTTGCTGGCCTCTGAGTCCTATTCCCCTCAATCAGGATGGACCAATGTGTCGCATTCCTATGTGACAGGGACACTCGTGTATGACAGCACGCGCGTGCTGTCGATACCGATGCCCACATCGCTGGCTCGCGAGGTGTTCACCGCCTTTGTCAATCAGCCCGAGAAGTTTGTGACTCCCAAGGCGTTTGCCGACATCTTCCCCGGCATCTACATCACCAACAGCTACGGCAGTGGACATGTCATGAACATCAAGGCCACCGAGCTCGACGTGTATTATCACAAGCAGATGATGCGGGGCGACAGTGTCGTGGTGGACTCGGCCCACTCCCAGACCTACCTGGCCTCCACCCCCGAGGTGATTTCCAACAACATCATCCGCTTTGACATTGACGACGCCGTGACCGCCATGGTCAACAACGGTCAGGCGGTGATCGCGGCACCGGCAGGATATGAGGTGCAGGTGCGTTTCCCCGTCCAGGACATTATCGACAAGTACAGGGCCAATGTGGGCAACAACCAGTCCATCATCAACTCGTTGTCTCTGGAGCTGCCCGTCACCATCCCTTACACCCAGTATAACATCCAGCCGCCCACCTATCTGCTCATGGTCAAGACGTCCAAGAAGGACATCTTCATCAATGGTGACAGCCTGGCCAACAACAAGGACTCCTTCTATGCGATCTATGACTCCACGACCAAGTCCTACACCTTCACCGGCTTGCGCAACTATGTCATGAACATTCTCGAGAACCAGGGCGGCATTGCCACCGAGGAGGACCTCAACTTCACCATCACGCCGGTGGATGTGACCAACTACACCTATCCGCAGTCCTACAGCTACTATTATTACAGCAGCAGTGCGGCATCATCGATTGTGACGAAGATCTCGCCGATGGTGTCACGTCCTGCCATCGTCTGCCTGCAACTGGACAAGGCGAAGTTAAAGATGTCCTACAGCAAACAAATTGTTGATTAAAGTTTGTGAGATTAGAAAAATAGTGCTACCTTTGCACCCGCATTGCAAGTCATCGCAGTGCACCAAGCCGCAATAGCTCAGTCGGTAGAGCATTTCATTCGTAACGAAAAGGTCGCGGGTTCGAGTCCCGCTCGCGGCTCCGCTAAACGGGGAAACAACTGTCACACGATGGTGTTCCCCGTTTTTTAATCAAGTGACTTCAATAAAACGTGCTTATTGTGTGTGATGGAAATCAGCGTTAAGGATTATATGGAACGGCAGCCGGGAAATCCCAAGGTTGCCGAGACCGACCGGTTCTACCTGTGGATTGCCTTGCGGCTGGCCAAGCTGTGGGACGAGTCGCCATGGCTGCGTGAGCTGGACGATGACGTGCGACGTGATGTGGTGCTCGCCGTGACGGGATATTACCAGGATGTGGTGGCCGACGGCGGACTGTGGCGCTCGTTCACGCGTCTGCATGCCGACCGGCATGGCGCTCCGCTGCCCCACTACGGCTGCTCCGAGGACTATGTGGACTATGAGCTGAACCTCAACGACGTGCGTTACGTCATCTGGTGGACTATTGCAGGCGAGCAGGGTGGAGCGGCGCTTGATCCTCACGATGTCAATCTCGAGTCACTGGCCACAGCTTTCCACATGCTGCTTGACGCGGAATATGAAAAGGCTCCAGTGCCCCGCCAGTTCTGTATTGCCAGCGAGGTGGACTTGGACAACCCACTGGATGCTCAGCGCATCTATGATTACGCCTACTGGCTGTACTGGCGCAGCTTCCTGTTGCGGCCGTCATCCCAGGCGGTGATGGAACGCGCCATGCCCGAGGCCCAAGCCATCATAGCACGTGCCGGCGAGCATGATGCCCGGCCCTTGCTGCTGGACTTGAACGAGCGTCTGATGTCAACCGTGCCGGCCGGCCCCATCCCATTGACGACAGCCCAGTGGCTGCGGCTCATTATCGATGAAGAACTGCCCTGATAGGGCGGGCAGTGGAACTGGATTTCCTGAACATAACCGCATTTCCTGGAAAAAAACAACCAGACGTGCCAAGCATCGGCGATTGGCACGTCTGGTTTTTATTGGGGTGATGGCTCAGGTTAGACCAAGCCCTTACCGTGGCAGTTCTTGTACTTCTTGCCGCTGCCACAGGGGCAAGGATCGTTGCGTCCGATCTTGGGACCCTCGTTGCGGATGGGACCGGTGGGACCTTGAGGACGGGGACCCATGGGAGTGGCGTTGGGACGGCTGGCATCGGGCTCGCCGCCGCGGCCCTCGCTGTAACGCTGGCGAGGTTTAGGCTCGTTTTGAGGAACGTCCTGTTGGGGCGGTGCCTCGGGAATCTGGCCGCGCATGAGCACGGCGATGGCCTTGCCGTTCATGATGCCCACCATCTGCTTGAACATGTTGAAGGCCTCGGTCTTGTAGATGACCAGAGGATCCTTCTGCTCATAGCTGGCGTTCTGCACGCTCTGGCGCAACTGGTCCATCTCGCGCAGGTGCTCCTTCCAGTTCTCGTCGATGGTGATGAGCATGACGGCCTTCTGCCATGACTTAGCGAGCGACTTGCAGTGAGTCTCGGCGGCCTCCTTGATGTCGATGACGATGCCGAAGGTGCGCTTGCCGTCGGTGATGGGCACGCGGATGAGTCCTTGAGGCTCGAGTCCGTCGGCAATCTGTTTCTCTACAATCTGTTGGATGATGGGATCGGCAACCTCCGACAGGCGTTCCATCTTGCGGTTGAAGTTCTTGAGCACCTCGTCATACAGGATCTCCTGCTTCTTGCCGTCATCCATGCGACGGTATTCCTCCTCGTTGAAGGGGGTCTGGATGGCATAGGTCTTGAGCACCTGCATGTTGAAGTCCTCATAGTCGTCGGCACCGAACCTGTCCACGAGGTCCTCCACGCTGTCATACAGCGAGTTGATGATGTCAAGGCCGATGCGCTCACCGATGAGTGCGTGGTGGCGACGGGTGTAAATCACCTTGCGCTGGGCGTTCATCACGTCGTCATACTCGAGCAGGTGCTTACGGATACCGAAGTTGTTCTCCTCGACGCGCTTCTGGGCGTTCTCGATGCTCTTGGTGACCATCTTGTGCTCGATGCACTCGCCATCCTTGAGTCCCAGGCGGTCCAGCGTCTTGACGACGCTCTCGCTGGCGAACAGGCGCATCAGTTTATCCTCAAACGAGACAAAGAAGACCGAAGAACCCGGGTCGCCCTGACGTCCGGCACGACCGCGCAACTGACGGTCCACACGGCGAGACTCGTGGCGCTCGGTGCCGATGATGGCAAGACCACCGGCAGCTTTCACCTCGGGCGAGAGCTTGATATCGGTACCACGACCGGCCATGTTGGTGGCGATGGTCACGACACCCTTGCCGTCGATGGACTGACCGGCCTGGGCAACGATGTCGGCCTCCTTCTGGTGCAACTTGGCGTTGAGGACGTTGTGGGGGATGTGGCGCATGCTCAGCATGCGGCTCAACTGCTCACTGATCTCGACGCTCGTGGTACCCACCAGTGTGGGACGTCCCGAGTTGCGCATGGCCTCAATCTCGGCGATGACGGCATTGAATTTCTCCTTCTGCGTCTTGTACACGCGGTCGGCCATATCCTTGCGGATAACGGGCCTGTTGGTGGGAATGGTCACGACATCCAGCTTGTAGATGTCCCAGAACTCACCGGCCTCGGTCTCGGCAGTACCGGTCATACCTGCCAGCTTGTGGTACATGCGGAAGTAGTTCTGCAACGTGATGGTGGCAAACGTCTGGGTAGCGGCCTCGACCTTCACGCCCTCCTTGGCCTCGATGGCCTGGTGCAGACCGTCGCTGTAGCGGCGACCTTCCATCACACGTCCCGTCTGCTCATCGACAATCTTGACCTCGCCGCTCTCGGTGACGATGTACTCGTCGTCGCGGTTGAACAGGGTGTAAGCCTTCAGCAGCTGGGTGACGGTGTGCACGCGCTCGGCCTTGACCGAGTAGTTGGCGAGCAACTCGTCCTTCTTGTTGGTCTTCTCCTCGTCGGTGAGCGGCTCGTTGGTCACGGCGGACAGCTGGGCGGCGATGTCGGGCAGGATGAAGAACTCGGGATCATCAGTGCCGCGGGTGAGCACGTCGATACCCTTATCGGTCATCTCGACGGTGTTGTTCTTCTCGTCGATGATGAAGAACAGGGGATCGGTCACCTTGGGCATCTCGCGGTTGTTGTCCTGCATGTAGAAGGCCTCGGTCTTGAGCATGGCGTTCTTGACGCCCTCCTCGCTCAGGAATTTGATCAGAGGCTTGTACTTGGGCAGACCCTTGAAGGCGCGGAAGAGCCGCAGCGTGCCTTCCTTGATGGTCTCCTCGTCGTCGCTGGCCATCATCTTCTTGGCATCGGCAAGCAAGCCGGTAACCAGCTGGCGCTGGGCATTATAGACGCGCTCCACGTTGGACTTGAAGTCATTGAACATCTGATCCTCGCCCTTGGGCACGGGACCGGAGATGATCAACGGGGTGCGGGCATCATCGATGAGCACACTGTCGACCTCATCGACGATGGCAAAGTTGTGGGGACGCTGCACCATGTCCTCGGGGCGCATGGCCATGTTGTCGCGCAGGTAGTCGAAACCAAACTCACTGTTGGTACCGAAGGTGATGTCGCAGTTGTAGGCGGCACGGCGTTCGGGCGAGTTGGGCTCGGTCTTGTCGATACAAGCCACGGTCATGCCGTGGAACATGTACAACGGACCCATCCACTCGCTATCGCGCTTGGCCAGGTAGTCATTGACGGTCACCACATGAACACCGTTGCCGGTCAAACCATTGAGGAAGACGGGCAGCGTTGCCACCAGGGTTTTACCTTCACCAGTGGCCATCTCGGCAATCTTGCCCTGGTGCAACACGATACCACCGATGAGCTGCACGTCATAGTGTATCATGTCCCACCTCATATCGTTGCCGCCGGCAATCCAGTGGGTGGTGTAGATGGCCTTGTCGCCATCGATGGTCACGAAGTCCTTGCCTTGGGCGGCCAGGTCACGGTCGAGCTGGGTGGCATTGACGACGATGGTATCGTTCTCGGCAAACCTCCTGGCGGTCGATTTCACGATGGCAAACACGGTAGGGAGCACCTCGTTGAGCTTATCTTCGAGAACATCGAGGATCTCCTTCTGGATATCATCGACTTTCTTCCACAGCGGCTCGCGCTCCTCGTAGTCGAGGGTCTCGATTTCGGCTTTGATGCGTTCGATCTCATCCCGCTTGTCCTGCACCGAGTCATTGAGCTGTTGGCGGATGTCGGCCGTGCGCTGGCGCAGGCTGTCGATGTCCAGTGCGTCAATCTCGGGATAAATCGCTTTGATTTCGTTGACAATAGGCGTGATCTTCTTCAGGTCACGGCTTGACTTATTGCCAAACATGGATTTCAAAATGTCACTAAGTCCCATTTCTTGGTTTTTGGATGTTATGATTTGTTTTGTTGTTATCTAAACGGCAAAGGTACACTTTTTTAGCCGATTAGCTGCTAAAAAGTGCCGATAAAATGATTTGTGGTAGGGTAGTGATGTGGGTCCTTAAAGACTCTGCGGACATTGAGGACGCTTAACCCCTATCTGAAGCAGTGGGGCCGCGTGTCGGCTGGCTGGAGAGCAACACGTTGGTCAACGAGCGTGTCACCAGTGCCGTCATCAGCGGGAAGAAGGCGATATTGCCCACTTGGGGCTGCCAGGGCCATGCCAGCATGAGCAGGGCAACGACCAGGGCATTTAAAGCGTGGAGCCAACGGGCGGCGCCACGGGTCTTTTTGAACCAGGGCAACACGGCAAGCAACAGCAACAAGGGGTGCAACCACACGATGTTGATGTTGGGCGAGGTGGCCTCATGTGTCGAGAAGAAAATAAGGAAAAACAGGATGCAACCTGCCAGTCCGCCAGTGGTGAACAGGATGGTGTCGAACCAGCGCGACACCTTGCGCCTGCGCCAGTCACGGCAACTAACGGCCAGTGTCAGCGCCAGCACCAGGATGGCCACGGTGATGGGGGAGAGGTACCACGGCGTGGGCGGCCTGACGTTGCCCTCGGTGCTCTTGTCGATGGGAACGGTGGTCGCTTTTACCAACGGCAGGGTCACGCTATCGGTCTTAATCGTGGCGTCGGCCACGGCATCCATGAGCAGCATGGGGATGAACATGGTGGCGCGCTGGTCCAGCACGGTATCCACGTCCCAGCCCAATACCAGGTCGATGCCAAAACGCTCCCAGGCGTAGTTGCGGCAGTAGTGTGCCAAAATGTCACGATAGGTGACAGTAGTGTCGCCCATCGCGGGATATTGCAGCCCTTCGCCCACTGCCATCTCAATGATGTCGCGGGGGCGGGTAGAGCAGTTGTCGCTCAGGAATTTATAGCGATAGAAGCGGTTTTCGGGCTGAGCGTTGTTCCACAGGAAGTCGCGCACGGCAATGGCACGGTCCTGCGGCAGATTGAGTTCCTGCTCGACCATGCGCCGCTCCTCCATGCCGAGGGTGGCGAAGGCTCGCGGAACAGGTTGGCACATGTAGTCGGTCTCGCCCAGCATGAAGCGCCACATGAACGCAGGTGCCTGAAAATCAAATACACCGTAGTTGAAGTACAGGTCGGTAGGCCCTTGCTGGACGCGTATCTCGCTGTGTCCCCAGATGTTATGAGGCTCACTGCCGGGATAAAAAGTGACGAGGCTCACGCGCACCGAGTCCTCCGGCTGTTCCTCCTGGGTTGAAACAGGTTTGGACAGGGGAAGTTGGGGCACGGCTTCAAGTGTACCCGTTGCACACAGGGCACACAAAACCGTAGTCAGACAATATTTCTTCAGCAATCGTTGCATCTGTACATTAACACAGTGGCAAGAATGATGCCACTTGACAATTAATTAACGTGCTACCCCACTCAATAGTATTTTAAAATGAGAAAATGAACATTTATGGACTGATATTTGGGCGCATGAAAACATTCGCCTATTTTTGCACTGCGAACTCAAATTATTTTTACCCGTGGGAAAAAAAAGAAATGATTGGTCACAGGGGTGGCAAAGGGTCCTGGTTGTTACGGTGGGCTCGCTGTTGTCGGTGGCCTTTTTTGCACTGCTATGTTGGGGCGTGAATTGTTCCGACCTGAAGTATCAGAGGCGCTCGATGGGTTTCTTTGTCGGTCTAGCGTGGGTGGTGATGACGGTTTTCCTCTTGAGGAAACAGTTCAGTGCAATACCTAAAAAGGACAACTATCGTTTTGTGGCCTATTTCTTTTTCGGCATGAGCATTGGCGGCGGGCTTTTGGTCATTGATCAATATGTTCT
>Ga0247611_10010920_pt1 | contig 10579 bp, 12 predicted proteins | sample 177DNAGHGhighgp2_FD_192422 | JGI IMG/M metagenome (GOLD analysis project Ga0247611, IMG submission 192422) | Sheep rumen microbial communities from Palmerston North, Manawatu-Wanganui, New Zealand - 1770 DNA GHGhigh gp2 | ecosystem: Host-associated > Mammals > Digestive system > Stomach > Rumen... | reverse complement strand
GGTATATAACCTTGCCGGTCAGCAGGTCGGTGCAGGTTATCACGGCATAGTAATACAGAACGGTGTAAAGAAAATACAGTAAGATATTATAAACAGAAAAAGCGAGTCACTTTTTAGTGACTCGCTTTTTTGTGTTGTAAATAGAATATCACTATTCTCATCCCTCCCCTTGGGAGGGCTGGGGTGGGGTCACTCTATCAACCTCTTACCGGTGTTGTTGAGCATCTTTCGCGCATCCTTGTAAGGAATAGTGAACGACGGCATACCAGCGGCATAGGCGGCAATCTCATACTGCTGATAGATAACCACGATGCCTTTCTCCGTGAATAGCGGGGGGGTGACGGGGAGAGGTATGTAGAAGATACCGTTGAGGGCCAAGCAGTTCTCCAGTTCCTCATCAGTCTTTACCTCAAAATACTCTTTCAGTCCGTTGCGCAATATGCTCTGCATCTTCACTGTGCTAAACAACTCCCAGCCAATGCGCCTGCCGTCAGTCTTACGGAAAGTCATGCCTGAGCCTACGGAGCCGCCGTGCGCTCCACCGCCATATTCATAGCTTGAGAAGTTGAAGGTCACCACCTTTGAGGTTTCGTAGCCGCGTGTTATCTCCGTCTCTGAGGCCAGTTGCGGCACGTCAGGCATTCCCTCTTTCTTCATGTCTTTATACATGTCTGAAAACTCTTTCACTTTGAGGTCGAAATAATACTTAGCCATCTGCTCACCGTCAGCCAGGTCGCCGCTGTAAGTGCCTTGTTTCGTTTCCTCCTCGCCACCGCCGTATGTAGAGCCGAGCGACTCGCTGATATACTCGCGGATGGCATTGGCGAGAATCTCGTTATCACTCTCAGGGAAGTCGATAATAAGCTTATACTCGCCAGAATTATTCTTGATATTTTTCGTTATTCTCTTTGTTGACAGCTTTATGGCTTCCTCGTCCTCGTTCTTCTCCGTTTCTTCCACCACCTGTGTGGAATCGGCTTTTGTACCGTCTGTATCCTGTTGCTTATTGCCGCAACCTGTCATCACTGTGGCAGCCAGTATGCTGCCGATAATCAGTAAACCTTTGTTCATATTTCTCATTATTGTTTTATAGTTAGTGTTTATGCAAAGGTAGTAAGATTAATTGAAATGCCAATCACAATAGTGGAAATATTTTCAGTCAATAGTTGTTTTAATGTTTGGAAAGTATCTTTTATGAAGTTGCAAAAACAGTAGAACAATGCGAATATTTTTGCAGTAAGACATTTCAATTGGAGTATTTAAGATATGAGGTGATACTACTGCCCCTTCATTTAGATGCTCCAACGACCACGATTATATCACATAAAGCGCATTATGACCTTATGCCAATAATCCCATGAGTATCCTACGGAAGGATGATATACGCATACCACTCTAACCATGTGTCCGTCGCTCAGCTTGTAGTAGCCGTTGTCTATCTCTTCGCCATCCACCGTCACAGGAGCACCTTCTATCCAATTGTCCCAAGGCAGATTCTTCCAAAGCCGTTTGCCCCAGACGATGATGACGTCAGGCTTATAGCGGTCCATCACTTGGAAGAAAGCGCCAGCCGAATCCTTGTACTGCTGCTCAGTGCCAGCCTCACGAGGGCCGTCAAGCAACACCTGCAGGTAATTGTAGAACAGCAGTGAATTCCATATCTCGCAAGAATCCTTCGGGGTAGTCTCCCTGTTTACCAGCGAACGCTCAAATTTCAGGAAGGTATTCATCCATCCCTCACGCTCCACATTCTGGTCAAGATACCATCCCAGCACATCCCGAGTGATGTTTGGCTGTGGCACTGAGCCATAGTGACTATCGCCCAGCACCATTATCCTCTTGCCAAACATACCGCCGTTGTTATAGTTTTTGCCCACGAAAGGCAAGAAAGTCAGTTTATACATGGTATTATTTTTTTAGTTAATATGTATTCAAATGTTATCTCCAGCCTTGCTCCATAAGTTCCTTTACGATTATAGACCTGTCTATCGTTTCTACCCTGTTCCAATCAAAGATAGTTGATACCAAAGGCACTATCGCCTTCTCGCACTCCAAGACTATGCACCATCCATGATATTTACGGTTATTGCTGTAAAACAGCTCTATCTTGTTCTCACAGTCATGCTCCCTAAGCACTTGGTTGAGTTTGTCGGCATATATGAGCATAATTACATCTATGTAACAGCTGAGGTCTAATGAATATGAAATGACCTCTGTGTTATCTATAACGTCATTCCTGAACCTCTCGTCACTAAGCTGCCCCCATGTCAGCCAGTCAGAAGTCATTCGTATATCTATGAACAGCCTTCTCAGGGGATGTTTTTTCTTCGTCATAACTTTTCTTCTTGTTGGTTACTTCTTTTTTCTGCATGTACAATATTTTTTATTAAGATTCCCCTGACTACATAGGGGGGATGGATATCCATAACATCTGCAAAATTATAAGAAAAAATGGTATTCACAAACTCATTCATCCTCATGTAGCATATAAGTGTAGCATATCCTTGCAAAAATGCATGAGATTAGCAATTTATATGGTTTCCAGAAAAGTATTTCTCTTTTTTTTTTCAAACAGAAGTTGACAAGGATTGCATTCTCATTCAAATCTTATCATGCTAATTTGAATCATTAAAGGTTGTATTCGCACAGGATTTTAAGAAAGGGCATTCTGTCTTGGGGCAATAGAAACTTGCCCCAAGAACCAGAATCCTCTTTCTTTGTAGATTTCAGAAGAAATAGATATTTATATGGCATTAAGTTCTTCTGAAGTGCTCATTATGTAGTAAAGAGATGCAGGCTTTGTGCTGTCTCTTACTGCTGTTTATTAAGAAAAGATACTTTTCACAGTTTTAACACCGAAATAGCCTACTGCACCTATTGCAACTGGAGCTGCTGCTGTTAATACAATCCCTGCAGCCATTCCACCACCGACAAGGCTTCCAATCGTTGCCAAACCTCCTGTTATAGTAGAGGCTGACGCTCCCGATGCTGCTACTGCTATGCCTGCTGTTGTGCTACCAGCACCTATACCTGCTCCTATTTTTTCAGCAGTTTCGTCATTATTGTAATTCATAATTTAATCCCTATATACGTGTCGGGCGCAACTTCTAAAATTAATAATTGAATATCAACTCGACTACTCAAATCAATACTAATAGTCATCTCTTCCATTGGGAAACATCATCTTCCAAAGGTTGTCGATGGTTTCCTTGTACTTGTAATCATCGTTGTCCTCCATAATGAATTAAAGTTTGTTGAGTTCTGATATGGCCTTTGCCTTCAATTTCTCAGACCAAGGTCCATTTTCGATTTTTCTTCTAATTGTCTCCTTGCTTTCTCCTTTTTTATAAAGTTTCTTCACTATGGCTTCAAACAAAGCATCAAAGCCATATTCTGCAAGCGCGGATGCTATGGCTCCAGAAATGAAAAGCGTAATAATACCACCTATCATTCCTCCTGGGCCAAGCAGTGCAAGAGCAGCAGTTATTGCTGCTGCTCCAGATAAACCAGTCATTGAAATTGCAACCACGAGCATGAGCCCTGGTACGCCGATACCGACGATTTTGTTAACAAGTTTGTCCATAAGTTTTGGTTTTTAGTTCGTTGTTAAAGTTTAATACAGTTTGTTGACCACGCACGAATTGTATGAGGTCATTGTCTTTAAGTTGTTGTTTTCGTGCCTCATCACGTAGGTATAGTTCCGTGCCGGCAAGAAGAAGGACGTCCCCGTTCCATTGTGGTATGCTGATGCGACAAAAGAGTTTCCTGTCATCAGTACATAACCAATCAATGGATATAGAAGATGTAAATGCAAAGTTGTTTATCTGCATACTCATCTGATTCTTGAAATCTGATATGAAGTCTGCCCTATTACCAAAAGGAGTGTCTGATATAAGTTCATTTTCTATGCCGACGATTTCAGCTTTGTTATTCACTCCTATGTATATAGTCCCCTTTGTATGACTGTTTCCAAACGCAACTATCTCCTTAAAGATCTCTTTGTATTGCATCATACGCTCGTCTGTTTTTTTGCATCTTACACTTGTGTGAATAAACGAGGACTTATATTCCACAGCGCCACTTTCCTGTAAACCTATACCTGTTTGTTCTAGAGATAAGACATCTGTTAGGAAATCCAACTGTTCTTTAGGTGAGCCTGAATACTTCAAATAGAACCCTTGGGCAATTTGCTCTTTTGTAAGTGTGTCAACTTTATTTATAAACATTTGCCACAAGTCGTCGATGTCCTGATGCTGATATAAGATAGCATCCTCATAAAGAGAGTCCTCACTCATCGTTGGTTTTAACTTCATGTTCTTCTTCTTTGGGTATTCGTCGCTGGGGTAGAAATGCCTAATGCCTTTTTTGTATAAATTAATCGTTGCACCTATTTTGATGTGCTCGCCTGTTTCGTCCAACACTTCTGAAGGCAAATCTACAAAATTCATTATGCACCATTCGGGCACTTTATTAAGTGTGTTGGAATCTTTGTTGATGAATTCATAGTAATCTATCTTCTTGTCCTGCTTAAATGCTGTGATTTCAGCAGGAAAAATCTTATTTTCTGTCATTTTATAGTTACTTTGTAATGTTGTCATTACAGGATTCCAAGCCTTTAATGTTTATTTCCTCTTTTCGAAGAAACATTATGAATAATTACCAAGAGTAGAGCCTACTCCACTCCGTTTGTTCAACATGTCAAAGAACGCTGGAGAATAAGAACATCTAATAAGTGTCTTTCTAATTAAATAAAAAGCACTTGAGAATGTCTTTTTCTCAAGTGCAAAGTTAGTAAAAGTATATTGGTGCTGCTGTTTACGTAAACAATTTTCTTTAAAATTCATCCATTTTATTCTTTACTCTGTTTAATAAGTCATCCGTTTTGTCCTTTACATAGCTTGATAATTCATTTTTGTATAAATCTTGCAGTTCGTTGTATAATATATTCTTTTCCTCATTTTTTAATATTCGGCTAGTGTCATTATTTGTTGATGGTTTTAACGAATTTTTCAATGTATTTGCGTCAAGTGGCTCATTTTTCTCGTTAAGGAAATTTAGACAGATTTTTTCCCATGGGGTTTTCGCTTCATATTTTTTGTTATATTTTTCGTTATATATAAATGCTGTACTGTGTGTAATGACTCGTACCCAAAAAGAAAATTCTTTTGGGCTGTTTTTAAAACGGTAAGCTTTTTCGTATCCGACTACATCCTCTAATATTTGTTTTCTTTTAGCCCATTCAATGAATCCTTCTAATACTTCTTTCCATATATCGTTTATTTCATCGGAATCCATTCTTTTGTTTACTTTTATGGCTTTACACATTATACCATAGGATTCTTCGGTAAATCGAGTTTCAGAGTGGACTTCTCCTTCTCCTTTTTCTTTTGGTTGTGGAGGAATGGAATACTTGCAAACTTCATCAGGCTTATAATCTTTACCCTCTAAATATTGTTTATATTCATCTCGTATGGCAATAATTGCGCGTACGGCAACCTCAATAATTTTTTCATCCTCATACAACGATATCCAAAATGGCCAATATGTATTGTCATTAGCATTATCTGTAGGTTTAAATCTATAATCAAATTTCTTATTGGGAAAGATATTGTTCAGTCGTTTGCATACCTTAGGCTGTAGATTTTTCCAATCTAAGTCTAACGCTTTTATGTTTTCTTCGTGGTTGCCCCTTTTTGTTAATCCTTTACAACCATAGTAGATTCCAATACTAGGATCCCAAAGGTCAAACTCAATAAGGAATTCGTATTCTATACTTCCGTCTTTGTTTTTAAGACTTTGTAGTTTATACATTATGTGGTGGTCTGCTTCTATCCCATTATAACTAGGATCTTCTTTGAATAGTTTGACATTATTTTCCAATTCAAGATCTCTAATCGTATGGATCTTTTTGCTCATCTTATCTACATATTTTTTTGTAAGATCTTCCGCTAATTTCTCTCCGACTTCTTGGTTTAAAGTTTCATAAGATTTTATGCATAGATGAGAACATGATATTTTTATGATGTTTGTTTTGTCCATAAATAATACTCTGCCATCTTGCTCATCAATCTCAATACCTTCTATAAGAGTTTTATTTGGATGAGTGATATTGTTGTATTCGTATGATTCAAATAGGAATGCAATAGTGTATGTTTTATCAACTCTTTCATCAGATATTACATATGTAAGTTGAAACCTGTCATCATCATGGAGTAATGTACCTTTTAGATATGCTCCTTTAAGGTTGGGATTATCAGGAAGTATTTGTTTCAACTTCTCCAATCCTTCTATGTTTTTTTGATTAGTTTTAGTCATATTATCCTATTTTATGTTAGATATATGATGCAAAGATAGCATTTTTTTATAATTGACGTACGGAATCTGTCATTGTATTTTTGCAATTCTAAATTAACGTGAGTTCGATGAAATGAAGAACATTGCGTAGGTGGAACGTTCTAAACACAGTACGTTTGGCAACTTCATGGTAAACTTGACTTGTGCACTTGCCGCCTATTGTCTGTTTTTAAATATTGCTGTCCGATAAAAATCGGGATTTGATTAATTCTGTTGGTTAACTGCCTGTAAATAGGCATTAGTCTTGTAATTCTCATAATTGGGCCCCTCTTTTTTCGGAAAGAGCTCCAACTGTGGCGAGGTATCGTCCTCTTGACTCCGGTTTTGAATGCTTCTAAGCCATTGTCCTTCGGGTAGATTCAAGAAGTTGTAGAGGTTATGTAGGAGTTGAGCAGGATATGCACGACTGTCATGAGATAGGACAAACTCCACTTGCGTTTTGTTACTTGCTTTTTCACGACCTGCATCAACAACCATGCAATGAGGCTGACCCATATCTGGATTTGGACAGCGTTGCGGTTATCTCCAAGGAAGTATTTGAGCGAAAAGTTCTGTTTTAGCCTCTTGAACAGCGTTTCAATCTGCCAACGCCTTCTGTAAGCCTCACAAATCACAGTTGCAGGCGTATCCAAATCATTGGTAATGAAGGTTATTTGACCCTCTTCCTTATTATCCTTCCATTTGGTTATCCTACGGCACTTATGTTTCCCTCTCTTCGTCTCCTTGACCATCACGATTCCGCTTTTAGGCCTGCGGCCACGGCGGTGGCTCAGTTCTTCCTCTGTCATTGGACGTGTAATACGCTTGTACCATGACAATTCTACGACCTCATCATTAACGATGGTTTCCTTATCCTCCTCTGGTATGTCTTTCATTTCCAGAACCTTTGCCTTGGTTCTCTTCTTTTCCTTGGTGGCGTAGAAAATCCCGTTGTCTGTGAACTCCTGCCACGCCTCATAGTGTACATAGCCCATATCGCCGGGAAGTGTTTCTTCAGCAGTTCAGAGATTTGAAATTCTATTTCGCTGGATACCTTGTCGTAGTGTCCGCCACGCAGGTTTGGAGGGTTGCTCAAAGGTTTGATGGCTGGTTAATAAGTGAGAGTAAGGAAATGATAGGAGAGTTATAAAGGCTCCAACAATATAAAAGTGTTGGAGCCTTGTCTTTTTCTTTATGATAGTTCAAACTCTTCCTTGCCTACTCCGCAGACAGGACAAACCCAGTCTTCGGGCAAATCCTCAAAGGCGGTGCCAGCTGGAATGTTGTTCTCAGGATCGCCCACAGCGGGGTCATACTCATAGCCGCAAGGGCCACATACATACTTTCTCATAGTAGATACAGTGTTTTTTGGTAGTTAGTAAATATATTTTATCGGTGTAAAGGTAGTAAAAAGTTATGTTATAACAACGAAAAGTACTTTTTATTTATGACTTTTTAAGAAATGGGAGACATCCTTTCGTTGTGGAAGTATATAGAAAAGTGTAATTTTGTGTAACGAAAAATCAATTATGTGTTATGTTGAGAAGAAGAACAAATGCGGTAGCGTTGTTACTGTTGTTATTCAGCGTGGTAATGCGTGCGCAGCAGGTGACGATGATGGTGCTGAGTGATCCGCATGTTATGGACACGTCGTTGTTTGATGTGCCGTATGGCGAGGCGTTCATGCAAGCCATGCAGCGTGACCTGAAGGTTAATGAGTCAAGTGCACAGTTGTTTGACAAGTTTGTAGGCATAGTGCTTAAGGAGCGTCCGCAACTGCTGCTTGTGCCGGGAGACCTGACGAAAGACGGCGAGAAGGCGTCGCACATATATGTGGCGAAGAGACTGGCGGAGATAGAGGCTGCAGGGGTACAGGTGCTCGTTGTGCCCGGTAACCACGATATGGAGAACCCCTTGGCTTACGGTTACCATGGTAACAAGGCTGAGCGTGTGCCCTCTGTCAGTGAGAAGGAGTTCCGTGAGATATATAAGAACTTCGGCTATGCAGAGGCTGTGTCTGTTGATTCCCTTTCAGGCTCATATATCTGCTATCCGCTGCCGGGACTGGCAGTGGTGGGGCTGAACACAAACATCCCTAACCGTATGAAGTCGCGTTATGTCCACGGTCGTCTGTGGCAACAGACGCTTAACTGGATGGAGAGAGTGTCAGGAGAGGCCCGCTCTGCCGGACGCATAGTAATAGCCATGTCCCACCATCAGGTGATGCAACACCATAACCAGGAGGACTACTTTGCTCCTACGGCAATGACAAACATGGAGCAGAAGGTAAAGGGACTGCCTTCACTGCGTGATGTTCAGGAGACGTTTACGCGTTCTGGTATACGCCTGGTATTGACGGGACACTATCATATACAGTCAGTGTCAGACGTGGAAACGCTGCACGGCAAGCTTACCGATGTGTCAACAGGAGCCCTCTCGGGTTTCCCCAGTCCTTACCGTCGTATGACGCTGAATATGCAGACGGGCCGGTTGCGTATCACGTCGGCGACAATGTTTGGCAACAAACCGTCGCAATGGCCAACCACAGACCTTGCCAACCGTGAGATGGACAGGCTGCGCTATATGGTGCAATTGTATGTGCCTCGCCTGACGGGAGTGAAGACAGATATGTCTGACGCTTACCAGTATCTTGCCACGTCATACAACAAGGCACTGTGTGCGCTTGCCGCCGGTGACGAGACAGGACATAAGCCGAAAACTGTGTACGAGGAGTGTATGACGGCTACTGACAAGTACATAAAACACGTGCTGATGTATAACGCAGTGAAGGTAAATGCCTTGAAACAGCAGAAAGACGGTGCTTACCGCCGCGCATCAGACCTCATCTCAAGTATTATGTATAATTATGTGGGTGATAAAAAGCATGTCAATGCCGACAACAGCGTGACTATACAATTGAGATGACGTGCGGATGAGAGGGTGGGGGCTATGCCCATATAAGGTCGCTCATTACCTCGTCATTGACAAACATACCCTTGCGGGTGAGCCTCATGTGCCGGTCTGTTATCTGTAGCAGTCCGGCACTGATGTTTCTGCGGGCATTGGCCATGGCATAGTCACGAAAGCGAGGCTCCAGGGCGTCAAGGTCAATGCCTACGGCTGTCCTCAGTGCGGTGGTTACCATGTCATTATATCTGGTTATGTCGTCAAGCAGTTCGCGCTCCATAGGTACTATGCCCCTTTCTATGCTCTCGATATATTGCCTTACATCGTTGACGTTCCATTGGCGTGATACGGTATTGTAAGAGTGTGCTGCTGCTCCGATGCCTATATATTCTGTTCCGTTCCAGTAGGAAGAGTTGTGCTGCGAATGATAGCCCGGCCTGGCGAAGTTACTTATCTCATAATGCTCATATCCAGCCATGGTCAGTTTGTTGACAAGTGTGTCATACATCTTGCAGCAGGTGTCATCGTCAAGCCTGACAATCTCGCCGGAGTTTGCCATGCGTGTTAGCTGTGTACCCTCCTCATACATCAGAGAGTAGGCAGACAGATGTTCTGTGTTGAGGGCCAGCGCCTCGTCTATGTCATGTTCCCATTCCTCTACGGTCTCCCCGGGGAAACCGTAAATCAGGTCAATGCTGATATTAGTGAAGCCGTGTTGACGTAATATCCGTACAGCTTCACGTATCTGTCGGGAGTTGTGTCGCCGCTTGAGCATACCCAGTCGGGCATCAGAGAATGTCTGTGCCCCCATGGAGATGCGATTCACGCCCATGTCCTGTAATGTGCGTGCCATGTCGCTGGTTACATCGTCGGGGTTACACTCCACAGTGAACTCTCTTACCGTAGGCGGTACAAGTGCCGCCAGTTGCATCAGGTGATGTGTTGATAGGGTAGAGGGTGTGCCACCGCCGATGTATGCAGTGCCTATTACGTCATCGTGCAGGAAGTCCTTGCGCATCTCGAGTTCCTTGCGTAGCGCATCAGTGTATCTGTCATGCAGACTCTCGTTGCCGGTGGTGGAATAGAAGTCGCAATATATGCAGCGGCTTTTGCAGAAAGGTATGTGTATGTATAGTCCTGCCATGTATAATGCAGAAAATCGCTGTCAGGTTATTCGTTATAGCCTTACAGCGATTTTCTCCTTATTTATATATATAATAATCTTACTTAATTACAACCGGCTTGTACTTAGGTACGAGCAGCTTCATTACAGACCAACCGATGAGGTAAGCCACGGCGCATACGCAGAAGATAATCATATAGCCTGCAGGCTTGCCCT
>Ga0247611_10010918_pt1 | contig 10580 bp, 9 predicted proteins | sample 177DNAGHGhighgp2_FD_192422 | JGI IMG/M metagenome (GOLD analysis project Ga0247611, IMG submission 192422) | Sheep rumen microbial communities from Palmerston North, Manawatu-Wanganui, New Zealand - 1770 DNA GHGhigh gp2 | ecosystem: Host-associated > Mammals > Digestive system > Stomach > Rumen ... | reverse complement strand
CAACTTCCCGGCCGCCATCAAGGTGACGGCGGAATACTTCCCGAAGAAGGACCGCGCCTTCGCGACCTCCATCTTCAATGCCGGTGCCTCTGTCGGTGCCCTGGCCGCTCCGCTCTGCATCCCGCCGCTTGCCAAGGCTTTCGGCTGGGAATGGGCCTTCATCATCATCGGCGCGCTGGGCTTCGTTTGGATGTTCTTCTGGGCCTTCATGTATGACAAGCCCGAGGAGAGCAAGCGCGTGAATGCCGCAGAAATCGAGTATATCCACCAGGATGACGCGGCCGAAGCGGCCGAAAAGGCAGCCATCGCGGCCGAAAAGTCCATCCCGATGCTCCAGTGCTTCGGCTACAAGCAGACCTGGGCCTTCATCACCGGCAAGTTCTTCACCGACGGTGTCTGGTGGTTCTTCCTCTTCTGGGCCCCGTCCTATTTCTCCAACCAGTTCAACGCCCCTGCGACGTCCGGTCTCGGACAGGCCCTGATTTTCACCCTGTATGCCATCGTGACGGTCGTGTCCATCGGCGGCGGCTACCTGCCGAAGATTTTCGTGGACAAGAAAGGGATGAATCCTTATGCCGGCCGTATGCTGGCGATGCTGATTTTCGCCTTCTTCCCGATTGCGGCGCTTTTCTCCCAGCCCCTCGGCATCCATTTCAACTCGCCCTGGTGGCCGGCTATCCTGATCGGTCTCGCTGCGGCCGGCCATCAGGCCTGGAGCGCGAACCTCTTCTCCACCATCGGTGACATGTTCCCGAAGAGTACCATCGCCACGGTGACCGGCATCGGCGCCATGGCCGGCGGTGTCGGCTCGATGTTTATCCAGAAGATTGCCGGTAAACTCTTTACCTATTCCGAGCAGATGGGCGATGCCTTCACCTTCCTCGGATTCAGCGGCAAACCCGCCGGCTACTTCATCATGTTCTGCTTCTGCGGTGTTGCCTACCTCATCGCCTGGAGCATCATGAAAGCCCTCGTGCCGAAGTATAAGCCGATCGAAGTGTAGTCTCTTCGGCTTCGGAAGGACGGCTGATTATCAGCTATTTACGAGATCTCCCTTCCCCGTTTTGGGGGAAGGGAGATTCTTTAATGTGCTGACTGTCAAGCAGGATGCCTAATGGGCGGCTACGAGCGCGAACCAGTCCGCCGGGGTTTTGATCCCGCCTTTGGACCAGCAGGAACCGAAGCGGTAGGAGATGGTCTCGCCGGAGACGATGCGCTTGACGAGAAGGGCATGGTCAAGCTCTTCGCTGAAGCATTTCCCTTCGGCTTCCGGGAAGCATACGGCAACGCCGATCATCCCGTCCTCGGGCTCGACGCTCTGGTCGGAGGCTTTTTCCCAGATGGCCAGGTAGTGTTCGCCTTCCGCCTTTTCGGCGACGGTCTGCTGGGCGCCATGGAGCTTGAAGCCCGCAGCGACCGTGAGGCTGTCCGTGCCGCTGAAGCTGTAGCTGTCCTCGACGGCCGTGAAGTAGCTGTCCGCGGTGACGGTCAGTTTCTTCGTCAGGGATACCTTGATCCCTTCGGCGGCTTCCCACTCGGGGTAGGAGAGGGTGAAGACGACCTTCCCGGGGGTGGTCTCCAGGACTTCGTAACTGCGGTAGTTGGTCGCCGGATAGCAGAGTTTTCCGTCGATAAACGGAACCGATGCACCTCCGCCGAGGGATACCGCCACTTTGTAGCAGTCCTTTCCGCCGTGGTCATGGTGGTAGTAGTTGCCGTTTTCCTGCGCGCCCTTGTACCACTCGTCCGCGACGAGTTTACCGGGCAGTTTCACCCAGATGTCCAGGCCGGGAGAGGTCGGGTTGCCTTCCAGGGCCTTGCCGTAGAAACGGCCGGCCACAAGGTTGTTCTCAAAGACGAAGTCATCGGCCCTTTCCGGAACGAAACGGGCCATGACTTTCTGCTCGGGGCTTTTACACCCGACGGCCGCGAGTGCGGCGGCCGTCAGAAGAATCAGAATCTTTTTCATTATTTCAGATCGGTGGTTTTACATCCGTCCATGTCGCCGTAGTCGTCGTTCTCACCGCACATGCCCCAGATGAAGGTATAGTTGCGGGTGGCGCAGGCGGAGTGGATGCTCCACTGCGGGGAGATGACGGCCTGTTCATTGTGCATCCAGATGTGGCGCGTCTCCTGGGGCTCGCCCATGAAGTGGCAGACGGCGGCATCCTCGGGCAGTTCAAAATAGAAATACACCTCCATGCGGCGGTCATGGGTATGGGCCGGCATGGTGTTCCAGGTCGAGCCCGGAGCCAGTTCGGTCATGCCCATCTGGAGCTGGCAGCAGGGGACGACTTCCTTGACGAGCAGGCGGTTGATGGTCCGCTCGTTGGACTCTTCGAGGCTGCCGAGGTGCATCACGACCGCATCTTTCTTCGATACCTGCTTGACGCCGGTCTCGCGGTGGGCGGTTGCGGAGTTGAAATAGAACTTGGCGGGATGGGCCGGATCCACGCTGCGGAAGGAAACGTGGCGGTTGCCGCGGCCGATATACAGGGCCTCCTTGAAGGGGATGGTGTACTCTTCGTCACCGACTTTCACGACGCCGGTACCGCCGACGTTGATGATGCCGACTTCGCGGCGCTGGGTGAAATAGTCGGCCCGGAGGATATCCGGGGGCGTGAGGACGAGTTCTTCCCCAACGGGGACGGCACCGCCGGCGATGATGCGGTCGAACATGGAATAGACCATGTTGATCTCGCCGGGGACCATCACGTTTTCAACAAGGTATTCTTTGCGGATACGTTCGGTATCGTAGTGTTTTGCGTCGACGTTGCTGGACGCCTGGCGCACGGTGCAGTTGATTTTTGCCATATTATTGCGGTTGTTTTCCGATATAGGCGAGGATACCGCCGTCAACATAGAGGATATGGCCGTTCACGGCGTCGGAGGCATGGGAAGCCAGGAAGACGGCCGGTCCGCCGAGTTCTTCCGGCTGCAGCCAGCGTCCGGCCGGAGTCTTGGCGCAGATGAATTTGTCGAAGGGGTGACGGCTGCCGTCCGGCTGCCTTTCGCGCAGGGGAGCGGTCTGCGGCGTGGCAATGTAGCCGGGGCCGATGCCGTTGCACTGGATGTTGTACTCACCGTATTCGGAGCAGATGTTGCGGGTCAGCATCTTCAGGCCACCCTTGGCGGCGGCGTATGCAGAAACCGTTTCGCGGCCGAGTTCGGACATCATCGAGCAGATGTTGATGATCTTGCCTTCGCGACGCTCCATCATTTCGGGAAGGACGGCGGAAGAGACGATGAACGGAGCCACCAGGTCCACGTCGATGACCTGCTGGAACTCGCGGCGCTCCATCTCATGCATGGGGATGCGCTTGATGATGCCGGCGTTGTTCACCAGGATGTCAATCTGGCCGACTTCGGCATGGATCTTTTCGACCAGGGCCTTGACGGCTTTCTCGTCGGTCACGTCGCAGACGTAGCCGTGGACATTCTCGATGCCGGCCTCTTTGTAGTTGTTGAGACCGCGCTCCAGCGCTGCCTGGTTGATGTCGTTGAAAATGATGTTCTTGATGCCGGCGGCCACGAACGCTTTCGCGATGTTGAAGCCAATACCGTAGGAGGCACCGGTGATCCAGGCATTCTTGCCTTCAAGTGAGAAAGGATTTGCCATATTCTTAGGGTTTAAAATTGTTTCCGTATGCAAATATACAAACGTTTGCACAATAATACAAACGTTTGTTGTTTTTTGTTTCCATTAAATTTGGTCCATACGAGCGGCAACCTCCAGCTCTTCAACTATGGCCAGGCAACGGCCCAGGATGACACGAAGGCCTGGGAATGCCCGCTGACGGTCAGAAACAACATTTTCTACAACTGCCCTTCCGGCAACGGCTACTTCAAGTTCTATCAACTTGCGTCGCTGAAGATCAACGGGAACGTCTTTTGGGCGGACCCGGCCTCGACACTGGCCTCCTACAGTTTCATCCTGTACAGCACGAACCAGGATGCTTCCGTCATCGACGCTTCGGGGAACATCGCCTACGGCCTCGCCTCTGACAAGACCTGGACCTTGGCCCACAGCAATTCCACGGCCAAGGCGAACCCCAACATGGTGTCCAAGCTCGACGAGGATCCCTTCTCCTCGTTCGACACCGCGACGGGCGCCTATGTCCTGAAAGCGGCGTACACATCCTACGGTCCCGTCCGGTAGGTGCGTTCCATGCGTCCCTTCGGATGGGACGCATGTCGCACTTTTCCGGGGATTCCGCTCCTTGCGTCCCGGTTATTGGGACGCAAGGAACACCCGGCGGGGCCGGATTTGTTGCTTCCCGGCAAGGAGATGAAGAAAAGTTTGCAGATTTGTGCAAACGTTTGTATCTTTGTCGGCACAATGGTCACCATCACTCAAATCGCTGCTGCGCTGGGCATTACTCCTTCGACGGTTTCGCGGGCTCTCTCCGGGAGTCCGCGGGTCAAGGAAGAGACCCGTCTCGCCGTTGAACAGATGGCCGCACAGCTGGGCTATCAGCGCAATATCATGGCCTCGAACCTTCGCAGGGGCCGTTCCGACATTGTCGGAGTCATCGTCCCGCGGATCCACCGCGAATTCTTTTCCAATGTCATCGGGGGAGCGGAGTCGCTGCTGAACGAAGCCGGATACAGCGTGTTGATCTGCCAGACCCATGAACGTTTCGAGGATGAGGTGAAGGCGCTTCGCACGCTCCGGAACAACCGGGTGGCGGGGGTGCTGATGTCCCATGCCATCGCCTCCTCCGATTCGTCCCATGTCCGTGACATCCTCGGCGACGAAATCCCGCTGGTCCAGTTCGACCGCGTCTTCTCGGACCTTCCCGGCGCGAAAGTGGTCAGCAACAATTTCCAGGGCGCCTATGAGGCGACGGCCCATCTGATCGCCCAGGGATACCGGCGTGTCGGTACGCTGGCGGGCTACATGAGTTCCGAGGCCTACGCGCAGCGGCTCGAAGGCTGGCGCCAGGCCCTCCTCAATGCCGGGGAGGAAGCGGACCCCTCGATTGTCTTTTATGATACCATCGTTCGGGAAACCGGCCAGGAGGCTGCCCTGAAGGCGCTTTCGGCTGGGTGCGACGCACTTTACTGCGCCGGCGACTTCTCCGCGCTCGGGGCCATCGAGGCGCTCCGCGCATCGGGTGTCCGGATTCCGCAGGATTTCGGCATCGTCGGAACGGCCAACGAGTCATTTACGGCACTGATGACTCCTTCCATGTCATCCCTGGCCCTGAATCCATACGAGATGGGCCGCAAGGCGGCGGAAGCGTTCCTCTCCTCGGACGAAGGGACGATTGTCGTGCCGATGGAACTGAAAATCAGAGAATCATCAAATCATTCTTTATAATATGGCAAAAGTTGTTACTTTCGGCGAAGTGATGCTTCGCCTTTCCACTCCGGGTTACCTCCGCTTCAGCCAGGCTCACCAGTTCGACGCCACTTTCGGCGGCGGCGAGGCGAACGTGGCGGTTTCCCTGGCCAATTACGGCATCGAGACCCAGTTCGTGACCCGTCTTCCGAAAAATGACATCGCAGATATGTGCCTTGCGGAACTCCGCGGCCTGGGTGTCGGCCTGGACGGAGTCGTTTACGGCGGCGACCGGGTCGGTATCTATTATCTGGAGACGGGTGCCGTGGCACGTGGCTCCAAGGTGGTCTATGATCGTGCTTATTCGGCCATCTCCGAGATCAAGCCGGGCATGGTTGACTGGCGGAAAGTGCTGCAGGGTGCCGACTGGTTCCATTGGACCGGCATTACCCCGGCGCTCTCCCAGGGTGCAGCCGACGCTTGCCTGGAAGCCATCAAGATCGCCAATGAAATGGGCGTGAAGGTGTCCTGCGACCTGAACTACCGCAAGAAACTCTGGAAATACGGCAAGTCCGCGTCCGAGGTCATGCCTGCGCTCGTGGAAGGCTGCGACCTCATCCTCGGCAACGAAGAGGATGCGGAGAAGGAATTCGGCATCAAGCCGGAAGGCTTCGACGCGGAGAAGACCGGCGGCGAAATCGACCAGGCCGCCTTTGTCAGCGTCTGCCAGCAGCTGATGGCGAAGTTCCCGCGCTGCAAGAAGGTGGCGGTGACCCTGCGCGGTTCCATCAACGCGAACCACAATACCTGGGGCGGCGTCCTCTACGACGGCAAGACCCTCTGGCAGAGCCGGCGCTACGACATCACCCACATCGTGGACCGTGTCGGCGGCGGCGATTCCTTCATGGGCGGCCTGCTGTATGGTCTGCTCTCTTACGAAACCGACCAGGAAGCCATCGAGTTCGCCGCGGCTGCCTCCTGCCTCAAGCACACCATCATCGGTGACTACAACCGCGTGACGGTCGCCGAAGTCGAAGGTCTCATCCAGGGCGGCGGCTCCGGCCGTGTCTCCCGCTAAACCCTATCGTCATGTCCAAGTTCAAGAAGATTGATACGATCGGTGTGATCCGGTCGACCGGGATTGTCCCGGTGTTCTACAACAGCGATGTCGAACTGACCAAGAAAGTGGTCAAAGCCTGCTACGACGGCGGTATCCGCGCCTTCGAGTTCACCAACCGCGGTGACGGCGCCCACAAGGTCTTCGAGGAGCTGATCGCCTTTGTCCGCAGCGAGTGCCCTGAACTGGCCCTCGGTGCCGGGACCATCCTCGATGCCCCGACGGCTGCGCTGTACATCCAGATGGGCGCCGACTTCATCGTCTCGCCCTGCATGGTGGAAGAGGTGGTCCGTCTGTGCAACCGCCGCGGCGTGCCCTACAGCCCCGGCTGCGGCACCGTCACGGAAATCGTCCACGCCCAGGAACTGGGCTGTGACCTGGTCAAGGTCTTCCCGGCGGGCACCGTCGGCGGTCCGGCCTTCGTGAAGAACGTGCTTGCTCCGCTCCCTTGGGCCATGATCATGTGCACGGGTGCGGTGGAACCGACCGAGGAGAACCTGACGGCCTGGGCCAAGAGCGGCGTGACCGCCGTCGGGATGGGCTCGAAGCTTTTCCCGAAGGAGGTCATCAAGGCCGGAGACTGGAAAGCCATCTCCGACCTCTGTGCCAAATCCCTCGCCTGGTTCGCCCGCTGAGAGGGTGTGATTTGTAAGTACCTTATAATCAGTTGTTAACATAAAATTGGTTGATCCTAAACGATCAACCAATTTTTGATATTTAACTGATAATCAACCTGTTGCGAAACACGGCCGTGAATCAAGGCCCCGGAATCACAGGCTGTCGATATAGGCCTTCATGGCCGGCACCTTCGAATAAGCGCTGTGGAAGAGGGCGACCTGGTTCCGGGTACGGACCAGGTTGTGCTCGGGATATTTGATCCGGTAGTAGGTGTCGCCGTTGATGTAGTCGGCGAAGAAGCGGACGGCCTGCATGTAGGGGAAGAGGCAGGCGGCGTAGGGGAGGTTCTCCTTCTCGACCGGGGTGAGGAAGACCTTGGCCGACTCGACATAACCTTTGGCGAAGGCTTCGAAAATGTCCATCCGGAAATCGACCTTGTCAATGGCCGGGTCATCCTCGGCGACGGTGTTGGCCGCAATGCGGAGGAAATCTCCGAAATCCGAGAAGACAAAGGACGGCATCAGCGTGTCCAGGTCGATGACGCAGAGGACGTTGCCCTCGTCGTCGAACATCATGTTGTTGACCTTGGTGTCGCAGTGGCAGATCCGTTTGGGCAGTTTCCCTTCCCGGTAGAGCCGCTCCGCCTTGCACATCTCCTCTTCGTAGGGCAGCAGGTCGGCGAGAATCGCCTTCACTTCAGCTTCGGCCATCCGGCCGGCCTTGTCGGCGGCGACGGCTTCCCGGAGCTGGCGGGCCCGCAGTTCCATGTTGTGGAAATCCGGGATGGTCTCACCGAGTTTGTCCGGAATGTCGGCGAGCATGGCCTCGAAGTTGCCGAAGGTCTTGCCGCAGTAGTAGGAATACTCGGGGTTGACCATCTCGTAGGTATGGGCGTTCCGGATGAAAACGGAGATGCGCCAGTACTCGCTGCCGTCGGTCCAGTAGGTCTTTCCGCTCGCTTTGCAGGGCAGGAAGCGGAGCACCTTCCGGTCGATGTCGGGGTCGCCTGCAAGCTTGCGGCGCAGATGGGCCGTCGCGCAGTCGATGTTGTGCTGGAGCAGTTCCACATCCTGGAAAATGGCGTTGTTGATCCGTTGGAGGACATAATTGTCCGCTCCGTCGGTCTTGACGAGGAGGGTATCGTTGATGAGGCCGTTTCCGAGGGGCTTGATTTCAAGGATGTTGCCCTGGATGTCAAACTGGCGGGCGATTTGTTTCAGTTGTTCTGTGGTTTTCATGGACGCTTAAAATTGATGCCCAAATATACGAAATTTCAAGAATAATCCGTACCTTGCAAGGAATTATGTAACCACATATCATGAAACGCTCCATCCTGTTCCTGTTGTTTGCGCTTGTCGCAGCCATAGCACCGGCCGAGGCCCGGAAAGCCCCGAAGAAGTTTGTCCATGAAACGGTCGCCATTCCCGAAGTCGCGCCCAAAGTGATCGCCGTAGAAACGGACCATACCCAGCTCCTGCTCCAGGTGGACAAGAAGGGGACGGTCCGTACCGTCCATTATGGGGTGCCGACCGGCGAGGCGGCCCAGTTCGTGTCCTTCCGCTCCGGCTATGGCAGTCTGTATGGAAGCGGCCCCATGACCTATCCGACCGTCGGCGGACGCTTTATCGGGGAGCCGGCCCTGCATGTCAAATATGCTGATGGAACCCACAATACGGAACTCTATTATGTCTCCCATGAGACGGCATCCCGCGGCGGCGCCGTCACGACGACCCTCCATCTGAAGGATTACGTGACGGCTCTGGAGGTCAGCCTGGTCTATGAGGCTTTCCAGGCGGAGGATGTGATCCTGATGCACAGCGAGGTCGTGAACGGAGGAAAGAAAGCGGTCGAGCTCCTGGACGTGGCCTCGGCTTCGCTCAACCTGGACGCCGGAGACTACCTTCTGACCCATTTCTACGGGGACTGGGCCATGGAGATGCAGGTGGAACGGACCCCGCTGACCCATGGGGTGAAAGTGATCGAATCCCGCCGCGGGACGCAGGGGACCCAGAATACCAATCCCTCTTTCCTGTTGAGCTGTGGAAAATCCTTCAGCGAGACCGAGGGTGAGGTCATCGGCGGCGCCCTGGCCTGGAGCGGCAACTACCGTCTCAGCTTTGAAAAGAACCATACCGGCCGGCTGAACATCGTGACGGGCATCAGTCCCTTCGCATCAGCCTATCCGCTCGCACCCGGCGCCCGCTTTACGACCCCGGAGATGATCTACACCTGGAGCGGAGAAGGGGCCGGCGGTGCCTCCCGGAACCTCCACCGCTGGGCCCGGAATCATGGCGTGTACGGCGGCGGAAAGGTGAATCCGACTCTGCTGAACAGCTGGGAAGGGGCCTATTTCAGCTTCACGACCGAGACCCTGCTCCGGATGATCGACGACGCGGCCTCTATGGGCCTTGAAATGTTCGTCCTGGACGACGGCTGGTTCGCCAAGGACCATCCCCGCAACAACGACAAGGCCGGCCTCGGCGACTGGGAGCTGAATACCGACAAACTGCCGGAAGGCATCGACTATATCGCCTCTTATGCCCATTCCAAGGGCCTCAAGTTCGGCATCTGGATTGAGCCGGAGATGGTCAATCCGGATTCGAACCTTGCCGAGGCCCATCCCGAGTGGGTGGTCCAGGCCCCCGGCCGCGAAATCTACCAGACCCGGAACCAGTGGCTCCTGGACCTTTCCAATCCCGCCGTGCAGGATTTTGTCTTCGGCGTCTTTGACCGGACCATGCAGCTGTCCGCCAACATCGATTACATCAAATGGGACTCCAACCGGGAGGTGTCTTCTTTCGGAAGTACCTTCCTCGGAGAGGAGCAGGACCGTTTCTATATAGAGTATGTCCAGGGGCTGTACAACGTCATGCGGCGCCTGCGGGAGAAGTATCCGGACACCATCGTCCAGTGCTGCTCTTCGGGCGGAAGCCGGGTGGACTACGGCGCCCTGAAGTATTTCAATGAAGTCTGGACCTCGGACAACACGGATGCCATTTCGCGCGTGCGTATCCAATATGGTACGTCCCTGATCTATCCCGCTTCGGTGATGGGCTCGCATGTCTCCGAGGTGCCGAACCACCAGACCGGCAATGTAACTTCCCTGAAGTTCCGTTTCGACATCGCCGCGGCAGGCCGTCTCGGCATGGAGCTTCAGCCGAAGAACCTCACGGCCGAAGAGCGTGCCGTCGCCGACCGCTGCATCACCTCCTACAAAGGCTATCGCGACCTGGTGTTCACGGGCGACCTCTACCGGATCGCCTCTCCCTACGATGGCGACTATTATGCGCTGATGTATGTCTCTGAAGACAAACGCCGCGCCGTGGTCTTCACCTACTGCCTGCGCTACCAGAACCGGGGTGTCGGCACCCATACGTTCCGCCTCCAGGGCCTCGACCCCACGCGGAAGTACAAGGTGAAAGAGCAGAATGTGGACAAGAGCTGCTGGTGGGGCGACGGGAAGTCCTTCACGGGCGCTTTCCTCGCGGGCGGCGGCTTCAATCCGGCCCTGCTGAAAACCAACACCAGCGCCGTCTTCCTCTTGGAGGCTGACTAATAGCC
>Ga0247611_10010917_pt1 | contig 10580 bp, 9 predicted proteins | sample 177DNAGHGhighgp2_FD_192422 | JGI IMG/M metagenome (GOLD analysis project Ga0247611, IMG submission 192422) | Sheep rumen microbial communities from Palmerston North, Manawatu-Wanganui, New Zealand - 1770 DNA GHGhigh gp2 | ecosystem: Host-associated > Mammals > Digestive system > Stomach > Rumen ... | reverse complement strand
TCTCGAAGTTCTCGAATTTCCATTCCTGGTTTTGCAGGAATCCGTGCAGGGCGTGTGGTGCCCAGCTCACGTTGTTGATGAGCTGGTAGGTCTTTCCGCGCCAGGTGAACTTCGCATAGGCGGTGCGTCCGGGGAAGGGGCAGAGCCTGCAGCCCGCGTTCGTGTCGGGGCCCATCTTGAAGATGTCGTCGCCCTCGCGGTAGCCGTAGAGCAGGTCGAGCTTGCCTTCGGGCGAGTTGCCCGCGACGGGTGTGCCCTTGCTTGCTACGGGGATGCGCCAGGCATTGAGGCCTCCGCCGTAGCCCGAAAGGACTTCGAATTCGGCGCCGTCATCGCGCTGGAGGACAAAACATTGGACAGTGCCCAGGGGGCGAGAAATCAGTTTGAAGTTGCTCATATGGGGTAAGATAGCAAAACAACTAATAACTATCTTTGCCCATATGGATTCCCAGACGATAGTTGCCCCGATGACTCCGGCCGGTGTGAGTGCCGTTGCTGCGCTCCGTGTGAGCGGAACTCGGGTTCGCGACGTGGTGGCAGCCCTTTTCGGGGAACGTGCCGCAAAAAGTCTGGAACCGCGCCGGGCATCCCTCGGGACTGCACAGGACCCGAAAAGCGGCAAGTTCATTGACAGTCTGTTGTTCCTGTTTTTCGAAGGCCCGAACTCCTATACGGGCGAGGACGTGCTGGAACTCTACCCGCACGGAAACCCGCTTATCGTGCGCGAACTTTTGCAGGCGATTCGCGGGCTCGACGGCGTGCGTCTTGCCGAACCTGGGGAATTCACGCGTCGCGCCTTCCTGAACGGCAAGATGGACCTGGCTCAGGCGGAATCGGTCGCCGACGTTATCCACAGCGCGAACCGTGCAGAACTCGAGAATGCGCACCGCCTTCTGGGTGGCGCCCTCTCGAAAAGGGTCTCGACACTTGCCGAACAGGTGAAGGACATTTCCGCGCGCCTGGAACTTGATGTGGATTTCGCTGAGGAAGAGGCTGACCCGGACTTCGCGGGCTGGCAGGAAAAGTTTGAAAACGTCCGTGAATCCATACGGAAAATTCTTGAAAGTTTCCACAACAAGGCGTCGCTCGGTAGGCTACCGCTTGCGGTTCTTTACGGAGCGCCGAATGCGGGCAAGTCGAGCCTGGTGAACGCGCTCCTGGGCGAGGACCGCATCCTCGTGAGCGACATTCCCGGCACGACGCGCGACTTCGTGGAAGTGCGCCTTTTCTTGCCGGGTGGAGAAATCCGGCTTGTCGATACCGCGGGCATCGCGGACAAGGCGACCGACGCGCTCGATGCGCTCAGCATGCAAAAGAGCAGGGAAATTCTCGAAGAAGCCGATATGAAGATTCTCGTGGTGGATGGTGCGCATGATTCTGAATGCGACCCGCGCGCCTTCGAGCCCGACTTTATCGTTTATTCCAAGAGTGATTTGTCGGATGGCGGCTCTGGGGCCGCCATGACGTTGGCGGAGAACGCTCTCAGGATTTCCTCCAAGACAGGCGAGGGGCTCGATGCCCTCCGCATGGCGATAAACGGCCGTCTTTTCAAGGAAAACAGCAATTCCGAAGACTTCTGGATAACGAGCGAGCGTGAAAAAACGTGCCTCGAGGAAGCCCTCGCCGGAGTCGACCGCGCTCTCGACCTGCTCAGGAATAATCCTGCTGTGGAACTGCTGGCATTCGAGATGCAGGTGGTGCGTCGCGCGCTCCAGAGCATAACGGGCGAAATCTCGTCCGAAGACATTCTACAATCTATTTTCGCGGGGTTCTGCATTGGAAAGTAGTACGCTCAGTATTCTAGGCGTCCTGATTGGCGTCTTTGCCTTCGGGACATACATGGTCCCGCTCAAGAAATACCCGAATTATTCTTCGTGGGCGTTCCTCTCCGTGATGGCCATTGGCGCCTTGTTCTGCTCGATGATTATCGCGTGCGTTACGGGTCAGTTCAACCTGCACCCAGTCGGTGTCCTTTGCGGGCTCCTCTGGGTTTTCGGCGGTGCGCTTTGCTTCTGGGCGGTGCAGGCCGAGGCCGACCTCGCGGGCACGGGACTTAGGTCCATGAGCGTGAGCATCTTGCTCTCGTTTATAACGGGCGTCACGCTTTTTGCCGAACACTCACTGTTCTATTTCTCTATTCCCGCCATCGTGTGCATGCTTGTGGGCATCTGGATTCCGGCGGGGCATATAAAGCATATCTGGAAGAACTGGCGCTCGCTCCTTTCGGGTGCCGTATTCGGTACGTACCTGATTCCTTACAAGTTAAGCGGAATGGGCGACATGGAATTCCTGTTCCCGTTCTCGTTCGGTATCTGTGTGGGGAGTGTCGTCCTCGTTACGCTTATCGCGCACAAGCTCGGCAAGCGTTTTGAAATGCCTGCGGTCCCGACGTTTTTCGCCTTTGCTGCCGGCATGCTCTGGATGTTCGGTACACTCGCCATTTTCTGGGCTATTGCCGACGACGGACTTTTTGGCTATGCGGTGGGTTATCCGCTGCTGCAACTCAACCTGGTGGTGAACCAGATGTGGGGAGTCTTCGCCTTCGGGGAATACGCGACTCGCGTCGAACGCATCAAGCTTGCTGCCTCGACGGTCATTATCCTTGCGGGCGCAGCCCTGCTTACACTTTCAAAGATGTAATTTCCGTTTCGAATTTCTCGGCGGTCTTCGCGTCTTCGTTGTAGAGCGCGTTTATCTTCTTGCAGCTGAGTTCGAGTACCTTGCGGGCGAGTTCGTTGTCGCCTTTTTCGCGCAGCATGCGTAACGACGCGTCGATGCGCTTTATATCCACTTGCTCGGGGTAGCTTTTCATGAAGGCATAGAGCTGCTTTACCTGCTGGTCGTATTCGTCGTCGCTTTCGCAGGCGAGCAGGAAGGGGATTACCTTCACGTTCAGCAGGTTGTTGAGGTCGCCCGCGAACGTGTTGAGCGAAGCCCCTTCGGGGAAGAGTTCCACCGTGTCCTTCATGATGTCGTCGTTGTCGAGGAATCCGCCGTTCTCGAATTGCGAGAGCATGTCGTTCAGAAGCTCCATCTCGAGCTTTTTTGTCTGCTCGCGGTAGCGCGCCTGGTAGTAGATGGGGAGCGTCGTAAGGCAGAAATGCGCTTGGTTTGCGCCGATGAACTCGCCGACGTAGTAGATGTCGGCATCTTCCTTGAGAATTTCCTCTTCTTGCGTGAAGTTCCCGATACGTGCAGGAATCGGGATAACTTCCATGTTTGAAAGTTCGTGCAGGCGGTCGCGCATGGTTTCTACGTCGAGGTTCTCCGGGAGTTCCACTCCGTTCTCTTCCATGGTCTCGAGCAGTTCGTTCAGGCGCTCGTCCATGACACGGTTCCTCTTCTGGCGCGAAGGCACGGTCGGGTTGAACTTGCGGAAATCGCCTTCGAGCGTCAGGAGTCCGTTCTTGATCATGTCTCCGAACGGGGAGTCGCTTTCTTCGTTGTCGGGCGTAGGCAAAATTCTTGCGTAGGCAATCATCCTGCCGCAAAGTTTTTCGTCGTTTCCTTTTTTCTGTTCAATTCCGAGCATGCGTATAATATAGCAATTTCTATCTTTGCACTTATGGAACCCGTGACATGGCAAAAGATTCTCGACCTGTGCAACAGGCTCTCGCATGTGACCTACGAGAACCTCACGAAAATCATACGCCTTGAATCTACGGGCAGCGCTACTGCGGCACGCAACCTCGACGATAGTGACCAGAACGACGTCGATACATGGATGGGTGGCGGCACGTGCTTCAGTATGACGTGGCACCTCTACCAGAGCCTGCGCGACATGGGACTTGAACCTCGGCTTGTGATGGGCCACAAGCGCAAGGAACGGAACATCCACTGCGCATTGATATTGCCCGATCATGATTCCCTCTCGTCCAAAGAGTTCCTCTTCGATCCTGGCTACCTCATCTTCGATCCACTGCCTATCCCGCTTCCGCAGCCATTCGGTTCCGGCGAAGCGCTTTTCCCGCTCGTGCCGAACAGCGTGCGCCTCGTACGGCCCGACATGGATTCCATGGAACTCTGGACCGGCGGCGCCTTCCGCGGGGATGGTTCGCTTTCTTCGCCCATGAAGTTGCGGTTCGAGTACCCGGTGGCAGGAGTAGGCGTAGAGGAATTCAAGCAGCACTGGAATGAAAGTTTCTACCGCGAGATGATGACCTACCCGGTGCTGAACCGCCTCGACCGCGAGCGCGGCGTGCAGTACTACTACCAGAAGGGCAATTTGGTGACCCGCGATGCGAACGGAAGCCGCATGGAACGTATCGCCGAACCTGAAAGGGTGTCGAAATTGAGCGAAATTTTCAAGCTTTCGCCCGAACTCGTGTCCAAGGCGCTCGGTATTTTGTCGAAATAGCTTTGCCCGTCCTTTTTTATATATATTAAGGGCAAAACCAAAGGAGTACCCTCATGAAAAAGATTCTGGCCGCTTTCGCCATCCTCGTTTCCGCTGCACTCGTCGCCTGCGGCCCCTCCAAACTCGAAATCCAGGAGATGTCCTCTTCTTGCGATGTTTCCATCGAAGTGGGCAAGGTGCTCGACGATACCATCAGCCTCTACGTGGGCAACATGTTCTTCCTGAACGCGAAGCAGACCGTGAACGAGGATCTCTTCCCGCTTTCGGCCAGCATCCGTGATCCGATGAACATCGAGGTCAAGGGCCGTACCGACGTGATTGCCTCTGCAGAAGATTTTATCAACTACCTCCGCCGCCCGGCTCCGAATGCGGTGACCTTCGGCATTGTGGTGAACGAGGGCGCGAAGAACGAGATCGGGTTTGACGAGACGAAGACCGTGAACCGCCTGGTCGAAGTTCTCAAGACTCTCGAGGGCGGCTCCGTCATCCTGTTCCACGAGAAGGACGGCCAGCTGACCGACGCGAAAAAGTTGTTCTAAGGTTTATTTCAGCTTTTTCAGTTCGTGCGCGAGCATGCACACCCCGATGATGGCCGCGCCGACATCGGAAATAGGCTGCGCGAGGAACACTCCCTTCAGTTCAAAGAAGCGTGGGAGCACGAGCAGGAAGGGAATCAGCAAGATAACTTGACGGCAGGCGTTCAGGAACATGGACCTGAGCGCCTTTCCTGTACCTTGGAAGAAACTACCGGATACAAGTCCGAGCGGAATCATGAAGAAACCTGCACCGAAGATTCTCATGGCCCAGGAGGCGGTCTTCTGCAGTTTCAGGTCGTTCGGGGCGAACGGGGCCACGAGCGCCTCTGCCTGCCACATCATGATGGCCCACGCCACGAGCATCACGCCGAACGCATAGATGAACGTGAACTTGAGGGTCGCCTTCACGCGGGCATTGAGGCGCGCGCCGTAGTTGTACCCGATAATCGGTTGCGTGCCGTGTACGAACCCGAGTAGCGGCAGCAAAATAAACGATGCGATGCTGTTCACGATACCGAATGCGGAAATGGCCATGTCACCGCCCGAAAGTGCCCCCGTATCGTGCAGGCTGATGTTCCCGTATGTCGTGAGGCTCCAGGCGAGAATCGCGTTCATCAGGCTGTTACAGACCTGCATGATTGAAGGCGGGATGCCGAGGATGATAATCTTCCTCACATAGACAAAGCGCAACTTCATGTGGCGCCAGCGGATGCGTATGGGAGTCCCCTTCTTTACGAAGAACTGCGTGATGAGCGATGCCGACACCAGTTGCGAGCAGATGGTCGCCCATGCGGCGCCCTCGATGCCCCAGTGGAACTTCATGATGAAGAGCCAGTCGAGAACGATGTTCGTGACGGCACCGATGACTTCGCGGAACATGGCCGTCTTGGGGTGGCCCATGCTGCGGATAAAATGGTTCATGCCTGGGGCGACCGTCTGGAAGAATGCGCCGCAAAGCAGGATGCGCATGTAGCTGCTTGCAACGGGGAGCGTCTGGTCGCTGGCGCCGAACAGTTTGAGCAGGGGTTCCATGAAAATCTCGCCGAGCGTGAACGTGCCTGCTGCCATCAGCAACAACAGCGAGAACGAGTTGTTCAGGATAATGCTTGCCTGAATGTACTTCTTTTGCCCGAGGCGGATGGCGAAAAGCGTGTTGCCGCCCACGCCAATCATCATCGACATGGCCATGATGAAGAGCGTGATGGGGAAGCAGAGCGTGATGCCTGCGATGCCGAGGCTTCCGACTCCCTGACCCACGAAGAATCGGTCCACAATATTGTAGAGCGCGTTCACCATCATGCTGATGATGGAGGGGACCGAGAACTGCAAGACGAGTTTCGGAATGCTTGCGGTACCGAAGGAATTAAGCTTGCTGGAGTAGAAATCGCTCATTTCGGCGCCAAATATAGTTATTCAGCGTTCGAACTTGAAGGTGTAGCGATTGTAGTTGGCGGTAGGCAGGTACTTTTTCTCCTGTTGGGCCGCCATGAACATGTTTATCAGGTACATTCGCAGGTCGTTGATTGACTGCTCGAGATCGGTCATGTCGATTCTCTTGCCGTCATCCTTGCAGACGAGCAGGACATGGTCGTTCCGGAAAACCAGCGCGAATTCGATATAGACGGTTTTCCCATTGTTGTGCTGGTAGATTTCCATCCCGAGTTCCTCTATCATGAGCATTACCCTCATGCGGGTGTTCGCATTCACGTTCCGGCGTTCCATGATACGCCCCATGCGGTCCCGGAACATCAGGAGGCTTTCGGGCGAGAGCTTGGTGTCGGTGATGAACCAGTTCGCCATGTCCTTCGGGTCTTCTATCATGAGCGGGAATTTTTCCCTCCCGTAGATAGCAATCTGCAAGAGGCAACCGAGTGCAAAAGCGATAAACGGCGAAATGGAGAAACCGACCCAGAACGCTTTCGGCCCAAAAAGGGAACCGAGAGTAACGATGCTTATGAGCGGCGAGACGAACATGACAAGCGTGATGAAGGTTAACGAGATGAAGGGATTCTCGTGTACGTGGTAGTTTGCGTAGATCTTGGAAAAGGCGAGGGGCAGGAACCCGATGGCACAAGCCCTTACTGCAAATATGGCGGTGTCCTTTAGGCCTTCGGAATGGATATGGAAAATCGATATGACAAACGGGGCGGCAATAAACAGCAGCAGCGACGCGAGCAGCGCTTCTTTCATGGTAGTACGGTTTACGAACTGCATGGAACGCATGATTCCCTTGCAGTTTTTCTCGCCGCGGTAGGTGTTCACCAGGGGTTCTGCCGCCATCCAGATTCCGTTGAAGAATACGCTGAGTTCCACGATTTCGTAGACCATCGAGAGCACGGGAAGCTTGCCGAACCCGAACGAACAAATGAAATAGTAGTTCAGTATCGAGGAAAAGAGGGCGAACATCAGGAACTCGCTGGCCTCGGCGAGACTGAAGCGGACTACCGCCGCCATGTCGCGCCATTTAATGTACCATACGAACTTGAGTGTGTTGCTTTTCTTGATAAAGTGCGTGCAGAGAATCGCTATGCTCAGGAGTACCGATACGAGCGTGCCGAGCGCGACGCCCTTGATGCCCATGGATTGACAGAATACAATGGAAAAGATGGCGTTGCCGACCAGGAGTGCTGCGTAGGATAGGTTGCAGGTGCGGGTGTCGCCGTCGATATAGACCATCTCCTGCAAAACATTGTTTACCGGGATGAGGAACGAGAACCAGATGAACCAAGTATAGAATCCGTCGATGTAGCCGATGAGGTCGGCATCTAGGGCTAGACCCCGCAGCAGTAGGCTCCGAATGATGGTGAATAGCCCCGCTAGGATGATTCCGCTGGCGAAGGAGAGAATGATGCCTTGCCCGAAAAACTGGTTGGCGCGGTCCTTCTGCATCTTGCCAATCTCGAACGAGTAGCAGACCAGGGTCCCGACCATGACGACGGCGCTCACGAATAGCACGGTCGAAAAAAGCGGCGTGAAGAACGTGATGGCGGCAAGGGCTTTTTCGCCCAGGAACTGTGCCGCGATAATCTTGTCGACGAGGATATTCAGGGTTTCGGCACAGACCGAAATAGATGCCGTAAAAAGCATCGACCTGAAGCGCCTTCCGCAGAATGTCGATTTGATCCGCATTGACCTTAATTTAAAAAATCCCGGCGGCACAAGGCCACCGGGACTTCTCTCTCTTTGGTGTAAATGGGATGATTGTAACTTATGTCCTAGCGGATGTCAAAACGTACCTGGCGGATGTTGGCTCCCTGGCGGACCCTGGCAAGGTAACTGCCTGCGGGGAGTGCGCCGATGTCGACCAGGTGGCTGCCGGACGAAAGCGATTCCTCTTTCTGGAGGCGAGTGTTGCCGAGCAGGTCGAACACTTCAATCTTGGTGGCGCCGCTAGCGCTGGATTCAAGAGCGAGCTTGCCATTTGCGAAGGAGACGCTGAATTGGTCGTTGCTCTTGAAGAACGGAATGGCGATGACGGAAGAAGAGGAACTTTCGGGAGTCACGTCGTGACAGGCCTTGTAGGTCGTGGGATTGGTGGAAAGGTAGCCCTTCACCAGGTTGCCCGATGTAGTGTACTGCAGCGAGGTCTTGCTGGAGCCGTTCTGGAAGGCGGCCGTTCCTTCGGAAATGTAGGAGGCGGACCAGTTCGCCCAGGAGAGCTTGTGCTTGTTCATGTAGTCCTGCCAGCTCTGGTTGCGGCTCTGGTCGGGATTCCCGTTACCATCTGAGTTGGCGGTGCCCCATTCCGAGACGAATACGGAGAGGCCCGCGTTCATTGCCTTTTCGCCCTTGGTTCCTTCGCAATCACCTCCCCATGTCGGGTCGCTCCAATCGTAACTGCCGCTCCAACAGTGGCTGTTGGCGTAGTAGTGCAGGGTGTAGGCCGTGTTCTTCTTGGGGTCGTTGACTTCGTTGCCGATAGGTGCATGCGGGTTCTGGTCCCATCTAGGTGTTCCGACGAGAATCAAGTTGTCGGAGTGTTCGCGGATGGCCGAAACCACTTGGTCTGCATAGGTCTTGATGGTGTTCCAGGAAACGTCCGTGGGTTCGTTGAAGAGTTCGAAAATCACGTTGTCGTACTTGCCGTATTCCTGTGCCATCTTCGAAAAGAAATCCTTTGCGGAATTGGTCTGTTCGTTGGCGTTGTGCGAATGCCAGTCGATAATCACGTAGATGTCGTTCTTGATGGCCGCTTCCACGACGGTCTTCATCAAGTTCATTTGCGTGGTCGGGTCGCTGCCGTAGCCCTTGTAGCCGTTGCTCCAGTCTTCGTTGCCGGTTGCCATGGCTGCGCGCACAATCTGGATGTTCATGTCGCGAACCATGGTGGAAACACCTTCTTCGCTCCAGTATTCGACGGCCTGGGGCATAAGGCTCCAGTAGAGGCTCATGCCGCGCACCTGCACTTCGGCGCCGTCCTTCACGCCTTCGCAGCTACCGTAGATTTGGCCCTTGCCCTGCGAGTTCTTGCCGGTCATCAGCTGGCCGTACTGGCTCACGGGCCCCACGCGGGTGGGGGTGATGGTTTGGGCAAAAGTCGTTGCCGTGAGGGCAGAAACTAGCGCCAGGGATGTGAAAAGCAGATGCTTCATGGTACAAACCTCCATACATTCGCTCTTAATATATTCGCTTGCGAAAAAAGAAGGTGTTTTTTTTCAGGATTAGGTGTTTACAAGGGGAAACGAGTGATTTTTCGCATATTTGGAAAGGTTGTTTTGGGTGGAAAATTCCCAAAAAATGTGATTTTTTGTGATTTGTGTACGAAAAACCGGCAAAGAGGTAAAATGAATTTAGGCTTACTTCGGCCGTGAGGAAATAAACGTATATTTATGTTATAGAAAGTTCCTGGGGGACCAAAAAGGAGAAAAAATGCTTTACGGACACTGGAAAAAAATTGCGCTTGCACTGACCGGACTTTTTTGGGCCAGTTGTGGAGACGATGGCTCCAGCGGCGAGACGGCCATGTTTGCTCCCGAGTATGGCGTTCAGGTAATGCCATCCGACTCTATAGGGGATGCGGTTTGCCTTTATGGCGTAGAGGCCCCAGTCTATGTTGAAGTGAACAATCTTTGCTACAACGATACTGCAACGAACGATTCGGGCAAGGTGTTCAAGATTATCGACTGCACCGACGGCAACAAGTACCTGAGGGACCCCTCTGCTGCGGGTGCGGAAGGCGTCGAACTCCCCGAAGGAGTCCAGGTGTTCGCCCCGAAGGCGGGTAGCGATAAAGCCCCGAACTGCACAGAAAATGGTGACGTCTGCATCGAACGGAACCCGAATATTTCCGAAGAACTGGATTCGCTGGCCGGTTGCCACCCCATAATCGACTGCCCCGAAAAGCCGAATTAGTCATTAGATCTTGATTAGGAGGAGACATGTTCTACAAGCATTGGAAAAAGATTGCTCTTTCGCTGACCGCCCTATTCTGGGCTGGTTGTGAAGATTCAGCATCTTCATCGGAAGTCGTTCTTTACGGCTGTCCCGACGATATTTGCGCTCCAGCCCCAAAAAGCAGCAGCGCCACCGAAAACCTGGTTTCCAGTTCCAGTAGCGAATTATTCAATCCTCCTGTTTACGGAGATGAACCCGTATTCGAAGAATCAAGTTCCAGCAGCGAATTCGTCGCCGGCCTTCTTTATGGTGTCGAGCCTCCCGATTCCATTGACGTCAAATGTTTCCCGATG
>Ga0247611_10010914_pt1 | contig 10584 bp, 4 predicted proteins | sample 177DNAGHGhighgp2_FD_192422 | JGI IMG/M metagenome (GOLD analysis project Ga0247611, IMG submission 192422) | Sheep rumen microbial communities from Palmerston North, Manawatu-Wanganui, New Zealand - 1770 DNA GHGhigh gp2 | ecosystem: Host-associated > Mammals > Digestive system > Stomach > Rumen ... | reverse complement strand
CTCAATCTTGTTGGTGTACGTCCATTGTCCATTTGTCTTCCGCAGCACCTTGAGTCCCCAATAATCGCCCAAGAGCAGCACATCTTGTTGAGCGTTGACAGTAGAAGTGTGCCACACACCACGTATGGGGAAACGAGTCACCCGATTGCCGTCAATCATGACATAAAAATTGCGTCCACCGCAGAACAGTTTGTCATCATAGACAGTAATGCCATGCACCTGACCGCCAGTCCCATCGATGAATGCCGGTGTGGGTCGTGCATCACCGTTGAGTGAGCCATTTGTTTGGTACAGTCCCTGATTGGTGCCCATAAACAGATTGCCGTGATACATTGCCGACGCATAGCCTGAGCCTATAGCAGACAGCTGATTGTTGAGGAAAAACAGAGGTGAGGTAAGAACCACATGGTCGATGCCATTGTCCAATCCCAACCAAAGATTGCCGTCACGGTCGAAACAAGTGCCCAGCACAGTCTTGTTTTGCAGGCCGTCGTCTTTGGAAATGTTCTCCACATGATTTGAACGGGTGTCGATGAGTATAATGCCATTGTAGGTGGTGCCCAGAGCGATGTGCCGCTCATTGATTGCCGCATTGGTTAGTTTGTTGTTGGCAATCAGCGCATTTGCCGGGTGCTGCCATTGCGAGAGTTTCCCTTGCTGATAGATGAAGAGGCCATGGTCGCTGGTCACTATCAGCATATTGCCATTATATGGCAGAAGGGCAACAATATAAACATCTTGAGAAAGTTCTATGCCCTCTACTTTGTCGAAATGATTGTCTCTCAAGATATAGATGCCGTCGCTGGTTGCCGTATACAGACAATTGTAAATCACCGCCGAGGTAGTGATGCCCTTCTGACATGGGATTTTCCCGACACGCCCATTCTCCAGATAATAGACCGCTCCATCCGCCTGAAAATACACACGGTTTCCCAAGGAGTGTATATTCCATATGTTGATGATACCCTCCTTCTCCATTTCCTTCGACAGGCAGGTGTACTGCAGCCTGCCATAGTTGTCTGGCTCGAAATAGCCAAACTGTCCCAAGCCTCCCACATAGATACGCTGATTGGTAATTTTCAGAGACCGCAGTTTGGTATCATTTTCTATGGGATAGGTGTTCCAGAAGACGCCATCAAACTCCAGCAGGCCATGGTTGTTGGCAAAATACATCCACCCATTGTCGGCTTGTCCAAGCATCCAATTCTGATTGGCCGCCATATAAGTATGTCGCGAAAAATTGAACACTGGGCGCTGCCATAATGTAGCGGCACCCGCCATGCTGCTCAGGCATATGAGGAATGACAGAAAGGCTGTTCTCATGACAAAAAATTTTATTGATGCAAAAATAAGAAAAAAATCAATAAAAGCAAAATTGTTGATGTGGTATTTTTTCAAATAAGTGTTTGAAAATTAGCAAATTAATATTTTGATGAGAAAGTGATGATGTATGCATGATGTGTTGCTATAGTATATTTGATGTAGTGATTTATTTATCATGTGACGTGTTTAATCCTATCTTTGCTCCCAGAAATTTTTTACTAATTAAAACAACCTATGAAAAAAAGTATTTTGTCTTTAGGAGTATTCAGGCTGAGCATTATCATGTGCCTGATGTTTCTTGTGGATGTGGGACTGTTTGCCCAGACAAACGGTCTGACTGTTAATGGCCGAGTGCTTGATGCCCAGACTCGTGAACCCCTGATTGGAGTCACGGTGATGGAGAAAGGCACCGACAATGCCACCGTAACCGATTTCGATGGTAATTTCACCATCAACGTCTCTCAGGGGGCAACCATCAGTTTCTCTTATATCAGTTATGAAACGCGCGAGGTGAGAGCCTCCCAAGCCAGGGGCGACATTTTGCTCAACGTTGACGACAAGACTCTTCAAGAGGTGGTTGTCGTAGGTTATGGCACCCAGAGGAAAGCCAACCTTTCCGGAGCCGTCACCGCCATCGACGGCGAGAAGGTAGCAGCAAAGCCCTCTACTGATGTGTTGTCTGCATTGCAAGGCGAGATGCCCGGTGTTGCCATCCTTCGCTCAAGCGGTGAGCCCGGTTCAGAGACAAGCGGACTGCGCGTGCGCGGTTTCTCTTCAGCCAACTCAACATCTACCTTGGTGCTCATTGACGGAGTGGAAGGCGACTTGGCATTGCTCAATGCCGATGATGTGGAGAGCATTTCCGTGCTGAAAGACGCTGCCGCTTGTGCCATTTATGGAGCCCGTGCCGCAGCAGGAGTCGTGCTGGTCACCACCAAGACCGGCGCAGCAGGCAAGCCCAAGATATCCTACAACGGATATTATGCCTTCAATACCCCAGCCAACATGCCAGAGCGTCTGCCGGCATGGGAAGAGCAGGCATGGATCAACGAAGGCCGTCTTAACCAAGGCGGAAAAGCCGAATGGAATGAGGAGCAAAGCGGATGGGTAGGCAACCCCAACTTCAACTACCGTCCCAACAACTCCAACGGACGCTGGGACCAGTTCTCAGCCACCAACTGGGTGGCAGAAGGCACCAAGAACCATACCGACCAAACCAACCACAGCGTTTCCATCTCAGGAGGCTCACGCGATGTCAACTATTTCATTTCCGCCAACTACTATTATAAGAATGGTATGCTGAAATATGGCAAGAACGACAATACCCGTGTGAATCTGCATGCCAAGGTGAATGCCGACATCAACAAGTATATCTCGTTTGGCGTCAATGTACAGTATCAGAGCAGGAAGAACAACTCTCCCTCGTGTGGTGCAGCAGCCATCATGAACAACCTCTATTCCAGCCGTGCGCGACAGTTGCTCTACAACCCCGAGGAGGATGTCAACTACGCCACCAACCCATACAATGGCGACCTGCAGTTCAATGCCATCCAGGTGATGAAGGAAGGCGGCGTGAATGAGACACTTTACGAGTCGTTTATCGGAAAAGGCAACCTCACACTGAAGAACCTGGTCAAAGGTCTCCGTGTGAACCTCAGCGCAAGCCGTCGTGCAGGCTTCTACAGTGGACGCAGCGAGAGGCATTACCTGATTTGGTACGGCATGACAGGTAACAACAAGCGTCAGGACTACAACTCGCCCAACCAACTCTACCGCATCAAGAACAACGATTACCATGACCTGTTCGAGGCCACTGTGAACTATGAGTTTGACATTCAGAAAATGCATAATTTCAAGTTCCTTGCCGGCACCAGTTACGAGAACTACCGTAAGGACGAGATGAGCGGCACGGCAAAGAATATGAACTCCAACGATTTCTATTCCTTCAACTATTACGACGCCTCTGTAGCCACCAACACCAGCATTGCCGACAAAATCGAGCCCTGGTCGATGATGTCATATTTCGGCAGGTTCAACTACAATTACAACGAGCGCTATCTCTTTGAGGCCAATATCCGTTATGACGGCAGTTCACGACTGGCTCCATCGAAGCGTTGGAAGGCCTTCCCCTCCGTCTCGGCAGCATGGCGCATCAGCCAGGAGCCATGGTTCAAAATCGGCTTCATCAGCAACCTGAAGTTGCGTGCATCATGGGGCCAATTGGGCAATGGAGCCATCCTCGGACTCTACGATTACATTCCCACCATCGCACAGAGTACAGTTTACATGGGCGAGAAGTCATACTATCAGAGCCAATTGGCATCCAAGGACAAGACCTGGGAGACCATTGAGACCACCAACCTGGGTATTGACCTCGGACTGCTCAACGGCCGTCTGAGCGCCAGTTTCGACTACTTCTGGAAATACAACAACGACATGCTGTCGTCTTTGCAGCTGCCCCATACCATCGGTATCGGCATCCCGCGTGTCAACGTAGGCAAGCTGAAGACCTGGGGTTGGGATTTCGAAGTCAAATGGAATGACAAGATTGGAGATTTCCGCTATCAAGTCGCTTTCAACATCTCCAACAGCAGCAACAAGCTGGTGGAGTATGACGGTGCAGACGTGATTACGGCAGGCAATGTCAGTCTGCTCGAAGGATATGAGATGAACACCATCTGGGGCTATGCCACCGACGGCTACTGGTCGAGCAAGGAAGAATACGACAAGTATAAGGCCGAGCATCCTGGATTCAAGACCTTCAGTGATGGAAAGATTGGAGCAGGCGATGTGAAGTACATCACCCAAGGCGAGCCCGACCATCAGATTGGAGCCGGTGACGGAACGAAAGAGAACCATGGCGACCTGGTGTACCTTGGCAACAGCAACGGCCGTTACCTCTACGGACTGAGCCTCGGCGCACAGTGGAAGGGCTTCGACCTGGCAGTCATGTTCCAAGGAGTTGCCAAGCGCAAGGTCCTCATCGACAGCGAGGCCATCGCACCTTTCGCCCGTACCTATCAGATGCCTTGGACCATCCATCGTGATTACTGGACAGAAGACAATCCCGATGCCATGTGGCCGCGCCTTTACAACTACAATGGCGATTGGTTCAACTTCCAGCCCTCCGACAAATGGATACAGAACGCAGCCTATCTGCGCTTAAAGAATATCACATTGGGATATACAGTCCCCATCTCGAAACGATATATAGAGAAGCTTCGTTTCTACGTCTCCGGTTCAGATGTTTGGGAGCACTCCGACATGCTGAAGGTGTTTGACCCTGAGTCGGGCAACAACGTAGGACGTAACTACTACCCGTTCTTCCGCACATGGGCATTTGGCGTGAACATCACACTTTAGGAATGGCAGTCATCAATTATTAAAAGCGTTAAAAACAGAAGAATTATGAAACGATATCATTTCAAATCAATATGCTTCATCAGCGTTGTCTGCTGCGCCACGGCTTTCACAAGCTGTGAACTCGACAGGGAACCCGAGACCGTGTTGGCCGACAACACTTTCTGGAAGAGCGAAACCGACCTGAGGGGTGCCTGCAACAAACTGTATGTAGACCTTCCCGGCTTCGACCACGACAGAAGAGCCGACGACATCGTAGGCAGTTCGCCCAACTCCACATCCAACGGCAACTGGAGCGTACCCGCCACTGCCGGAGACTGGACCAACCCATACAACAAGATTGGAGTTTGCAACAACATCATTGCCAAATGCGCAAGTGCTCCCCTGAGTGATGCACAGAAAAACAGATGGATGGCAGAGGCTTATTTCTTCCGTGCCTACCATTTCTTCGACCTGGTGAAGAAGTATGGTGATGTGCCACTCATCCTGAAGGCATTTGACTCTACCGAGGACCCCGACATCAAGATGGCACGTACGCCACGCGAGCAAGTCATTCAACAATGCTACGAAGACCTGCGCTTTGCCGAGGAGTGGTTGCCCGATATCGACAACGTGAGCAGCAGCACCGACTGGGGACGAGTATCCAAATCGGCCGCAAGAGGCATGTTGGTTCGCATCGGTCTCTACGAGGGCACGTTCACCAAATACCACTCACTGAGCGGTGGTGACAGCAAGACCCACCTGAAAGTCGCCATTGATGCCGCCGAGCGCTTGATCAACAGCGGGAAGCACTCCCTCTACCCAGACTTCCAGAAGCTGTTCTACTTCGATGGCGAGGGACGCAACAACAAGGAAAACGTGTTTGTGAAAGTATACGGTCCCAACGGAGCCGGAGCCACCATCACCCATGGCAATTCACGTCAGCTTGAGAACGGTGTCAGTCTGACCCGCCAAGCCGTCGACCAATTCCTTTGCACCGACGGTCTGCCCCGCGAGAAGAGTCCGCTTGCCGTCATTCCCGAGACACAGTATGACGATGTCTTTGTTAACCGCGACCCCAGGTTGGGCATGACCATCTACCACACCAAGGAAGAAGCCTACAAGGGTGGATATCAGCCGTTCAGCAACCAGCACGGTTATGGCTACGGACTCAAGAAAGGCTTCATGCTCGATGAGTGGACGACCAACAGCAAGGAGACTGTCGACAAGATGATTATCCGTTACGCCGAGATACTCCTCTCTTATGCTGAGGCACTCTACGAATACAACGGCAGCATCACTGACGGCCAGCTCGACCAGACCGTGAATGCCGTCCGTGCCCGAGCCGGCCTCGAAGCCAAGCTCAGCAACTCCTTCGCCTCATCCAACGGCCTCAACATGCTGGAAGAAATCCGTCGTGAGCGTCTCGTGGAGTTCATCGACGAAGGACTGCGCTACAACGACATCATCCGTTGGAAAATCGCGGAGAAAGTGCTGCCTGTCGACATCCTTGGTTTGAAATACAGCGAAGCCGACACCAGTACGAAGCGTGAGGACATCCAGTCCCGTCTCACCTCAGAGGGAGGCATGTTCAAAGGCAAGAAGGTGACAGACCAGGCAGACATCTATGTGATAGAGGAAGCATCCACACGCAATTTCAATCCCAGCCGCGACTACTATTATCCTATCCCCACATACGAGATTGCCACATCGGATGGAAATGTCGTGCAAAACCCAGGATGGAACTGATGGAACACCAAGAAGCGAAAAGCTATCCCATTAAGTACATGCATTCTTTAAACCGATTAATAAAAAACGAAATATGAAAAGTAATATATTCAAACTGATGAGTCTGGTTTGCCTGCTGTGTGGCGGCATGATGCTCACCGCTTGCGACAACGATGACTGGGGCAATGACAATGCAGAGAAGATGAACGAGTTCTTCTTCGGCTTCCAGGACTGGGGCACCCTGAAAAATGACGTGACATTCTCTGTCAACCAAGGAGGCACCGTTGAGATTCCTGTTCAGTTCTGGTGTTCAGGCACTCGCTCTTTCGATGCCGAGTCGTTCTATTACGTCGACAGCAAACTCGCATTGGGAACGGATTATCAGATTGTTGACGCCAATGGCAATCCGCTGTCACAAAATGACAAAGGAGCCTTTGTGATGAAATGGAACCTGACCAGTCCGGACGCCACCAACAACCATCGGGTGCAGAACATCTATTTCAAGGCACTCAATGGCGCCAAAGGCGATGTGACAGTGATGACCTTCGACCCGAAGGACGTCGACGAGGCAGGAAAGATAAAGATATCCAATGCCTACACCCCCAACAACATCACCGGACAGTATGAGGTGCATGCCTTCACCCAGAACTACAAGGTAAAAGTAACCATCAAATAAGCTAAAAGAAAATGAGGAGAGGTTTAGTAATAACAACCATCCTGATAGCATCATTCATGACGGCAGGTGCGCAGTCCATCTGGGACAAAGCGCATCTTGCCCGAGTGAAGGAGTCGCTCGACCGGCCAGTCTATGCAGCCGCCTACAAGCAGCTGCTCGACGATGCCGACCGCAGGTTGACCGCCGAGCCAGTATCAGTGATGATGAAAGAGAAAACGCCCGCCAGTGGCGACAAGCACGACTACATGAGCCTCTCGCGCTACTTCTGGCCCGACCCGTCGAAGCCCGACGGTCTGCCTTACATCTCGCGCGACGGTATCTCCAACCCAGAACTGGAACGCTACGACCGCAGCCATCTCTCGACGATGGCCAACGGTGTCACCACCCTGTCACTGGCATGGTATCTGAGTGGTGACGAGAAATATGCCAGGAAGGCTGTGGAAAACCTGAAAGTGTGGTTCCTCAACAAGGATACACGCATGAATCCGAACCTGAACTACGCACAGGTGGTACCCGGGAAGTTCGACAACCGAGGCCGCTGCTACGGAGTCATTGACGCCTATTCCTTTGTAGAGATGCTCGAGGCCGTGCAACTGCTCGAGCAGTCGAAGGCATTCAGCAAGAAAGACCAAAAGGCACTCCAGTCATGGTTCACCAAGTTTTTAGAATGGATTCTGACCAGCAAGCAAGGCATCGAGGAAGGAGAACAGCGCAACAACCACTCCATCGCACATGATGTGCAGGTGATAGCTTATGCATGTTATGTGGGAAACCAAAAGGTGGCAGAGCAGTATATCCGTGATTTCCCCGAGAAACGCATGTTTCAACAGATAGAGCCTGACGGCCGTCAGCCACAGGAACTGCGCCGCACATTGGCCTTCGGTTATTCGCAGTACAATCTCTCGCACATGATAGACGTGTTCAGAATGGCGCAGCACTTGGGCATCAAGATAGACGACGCCACTTCTGCCGAGGGAGCCAGCTTCTACAAGGCCATGGACTTCCTACTGCCCTATGTTGGTGCAAGTGTCGACAAATGGCCGTATCAGCAAATCAGCGAGTGGGACTATAAGCAAAACGAGTTTTGCAAAGACCTCTACCGTGCTTGGATGCTCAACCCACAGCGAACCGACTATCTGAATGCCTCCAGGAGCCATCTGAGGATGAACTGGAGTGACCGTTTCTTCCTGCTCTACTATGAGCCAGATGAAAGCGACGATGCCTTTGCCTCCGCCGATGTGCAGTTGCGCTATCAACTGGAGTGTGTGAAGGAAGGCCGGAAAAATGGAGCAGACAAGCAAAAGCTGATGCCCCGCAGCGTGGAGAGAGACGGCAGTCTGCGACTTGTGGGCGAGCGCGATTGGTGTTCTGGTTTCTTCCCCGGCATGCTATGGCTGATGTATGAGTACAGCCACGACCGTTTCTGGCGTGAACAGGCAGTGAGCAACACCTGGCTCATTGAGAATGTGAAGCACCACAACGGCACCCATGACCTCGGTTTTATGATGGGATGCTCGTTTGGCAATGGCTGGCGGCTCACCCATGAAGAGTCGTTCCGTGATGTGTTGCTGCGCTCCGCAAAAACCCTTGCCACACGATACAATGAGAAAGTGGGGTGCATCCGTTCATGGAACTGGGGAACACCCGACCGATGGAAATACGCCGTCATCATCGACAACATGATGAACTTGGAACTCTTGTTTGAGGCATCTCGGCTCACTGGCGACAAGAAATATTACGAGATAGCTGTCAGCCATGCGACAAAAACGATGGAGAACCATTTCCGCGCCGACAACTCATCGTATCATGTTGTCGACTACGACCCAGAGACAGGCGAGGTCATCAAACGCATCACCCATCAAGGCCTCTTCAACGAATCGGTATGGAGCCGCGGACAGGGCTGGGGACTCTATGGTTTCACCATGTGCTACCGCTACACCCATGACAAAGCCTATCTGGAACAGGCACAGAAGATAGCCGAGTTTTGGATGTCGTTGCCCGACATGCCAGAAGACCTGATTCCCTATTGGGATATGCGCGACCCCGCCATCAAGACAGGAGTCGGTCCGGCACTGGACGGCGGATGCCCCCGCGATGCCTCAGCAGCAGCTGTTATCGCCTCTGCCCTATACGAATTAGCAACTTATGTTGGGACAGAGAAGGCCACCCGCTACCGCAGTTATGCAGACAAGATTATGCATTCTCTGGAGACAGCCTATCAGCCAAAGCCGCACACCGCCCAGGGATTCCTGCTGCTCCACTCCACCGGCAACTATCCTGCGAAAGATGAGATAGACGTCTCAATCAACTATGCTGACTATTATTATCTTGAGGCTTTACTGAGAAGAAAGGCCTTCAAGGATTCTCAATAGTATGGAACGGGAGAAGGGTGACTTTTTTCTGTTAGGTTAGAAGTAAATTACAAATCAAATGTTTCACAGTTTGAAAAAATGGTTAAGTATTAGGTTAAATATGAAGAGATCGTTATTTTTCTTTCTGTTGCCCTTCATCCCGTTTCTTTTCAACCATCCATCCGTGGCTCAGCCGACAGACACCGTCAGGTTGAGTCACGGATGGCAATTTATACGCCAGGACATGGCCAACGCATGGGAAGTGTGGCGACCTGTCAAGGCAGGAAAGCCAGAGAGTGTGCCCCTATGGCAGGACGTCACCCTGCCCCATTGCTACAATGCCCTTGATGCTGTGGACCCAGACGTCAACTACTATCAAGGTGCGGCATGGTATCGTAGGCACATCAAGGTGGACAACCCCTATCCACAAGGCCGCACGTGGCTTGAGTTTGAAGGCAGCGGCCAAAAGACCGAAGTGTATGTGGGACAGCAAAAAGTGGCTTCTCACGTGGGAGGATATGACCGCTGGCGGGTAGACATCACCCATCTTGGCAATGGCGAGCACCCCTTTGCCATACGTTGTGACAACAGCCGCGATGTGGAGATGATACCTTCCGACATGTCGGACTTCAACCTCTATGGCGGACTTTACCGCCATGTGAACCTAATATACCAACCGTCATCATGTATTGACGGCATCGACATTCTGGCATCGGACAAAAGTGTGACCATCGTACCGCAACTTTTGGGAGACATTGGCTCAGACTCAAGACTCGAGGTGCGTATCTACCAACCCGACGGGAAACTGATTTACGACCAATCGCAGAAAGGTGATGAGTGCGGACAGGTCTGTCAGGTCAACGTGAAACGGCCACGTCTCTGGAGTCCCGACGCACCACAGCTCTACACATGTGAGGCAGAGCTGGTGACACCCAACGGCCGTTCTGCCGTCAGGAAGCACTTTGGATTGCGTTCTTTCGAATTCCGTGAGCATGGTCCCTTCTTCCTGAACGGTTCCAGATTATTGCTTCGTGGCACTCACCGACATGAGGACCACGCCGGAATGGGGGCAGCCATGACAGACGACCAAACACGTCACGAACTGCAACAAATCAAGGACATGGGAGCCAACTTCATCCGGCTCGGGCATTACCAGCAGTCAGACCT
>Ga0247611_10010912_pt1 | contig 10584 bp, 10 predicted proteins | sample 177DNAGHGhighgp2_FD_192422 | JGI IMG/M metagenome (GOLD analysis project Ga0247611, IMG submission 192422) | Sheep rumen microbial communities from Palmerston North, Manawatu-Wanganui, New Zealand - 1770 DNA GHGhigh gp2 | ecosystem: Host-associated > Mammals > Digestive system > Stomach > Rumen... | reverse complement strand
ATACCGAGGACAGAGAATACAGATCGTTGGAACAGGTTACATGGGATAATTATCCCAAATATCTTCTTACCACCGACAGTCTTCTTCAGAAAAGGAACGGGATCATCCATGCGAATCTCATTAACTTTATAAAGAATGGTCAACGCTTTTAGGGGGCAGAAATTGCAAAAAACACAAAACTTACCCCCTAAAAGTGAAAAGTAAAGATGCAAATGTCAATATAAAAATGTAGTTTTTTTATCATATAAAAATGTAGGAGTACCTACATTCTTATATGATATTTTTTTAGCTTTCTTCCATCATATATTGCATTTGATCCTTCATTCTATATGATGGACCATTAATATTAATAACTGAACAATGGTGTAATAACCTTTTCATTTCAATTGCATTTTCTCCAAAGTTTCCAGATTGAATCGTCGCCTGTCATCCCCCTCAAGCGAGACCTCCACGTAGGAATCTGTCACTTCCTCAATCCGATTGCACCATTCTATATCACCTTGACGACCTACTTCTATCCACTGTGGCGTCTCTCTGTCATACATATAACCTTCGTACGGTTCCCTTAGCATATACTTAATGATTCCGCAACCTATCGTGATACAAAATCTTTCATCAGGATCTATATATGCATCTTCCGGTTCACCATAAAAATCTCCCACACTAGCTATATGCCTTGAATCCGGTTTGCTGTAAATCGAAGCATCTTCGTATTCTCTCAGAATATAAAAATGTTTTGATTCCGCTAATATGCCCCAGTCTTTCTCGTCAAATATGGCATAAAGATCACACCATCCTGCAAAAATCCTAATGTCTTTATTGTTTTCTTTCTTTCCATCGTTAATCTCCTCAACGTATGGACGGAGCACATTCCATTCAGATTCAGATACTTTATACGGCTTAATTGCATCCACTGAAACAATCGTTTCATAGAATGTAACGTCATTATCAGGCTTTTTTTCGTATCTCTTTATATAAACCTTCATTAATTCCTCTTATCATTCTGTGTACAGATTTGCATTGCCGAATAGGGATATCCGCACTCTCTGTAAAAAGGGTATTTCTCTCTAAGATCCTCAAATCCATCAACACGGCAATCCACCCCAATAGACCTTAAACTCATAATAGCCATATCAAGTTTATCCGGTAACATCTCAACAGTGAAACCTTCCTTTAGACATTTACGCATCTGAAGAGTATTCATCCCGAAATCCTTGGCCAGTGTCATAATAGCTTCCTTATCTGGCAACTCCATTTGAGAATCAATAAAAACAGTAACCTTTTTATGAAATACAGGATCCAGCTCACAAGGAGTATTCAAATCCACTCCTATAATATAAGAGCACTCTAAGCACTCCATATGCGGTGTTCCAAACTCTCCCTGTTTCCAAACAAGAGTCTTTTTACCACATCCTGGACATTCGTCTGCTTCATTGAGATTGTGACGAAGTTGATATACAACACATTCTTCGCAACCATTCATGTAATATTCCCCAATTAAATATACTTCTTAATATGATTATATATATTCAATCCTTTATTCTGACCATACTTGGCAATGATCGTTCTATTTTATTTTTTTTTTATAGAGTATCCATTTTATTGGTAGCAAACGTTATACATAACATTAAACAGCAAATTGCAGAAATCCGGCCATAGCTTTTTGCTGATGAATCCCGCTTTCTTTTCAAAGAACTTGCCGTAAACAAGTTCCTTGTTCTGCAAAACCTCACCTTTCCAGTCCCAGGCATCCCAATGTATCTTGCCGCTCCATCGTCCCTGATACCATGCACCATATGAAATATTCTCTTCTAGAGAGAATCCCTCTATCCTGCTTGTGAAGAACGGAAGGAATCCTATCTCATTGACAAGGGCTACCAGTTCCTCTCTGCTTTTAATCTCTGATTCAATCATTTCCTATTCTTCATATCCTATTTTGTATTCCGAAACCTGCTTGTATCCAATGTACCGCCTGTAATCTTGATACTGTCAGCTTCAACATGACAGCTATTATAGATTATTTCCCATATCGTTTTCTAATTCTTTAAGGAAAAATCTGTTCATCGTGCTGTGTACTACTGCTTTTGGTCTTTCAATTTCTCTATATCCGCACTTCTTATACAAATGTATGGCTGCCTTCAAATTGTTATGTGTTTCAAGATACATGCGTTTATATCCAAGCTCACGCGCAACTGACTCTACCTTATTCATCAAGTCGTAGCTAAAGCCTCTTCCTTTGACGTTATCATTTAGATATAGCTTCTGAAGCTCTGCACAATCTTCGATTCCGGCAAACTCCGCCAGCCCGACTCCACCCAAAACATTGTCTGATTCATCCGTCAGAACATAATATATTCTCTTGTCTGGCATGGCATTATAAAACTCACTCAAATGATACAGGTTATCATCAAAGTACACCGTCCCTGGTATATCAAGCTGATGAGCTTTCAAATTACTCCTCACCAGTTCTGCAACCGCAGTATCATAAGCAGGAGAAAGCAATTTATAGATCATATCCTCTACATCCTTCCATCATTGTTGATCTCACGACTCTTCCCATCCCTTGCATACATCACACCATCCGATTGCTCCCGAAGCATTCTCCAGTTCTTCCGGAGTAAGTTTTACGGATATATAGATATTGCCGCCTGCGGGATGAACATACTCAAACCGCTTCATCGAGATATGCAAGATAATGCTCCTTTGCCATATCATCCCCGGCTCTTCTGTTTGTTCTATACCTCATCAATCCTCCCCTACCAAATACACAGTCTGATAATCATGACCTGTCGCAGGCAGGAACTTCTCTATCACATCAGCGGTTTTTATCTTCAAACTTGATGTACATACGCAGGGATGACACCCAAGTTCTTTTCCTTTAAGCACATCCTCATCTATCAGAAGCTGCACCGCATGATCCTTATCATTCATCAAACCCATGATGCTCACTGCCCCAGGTTCAATATCAAGATACTTCAGCATATCTTCCGGATCAGCAAAGGAAAGCCGCGCAGAGTTAATCTGCGCAGACAATTCCTTAGTTTTAAATTTCTTATTTCCCGGCATCATAAGCAGATAGAAGCTGGTCTTCTGCCTGTTACACAGAAACAGGTTCTTACATATCAACACACCCAGCACTGCATCTATCGCATTGCAGGCTTCCATATTGTTTGCAGGCTCATGATCTGTCCGCTGATACTCTATTCCAAGATCATCGAGAAAATCATATGTCCTGACTTCTCTCGGCAGCCTGCCATCTGTGTTATCCGGTCTTCCGTTAAACAATTCCATCTCAAGCTCCGTTTATTCAAATTTCTTTCCGGCTTTCCATGCTCCGCCTACGTTTGCTCCGATCTCTCGGTAGCAAAGTGCCACAGTATCGAACATGATCGGATGAAGCTTTTCAAGATCAACCTTTCCATCAGTAAGAACACTCTCATCAGCCTTCATGCCAACGATCTCAGCCACAACTCTGGTCTCATTAAACTCTTCCTGAAGTTCTATCACCTTGCACTCTATGGCAACGGGAAGCTGATCAATGATATAATCGAATACCATTACGTTTATCTCACATTCTTGAAACCAACAGTTTAACTTTTATAATATACCGGATTCATTTATTTTTCAAGAGAAACATCAAAAAAACCGTAACCACACCTAAAGTGAAGCTACGGCTTTCAATACTATTAAGATATGCTTACTTACCAGATCGTTGGAAAAGGTTACATGGGATAATTATCCCAAATATCTTCTTACCACCGACAGTCTTCTTCAGAAAAGGAACGGGATCATCCACGCGAATCTCATTAACTTCATAAAGGATGGTCAACGCTTTTAGGGGGCAGAAATTGCAAAAAACACAAAACTTACCCCCTAAAAGTGAAAAGTAAAGATGCAAATGTAATTCATTCAGCAAGATATATAACATTAATCTTAAAAAGTTTTCTCAGTACAAACATATCAACCAATTCTTCCTTCTCGGAGCTCGTTCATTACCTTATAAGCAATCAACCGCAGAACATATCTTTCAAAATCAATTTCCAAGTTGTAAATGAGCCGCATTTTTAACTTTGCGGCTCATTGTGTTTTTATTTATTATTTTTTAGTATAGCTTTGCTCCTGCCGGGATATGATTATCTACCATAAGAAGGTGTAATTCTTCTTCATCGCTATCCTTCTTATTATTTACAGCTGAAAGAAGCATACCGCATGACTCTATTCCCATCATTGCTCTTGGTGGAAGGTTTGTTATTGCGATAAGTGTCTTTCCTATGAGCTCTTCTGGCTCGTAGAAGGCATGAATTCCTGAGAGGATTGTTCTGTCTGTTCCTGTTCCATCATCAAGTGTGAACTGAAGAAGCTTCTTGCTCTTTGGTACTGCTACACAGTTCTTTACCTTTACTGCTCTGAAGTCGCTCTTTGAGAAGGTCTCAAAGTCAACTGATTCTTCAAATAATGGCTCTACCTTTACGTTTGAAAAATCTATCTTATCGTTTGGTGTAAAGAAACCTGTTGCTGGTGCTGTTGCTTCTTCTGATGCGCCATCTGCTTCTGCTGATGAACCCTTCTTGTCTGCGTCAAGGCTCTTCATTGTTGGGAAGAGGAGTACGTCTCTGATTGCCTGTGAGTCTGTTAGAAGCATTACAAGACGGTCTATTCCATATCCGATTCCGCCTGTTGGTGGCATTCCAATTTCAAGTGCATTTAAGAAATCTTCGTCTGTATGCTGTGCTTCATCATCTCCTGCTGCTGCATTTGCATCCTGCTGTGCGAAACGCTCTCTCTGATCTATTGGATCGTTAAGCTCTGAGTATGCATTACACATTTCCCATGTGTTACAGAAGAGCTCGAAACGTTCTACCTTGCTTGGATCTGATGGCTTCTTCTTGGTAAGAGGGCTGATTGCAAGTGGATGATCCATAATAAAGGTCGGCTGAATAAGCTCCTTCTCGCAATATTCCTCGAAGAAAAGGTTGATGATGTCGCCCTTTGTATGACGGTCCTCAAATTCGATATTATGCTTCTTTGCAAGCTCCTTTGCTTCTTCATCAGTTGCTACTGCATCAAAGTCTATGCCTGCATACTTCTTGATTGCATCGTTCATTGTAAGACGTGCAAATGGCTTTCCGAAATCAAGCTCTATGCCGTTGTAGGAAATCTTGGTTGATCCACATACCTTTTCTGCAAGGTAACGGAACATGCTTTCTGTAAGCTCCATCATTCCTTCATAGTCTGTATATGCCTGGTAAAGCTCCATTAATGTAAATTCCGGGTTGTGACGTGTATCTACGCCCTCATTACGATATACTCTTCCGATTTCGTATACTCTTTCAAGACCACCTACGATGAGTCTCTTTAAGTATAATTCGAGTGATATACGAAGCTTTACGTCTTCATTTAACGCGTTGTAATGTGTTTCGAATGGTCTTGCTGCTGCTCCACCTGCATTTGATACAAGTGTTGGGGTTTCTACTTCCATGAAGTCTCTTGCGTCAAGGAAGTTACGGATTTCCTTGATTATCTTTGAACGCTTTATGAAGGTATCCTTTACTTCCGGATTCATGATAAGGTCTACATATCTCTGACGATATCTTGTGTCTGTGTCTGTAAGTCCATGGAACTTTTCTGGAAGGTTCTGAAGGTTCTTGCATAATAATACAAGCTCTTCTGCATGTACTGATACTTCACCTGTCATTGTTCTGAAAAGATATCCCTTTACACCGTAGATGTCGCCGATGTCTGACTTCTTGAAGTCGTCATAAGCTTCATCACCGAGTGCATCCTTTGCTACATATACCTGGATTCTTCCGTCTCTATCCTGAATGTTCATGAATGATGCCTTACCCATGATACGCTTGAACATCATACGTCCTGCGATTGATACACGGATTGGATCTGCATCCATGATTTCTCTTCTCTCATTATAGTCTGCCTTCTTTGCTGCTCTTGCATCCTCTTCTGACATGCCTTCTGTATTTACTGCTGCTCTGCCACTAAGAAGCTTTGCTTCATGCTCATTATAGAGATTCTTTGCTTCTTCTGAGTGATGTGTCTGATCATACTTTGTGATCTTGAAAGGATCCTTGCCAGCTGCCTGGAGATTTGCAAGCTTTTCTCTCTTTACCTTAAGAAGCTCATTTAACTCTGCTGCTGTCTGTTCCTTCTGTTCAAACTTAGCCATTTTTATTCCCCGTTTCTTTTATATTAGTTTTGCCTACTTACTTTTTATCTTTGTTTTTTATCTTGCTTTTTATCTTTGCTTTTTATCTTTGCTTTTTATCTTTGCTTTTTATCTTTACTTTTTATCTTTGCTTTTTATCTTTGCTTTTTATTTTGACTTTTATTATTTTCTTTTGGCTTTTTGTCTATTTTTTAAGCATAATAATATTTGATGGCACACCCATTTTCATGTAATCTGCCATCAAATATGTTTAGTCATATTAGTTGAAAGAAAAGTTCTCTTCTGCTTATTACATTACGCCATTGGCCTTTTCTTCTTCGGTTGTCTTATGTACATCCTTGATCTTGTACTTGATTGTTCCTATAGGTGCTTCTACTTCAACAACCTGTCCCTTCTTCTTGTGCATGATTGCTTTTCCAAGAGGTGATTCGATTGAAATTAAGCCTCTAAGGCTGTCTGTTGACATTGAACCTACGATCATGTATGTGATGTCTTCATCTTCTTCTATGTCGTGGAGTACAACTGTAGATCCCATATTTACGCCGCCCTTATCAAGCTCTTCTGCTGAGATGATTTCTGCGTTATTTACTAATAATTCGAGCTCTGCAACCTTTGCCTGAATTGCTTTCTGCTCTTCCTTTGCTGCACTATATTCTGCATTTTCTGAAAGGTCACCCTGCTGTCTGGCTTCAAGAATTTTTCTTGAATTTTCTTTAGTTTTGGTCTCCTTATAATCGCGAAGTTCCTCTACTATTCTGTCGTACTCTTCCTTAGTCATCTGATGCTTAAAAGAGTTGTTAATCTCATCCTGTGTTGCCATGTGAACCTCCTAAAGATAATATTTCTAACTTAATGATTATAAACTAATCCCTCTCTTATGTCAACTCATAATTTTTTTAATTGCTTTTTAACTTTTTTTACCATATTCATCACAAATTCATCTTCCATCTTTACCATAAGAAATACATATACCATTATTCCTGCTATTAATTGCAGTATTGCTGCGATTATGTTGCTGCTTCTGAACGGGATTCCTACTAATATCATTGCTGCTAGCATTCCAACCGCTGCTTTTATCTTTTTGCCTGAGAAGTCTATTATATTCTTCCAGCTGATAAAGTCGCTGCATTTTTTCATATATACTACTGCTATGAAGCTTTCTGATATTACTGAGGCTATTGCTGCTCCCATCGATTTAAAGAAATAGATGAGGATTGCATTTAGGGCTGCGTTTATTACCGCACTCATTATTACTATTCTTGAGCTTTCCCTTGCTCTTCCTGCCGGGTTCAGGCACTGAAGGCTCAGTGCGTTGCTAAGTGCCATCGGAAATAGTATAAAGGCAAATACGTATACCAGATTTACTACCGGAAGATAACCCGGTCCTAAGAACTTTGGTATGAACAGCCTTGCTACTCCTATTATCATCACCATTAGTGGTATGGTTATGGATAAGGTGGTATTTAAGGAGTCATGGAGCTTTTTCTTTATTTCTTCTAGCTTTCCTTCTTCAAACAGTAGTGACATTCTTGCGCTCATTACCGTATTCATCGAGGTTACAAGCGCTAATATCATTTTTATGAAGCCTGAGGCCTGCTCATAATAGCCATTTTCGTATTTACTTTTTGATATTCCTCCTATCATTGCTTTGTCTATTATTGTATATAGCGTTGTTGCTACTACCGGTATGAAGTATGATAAGGATTTTCTTATGTGAACTCCTATGTATATATCTGATATCTTTACCCTTACCAGGTATTTTTTTAGTGATATCCATAAAAACAAGTTTCCAAATAGTCCTACTACTGCTACTGCTACCATATATGGCAACAAGCCCTTGCTGTTTTTTACGATTACAAATAATAGTACGGCGTCTATGAGCCTTACTGCCGTATTTTTAATTATTACCAGATCAAATTCTTCAAAGGCCGTATAGAACCATGATATCTGAAAGGCATTCCCTATCAGCGCGATGGTCAATACTCCGTAATAGGCCTTTAGGCTTCCTCCAAATATTGCTATATAAAGGATATATATTACTACCATTATTGCTGTGAGCAATAGATTTGTGATTTCTATCTCCCAAAAGGCTCTTGTATATTCTCTTCTGTTTTTTCTTTTTCTTGCTATTTCTCTTTCCCCATAGGCCGAACACCCTAGTGCCGCAAGCAGCATGAATATCGTCATTACAGATGTCGTATAGCTCCTTATTCCTACGCCGTATGCACTGAATTTTCTCGATTCATAGGGCATTGTTACAACTGGTAACACTATCGAGAACACCTGATAGATCGTATTCAAGAGATAATTCCTTTTTATCGTTTTATCATTCATTCTTGCCATCTCTTCTTTATTATTATTTTACTAAATTTCCCTCTAAAGCCCGATATTTCTGCTTTTTATTCCCTCTTTCCATTATATCACATCCAATTCTAAAAATGTACAAAAAAGTAATAAGAATTAGCTTCATTTCACGGAATGAAAATTTATTTTTGTTTCATTTTGTACTGTAAAATTAATACAACCCTTTATTTATAGCCTTTTATCCGTTTATAAAAAAATAATTTTGCCATACAGTTTATAATTTTGCATTTTTTTGGTTACGATTTTTTCGTAATTATTTTTCTGCATTTTGCCTTTTTTCAAGCTTCGCAGTCATTTTTCCTTTTAGTTCCAAAACGTGCGTTAAGTAAACTTTTAGATAATTATTTTCAATTATATCAAATTTGTACTATAAAAAATCAATTTTATCTCTTTATTTAATTGTTAAATAATGCTATATTATATTTGTTCAAAAACAAATGTTATTCAATAACTTTTCTGTTAACTAATTTAGGCGGAGAAAGTGATAATTTTAGGAAAGGCGGACTATTTATTTATGAAGAGCACGGGTATTGTAAGAAAGCTTGATGAGCTCGGAAGAATCACTCTTCCTATCGAGCTTAGAAGAACTCTCGGTATTGCAGAGAGAGATCCACTTGAAATTTATGTTGATGATGACAAGATCGTACTTCAGAAGTACGAGGCTACTGACATCTTCTCAGGTGAGAAGACAGATCTTATCGATTACAACGGCAAGAAGGTTTCAAGAAATACCATTAAAGAGCTTGCTAAGATGGCAGGTCTTATCTAATTTGTTAACTACTTAGATTGATCCTATAAAAAAATAGGCCCGGCGTTCCGCCGGTCCTATTTTTTTGCTTGTTTTATCTTTTTACTTTTTTATCTTTTTACTTTTTTATCTTTTTTACTTGTTTTATCTTTTTGCCTGTTTGATCTTTTTTCCTGTTTGATCTTTTTCTGTTGTACCTTTATCAGGCTTTTTTTGTCATTCCTTTAATTCTACCTTTACCTTGTCAAGCTTCCAGATATCCTTTACATACTCTTCGATTGTTCTGTCTGATGAGAACTTTCCTGAGTGTGCTATGTTGATGATTGCTGACTTTGCCCATGCGTTCTGATCCTGGTACGCTTCCATTACGCGTGCTCTTGCATCTGCATAGCTTCTGAAGTCCTTGAGGATGAAATACTGGTCTGCTCTTTCATAACCATTTGTCTCAAGAAGTGAGTTGTAAAGCTCTCTGAACTCTTCCGGATTTTGCGGACAATAATAGCCGTTTATAAGCTTTGTAAGTACATCTCTGATTTCTGAGTCTGTATTAAAGATTTCCTTTGGATTATATCCTCCGTTCTTTTCATAGCCGATTACTTCATCACTTGATAGACCGAAGATGAAGGCATTATCCTTTCCTACCTCGTCTACAATTTCTACGTTTGCTCCGTCCATTGTTCCAAGGGTAATTGCTCCATTAAGCATGAACTTCATATTTGAGGTTCCTGATGCTTCCTTTGATGCAGTTGAGATCTGCTCTGATACATCTGCTGCTGCAAAGATGATTTCTGCATTTGATACTCTGTAATTCTCTATGAATACTACCTTGATTCTATTTTCAATGGTCTTGTCGTTGTTTATTACATCTGCTACCGAGTTGATGAGCTTGATGATTGCCTTTGCTCTTCTATAGCCTGCTGATGCCTTTGCTCCGAAGATGAAGGTTCTTGGATATGGCTTATAGTTTGCATCATTCTTCATATGGTTGTATTCTGCCATGATATGAAGGATGTTGAGGAGCTGTCTCTTATATTCATGGAGACGCTTTACCTGCACATCGAAGATTGATCTTGGATCTACGTCAATTCCATTATATTCCTTGATGTACTTTGCAAGACGTACCTTGTTCTTATACTTGATGTTAAGGAATTCGGTCTGTGAGAGTTTGTCGTCTGCATATACTTCAAGTGCCTTTATCTTTGATAGGTCTGTAATCCAGTCATCTCCTACCTTACCTGTTACCCACTCTGCTAAGAGCGGATTTCCATGAAGGAGGAATCTTCTCTGGGTG
>Ga0247611_10010911_pt1 | contig 10585 bp, 9 predicted proteins | sample 177DNAGHGhighgp2_FD_192422 | JGI IMG/M metagenome (GOLD analysis project Ga0247611, IMG submission 192422) | Sheep rumen microbial communities from Palmerston North, Manawatu-Wanganui, New Zealand - 1770 DNA GHGhigh gp2 | ecosystem: Host-associated > Mammals > Digestive system > Stomach > Rumen ... | reverse complement strand
AACTGTTTGGCTCTTGGCACGTCTCCTAAATGCCATCCAGGTCTGTAGGCTAAGTCACCACTACCTGTGGATTTTACCTTCTTCCTTCCTGTTTTGGATAAACCTGCAAACTCACCCTCCTCAGCGTCAAGCCAAACACCCACAGGAGTATCCCCACCACCAGGATTAGCCACCATCGGGGGATAGAGTTTTCCATTTTTAATTCTAAATACTTTATATGCTACACCCTTTTTAGACTGAGAATAATCTTGGTCTGATATTTTCTCATTTACATATGACGTTTTACAAGGAAAACATTCTGCAAAATCATCTGTTAATTCGAATCTATTTATCAGATAATCTTTACGTATACGAGATACAACTCCTGTATTTATATTTTTAACTGTAAAATCATCTTTGTTAACTTTTAAAACCTTAACCTTGTTGCCTTTTTTGTCTACAAAGATATCATTTACAAACACATCTTCAACATCGTTTAATCTGTTGGGATTAGTTCTCCAATCACTGGATTCTTTCAAATTTAACTTTATTACCATACAGTAAAACTCCTTTCTATAATTAACTTAGATGTATATTCCTGTCTTTAACAGATGCTAATATTCGATTTCCAACATCATCATTAAATGATGTTGCCCTTACACCGTTTATCTTTATCAATGCCGATAGTTCACCTAAATTTCTTGGCACAATATCTAAAGTAGAAGAATTTATTGTTACACCTAACATCTGTTCAATTTGCTCTATACTATAACCTGTACTTGAATAACTGTAAATCTGGTTAATATAACTGGCGTCTCTAGCATCTGTACAACCGTCCATATCAACATCTCCACGTTTTATATCGTCCAAGGTCAAAGTACCTTCAGCACCATTAATTACTTCCAAAGCATGTTCAGGAGTGGAACCTGTAGACACAAGACTGTAATATTTAAGAGCTTTAGAAGCATCTTTGGAATCTATAATATCGTTTTTATCAATATCTCCACGCTTATATTGGAAATTATTTAGAATCTTATAAGCATCTAAAATATTTATCTTTTTATTATTGTCAGTGTCTCCCCATAAATCAATTGTATTTTCATTTGCAACATATAGGGTAGCTGTATATGTACGTTTTACGAACTTAGTATTATCTTCTAAATCAGCTGGTGCTGACGCGGTGTCTGTTAAAGCGTCATAAATAGAAACTTCGATAATTGTACCAGTCTTATCAAGTTCTACGTTATTCATAGTTAGATTAATCTCAGTCACACCTTGAGGAGATGTTGTTGCTTGAGTATATGATTTGTATTCATTACCAATCTTCCACCTATACCAATAACCTATAGTATTATATGCTGGAGGTTTCTTTAACTTGGCAGTAAATGTAGCATCACTACCCGACCAAACTGCAATATCCTGTGGGTATTTAATCACAGAAAATACGTCATTAGCAAGACCTTTCAGAGTGTCAAGGTCATCCTGCCCAAATAAGTTCTTCCGATTATCGCTTGCAAGAATGCCGTTATAGTGTAGTTGCATCACACGATATAATATCTGTTGAGGAGAATATGTTGACGATGTAGCAGTGTATTCTTTTCTATATATATAAAGTAACTCATTGGGTAGAGTATCACTTTCTACATTAATAACGTCCTGCATATAATCAACATCGTCAGAGTTTACTTTACCGTCTAGATTAGCAATATCACCACCAAAACCTGCCGTGGATGCCGTTTTGTCTATACGGTTATACAGATATTGCATCATTTCCTCATATTGACTTTGTGGTGACACAATAGTTGTCCAATCGTCTGCATTTGGGTCAAACGAGTGTACATCATACTCAATTTCTAAAAATGTGTCATATCTCTGACCAGCATAATCACTTTTATAGGATACACTCATACCAAACCCAGCTGCCAACATTATAGCAGTCTCTTCGTGAGTAGGTGTCAAACCGTCATGAACTTTCTTATAATATGTTTCTATATAATTCAAATCTTGCCAGTTTAAACGCATATCTTTAGTACCGGCAGTAAATGAGTTATCCGTGTACGTATATGTACCCACATCACCAAATAAACCGTTTTGCTGGTCATTGTTCACATATGTAGGGACTACTTTTATGCAAGGTGTGTAAGGCATACAATAATCAACTCCTTTACCTATTTAATTGTATATTATATATTGTATAGTATAAAAATCATAAGGTATTTATATATAGAATTGTTTTAAAATAGTCATATGTTACTTTGTGAAAAAAAAAATAAAGGAGATGGTTTATGCCATCTCCTTGTAAAATGTCTTACATCTTGTAAGTACAGTCTGCTTTTCATTTGCATATTCGTCGTGTGCTTTTATTGTTCCATTTATAGTTCCTGTAAATGTTCCTTCGTCGTTAGTATCTATGCTGTTTCCAGTTCTCCATATAAATACGTGGTTGTTATTATCTGTGAACTTATAAATATATGTATATCCGAACTGAGTATCGTATCCTGCTACGCATCTTCCAGTAACTTCTATACCCTTTACCTTATCGCCAACTGTTCCGTAATATGTAATCTCTGCTTTTTCTGCAACTTCTTTTGCCTTTTCATTAAGTCTTTCAACTTCCTTTATGTATGCTACATAAGCATATGCTACAAATCCATTATTAGGCTTGCAGTAAGTCTGTGTAATGATATTCTTTATATTGTTAAGAAATGTATCGTTAAACTCATGTGTTTCAAAAAACTCTATTGTATCCTCAGCAAGGTTTCTGTCTGTTTCTGTTATATCTGTATCTTTAACTTCATCAGCCTTATACTTATTCTGCTTAGTGTACCCAATTTCATTGTAAAGGTGTATGCACTTTGTAAGGAAGTAACCTGTTTCCTCATAGTTATGTGTAATAGGTCCAAAGTAACCTCTATCTGTTTCGTTCTCAAGTACGATACATTCAAGTGCTTTATAAGCATTTACAAGGTCTATATCAGCAACTCCTGTATATTCTTTAAGGCATCCAGTACCTACCTGCTTGTATTCCTCTGTGAAAACATCCTGTAAAACAACTGTCTTTACTCTATTGTGGTTAGTTCCACAATGTTCACATATACCGTTTACAGTTCTGTACTTAGCAGGTACTTCGTAGTCTCCGCAGTTATAAACTATATTTTTACCCTCTTCAAGATGCTCAAGTACAGCAACTACTCTGTAATCGCCAAGTTTGTACTCGGGGAATACTATTTCTATATCCATAACGTCTATAACAGTAGTACCTACCTTGTATGTTGTATGTGTTATATCATCGTTTGCCCAAACTGTAACTTCCTTAGGATATGTATTAATTACATTAAGAGTACACTCCAAACCAACCTTAGCAGCCTTCTTAGCATATCTATTAAATGCCTTAGTAACCTTATCAAAAGCGTTAGCATTAATTGTATATGTCATATACTCATCCTCCTTTAGAATAATTACTTTTCCTACTATAATTATTATACAACACATTCAGTAAAAAGTCAATAGGATTTAGAAATATTTATATTTTAACAAAAAAAAATAAAACCGCCTATTTTATGGCGGTTCTAATATGATTTTCTTTAATTTTAGTTATGCTCTTAGTTCCAAAGAGTTGAAATAGTTTAGCATCAATAGCGGGCACTGTTCTGTTGAAATATATTGCTAATTCCTGCCTACTATGCCCTGTAAATAATAATTCTTTTAATCGATATTCATCACCGTCCGACCATGTAGCAGGTGCCTCTTTACCCAAGGGTCTATATGGTATGTTTAACTTCCTAATCCTAAACGCTATTGCTGTTGGAGTTCTTCCTATTAATTGTGCAAGTTCTTTATATGTATACTTATACTCTTTAAGCAATCCTATCAGTAATATATCATCATAATGCGTCCAAGGTTTACCCTTATTAGAAATTCTTTTTCTTAAAAAATCTTGTTTACGTTTTACAGACACCCATGCAGGTTCTACTCCTAAAACTAAGGGTTCTAATTTACTTAAATCAAGTAAATTTTGATTATGTTCTGCCCATTTCCAAAAATCTTCTATGTATACGATTTTTAACTTTCGACTTTTTACCTTAACTAATTTTACAGGGAAATTCTGTTTTTCCACCCAAGATTTCCAACGTGATTCATTTCCACAACTAAGACCAAGAACCTTGTAGAGTTGATTCATTGTAATATAATCACCATTATCTGTAAATGGTCCAAGGTGCAATTTTATTACCTTACGTTCTATAGCAGTAACAGTTCTGTTCAAATGATTAGCAATTCCTTGTATAGAAGTTGTTCCCCAACTACTTTGTAAATAATCTATTTCTTCAACTGTCCAAATACGACCACCCAAAATAAAACCTCCAATCGTTGTATTTATTATACAACATATTAGAGGTTTTGTCAAGTGAATTATTCTTTATAAATAATTTAATCAGTTATTGTTAGTACCGGTCCCTTAAAAATTTGATGGCGGTAATTGAGAGAAAACATTAACTTTTTTAGGTGTGACTTGACAATAAAAAACAATTTATGTAACAAAGTCATATAGTAACTTCGTAAATTAAAATAACTTATAAACAAATAGTTTACAACTTAATAAATTACAAATTTATAAATTTTATAGTAACTTTTGAAACTTTTCTAAAGGATGTGTCTACTATATTAGTATAATACTTCTTAGAAAGTGAGTTGCTATATTTATGAATGATGTTTATTTAAGTATTCACAAAGTTGCGTCCATTTTAGGTGTAACTCCACAAACACTTAGACAGTGGGACGCTAATGGTTACTTTGTCCCTTCACAAAGACGTGGTAACGGTTATCGTTATTACACAAAGGAACAAGTAGAACAGTTTGCGGAACAGTTTAATACTATTAAAAATAAGAATCGTATTAATATAGGTTATTGCAGAGTCTCCACCAATAAACAAAAAGATGATTTAAGTCGTCAGGTGGAGAACGTGGAATTATATTTAAAATCATTAAAAACTCCTTATCAAATAATAAAAGATATAGGTAGTGGTATTAACTATAACAAAAAGGGTTTAACCGAACTTTTAGAACTTATTTGTAAGAATAAAGTTGATACAGTTTATGTATTATATAAAGATAGACTTGTTCGATTTGGATTTGAAATACTTCAAAAAGTGGCCGAGTTGCATAATACTCAAATAGTTGTTTTAGATAATGAAGACAAAACTAAAGAACAGGAATTAGTAGAGGATTTAATGCAGATAATAACTGTTTTCAGTTGTAGGTTACACGGTAAACGTGCCGCTAAAACTAAACAATTAATGAAAGATTTAGTAGAGGATGATGTTAATGAAAGTACAGAGGGGTAAATCTGTTAAACTATTACCAACATCTGAACAAGAGCAGTTATTCTGGCAATTTGCCGGCACAAGAAGATGGGCTTATAATTGGGCGTTAGATAGACAAATGAAAGCATTTGAAAATAATGAACCATTTATAAGTGCAAATGAATTATGTAAAGAAATAGTACAATTAAAGAAGAATAATCCAGACCTTGCTTGGCTAAATGATATTAGTTGTGATGTACCTAAACAGGCAATAAAAGATTTGGATGATGCCTGGAAAAGATATTTTAAAAGACAAAAAGAATCTGGATATGTTTCATATTCTAAAAAGAAATTGGCAAAATCTATAAAAACTGGAAAACCACTAACTCTATATGATAGAAATGGACATCCTAAATTTAAGAAAAAACTTAATTGCCAGGAATCTTTTCATCAAGATTGTATGCACGTACAATTTAAAGAAGATAAAATATTTATTGCTAAAATAGGTTGGGTACAAATTGCTAAAACTAACATATTTCCACAAGGTCAATCCGGAAAAGATTTTAAGATATATAATGCTAAAGTTAAATTTGACGGGCAGAATTGGTATTTTGTAGCTGCTATAGATGTAGATATTAATAATGAATCTATACCTCAAACAGAACCTATTGGAATAGATTTAGGAGTTAAAGATTTGGCTATTTTATCTACCGGAGATAAATATAAAAATATTAATAAAACTAAGAAAGTAAAGAAGTTAGAAAAACGTAAAAGAAGATTACAACGTAAAGTATCCCGTAAATATGAGAAAAATAAGAAGGATGATAAATATGTAAAAACTAAAAACATTGAAAAACTAAACAAACAAATTCTCAACGTTAATAGACAACTAACTAACATACGAAAAAATTACAGACATCAAATAACTTCCAAAATAGTTAAGAAAAATCCAATCTTTATTGCTATGGAAGACCTGAATGTAGCAGGAATGATGAAAAACAAACATTTATCTAAAGCCATACAAGACCAAGGGTTTACAACAATTAGAACATATCTAACATATAAATGTGAAGAACATAATATACCAATATTCTTTATAGATAGATGGTATCCTTCTTCTAAAACTTGTTCTTGCTGCGGGTATATTAAGAAAGATTTAAAATTAAATGACCGTATTTATAATTGTCCAAATTGTAAATCAATACTCAACAGAGATGTCAACGCTGCTATTAATATTAGAAATTATGGACAATTATTATACGAAAAATCTATAATTAAAGCATCTTAAAGCTATTATAGATATGTACGGCAACGCTATGTCGGAATTTAAGCCTCCTAAGAGTCATATCAAATGCAAGTAGGTCTTTACCCAAAGCAGACTCATATCTTACTATTACAACCCACCTGAAAGAGGAAATTTGTTACGTGAGTAACATAACTAATGTTATAAAATTTTATAAAGTTTTGTAATGTTTAGAATAGCGTAATCCGAAGACTATTGCTATCCTGATTACGTATTGCATTTTTTCACCTCCTGTTTCCTCTACTTTTTTATTGTTTAAGCTACGCCTGTTGAAACTTTGATTTTGTTGGGTTTAAACAATATAAAATTACCTTTTTGTTAAATTGTGTATATTGTAACTTTTCCACTGGCTGTGAAAGTTATGGTATTATTTGCCAAATGTGTCGGATTCTCGCTGTCCATTGCAAACGATATATCTGCGCCAAATATCTTATTTACTACCGAATAATTGACGTTACCGCCACTATAAGATATTGCATATAGACTGGGCGTTGGTGTATAACCCCAAGGTACAACCATAACTAAATATGTTCCGCAACCAGCTACTTTAAAATCTGTTAATCGTAACTGATAATTATGCTCTTTAGCAGCAGTAGACGCATCTGCATATACTTGTTTAAAAGATAAAGGCTTTACCTTCTCCATTAGTCCCACGTTGCTCATGACGTATGGCTGATAGGTTGGGTCTGCGTCGTAGAGGGATTTTTTGCATAACATATATCGTATACTTGCCCCATACTGCTTAATTTGGAAACCATAAGTTTGAGCAGTGCGTATATTTATCTCACAGGTTATGCGACCTGTTTTATTGGTAATTGATGTTAGTGCTTGCATCGTCGTACCTACCTCGCTATAAACCATGAAACCAGAACCAGATGTTGTAGTCGCCGTATCAATGTCTAACACGAACACATAATTATCTGGCTTTAGATATACTTTATACTGACAATTTGCATATCCCCAAGTACGTGAGTCAGAGCTATTCGGAGATGCTGTTACATACCCTGTACTACTATTAGGTGTAAATGTTATATTGCCAACAGTTACTTGCGATGTATCTAACAAGTTTTTAACTCCATTATCCACACATTCTTTTAAGGCAGGAGTAATTGTCGCGTTAGAGAGGGTGTAAGGCTGATACTCTGTGAAACCTGCGTTGTAAGCGCTTGTGCTTATAATCTGTAGGTCTGAGGCTGTGTATGTATAATTAGCTGATGACGACGAAGAATTATTAACGTAGAAAAGTAGGTAAACGTCCCCACCAGTCCAACTGAAGTTGCCTGAAAAATCGCCATTCTGCGTAATATTAATATAAGTGAGCGAGCCTTGTGAAGCGGACGAATACTGAGACACGACAATTCTTGTCGTCCCCGCCGTGCCAGTCACAAGATTAGAGATTTTTCCACTAACTCTGTATGAACCAGCAGGCAAATTTAATGCTTTAATACCTACGTAAGCCCAGTCTCCCGATACCGTTCCTATTGTTATAGCATTATTGGCAACAACAGCCGTGGCGTGATAAGCAACATCAATCGGTCGGTTTATATCAAATAAATTAAAGGTCTTTCCATTCTGGTTGTATAGCGACAAAATATTGTTTTTATTAGTCTCTATCTGTTCGACATCAGCAGATGTAATACCACTGTTTACAGCTGCAAGTTGTGCTGTTGTGAGTGTTGGCTGTTTACCACTGAGAGCCGTATCAACCTCAGTTTTGGTATAAGTTGTTGCTGTATTTGCCTTATTGTCAAGTGTGGTTTCAATATTTTCCAACCTCTCCGCCGTAATTCCACTATTTACAGCGGCAAGTTGTTCTGTTGTAAGAGAATCTTGTTTTTCATCCGTTATATCATGTACATATTTAGTAGTGGCAAGTTTATTGGAAGCATCTGAAGATATTTGAGTAGTTGTTGTCATCCCATCTGCTAAAGTACCAACATCTATATATTCAGGATTTAATTTATTTGAACTATTATATGGAGATTCTGATTTTTGTGCTATTGTTTGTAATGCCGCTACAATAGCTTCGCCCTGAGTATGATTTATTAATCTATCTGTTACATCCGACATTAGGAATTACCTCCCCCATAATTAATTGAAATATATCCTTGGTCATCTACATATATTTTCATTAATTCATCTACAGCAGCTCTAGCAGTAGCATCTTTAATAACTAAGTCTGTGTTATCAGGTAGTTTAATTGTAGAGATTTCATTAACTACATTATTATCTTGTACGTTATTATCTGCCATATAAAACACTCCTTTCGTAGTCTTTTTTCTGTATTTTATATAAACAAAGTTTTATAAATAAATTATATGTTTATTCAAATTTGCTGATTGTACAAAATTACTTTTTTTATTCAGTTATGCATATATACACATCTTGTCATATCTTACCGCACATTCATGTTCAATAGTACAACCTCTATACTGCTCCCACCCCTTACAAAAATATACAGCATCGGCATTGCCAAGAAGTTTAATCGATTCTCCAAGATACCAAAGTGGTGTTGCATCCTGTGGAGCATCTTTGAAAAACGAATCAATAATTTCTATGGGTTCGTCAAACTCTTCTTTGAGTTTACTGATAGCCCTATCTCTTTCCATTTCAATTTCTTCATCGGTTTTATCAACCATAGGTTGACTTATAAATACTTTCATAATATTATTCTCCATCGAAATTACCTTTTTATTAAGTTGACAGTAGCATTTACGCTATCTTTTCCAAATCGTGTTTAGGTTTTAAATCTCCGATTACTACGATATAAAAATCTTCATCTGAGTTTCTATCATCTTCATCCATAGTTGTTCTCCTTATTAATTACTTGCCTTTTTATTACATAGCAATTATCTGAATTTTGCCACTTGATGTTACACTGATTGTATCACCCGATACTGATACTGCTGCGTCCGTGCCCGCTATCTTGGTAACTGCACTATATGTTGCAACACCACCCGAATAATACGCGGCATACACGGATAGTGCTGGAGATGTACCCCACGATACTATATATATCATATACACACCACAAGCGGCCACATTACTAAAATCTGTTATTTTCATGGTATACGTTACCGTTTTTGATGTGCTATACTGCTCTTTAAATACAGTTTTACCCGACGATGACACTGCTATATTTGCCAGTTCTGCGTTACTCATTGCAGGAGGAACATACTGTTGAGATACAATGTATAAAGAAGGTTCGCATATCATAGGATAAAGCGTTACATTAATTGCGTTAGCAGTCGCAGCGATTGTAAAATAAGCGGCTGTCAAATTGCCACTTATATTCGCTCCTTCGTTGTTGTTGATAGCAACCACATACCCTTTGTTTGCTGTTCTATCGTACATTTTAAATTGTCCGACTATGCTTGCGGAGCTCTTGCAATACATTCGCATATTTTTGCCTGTATAGTTTGCATATGGTGATGTGTTTGTCCACGACCCCAAAAAATATATATCTGTATTCTCTACCGTTGTCATTGTTCCAGTAATCGTAATTGAATAGTCACTATTTACAACTAAAGTAAGTCCGTTACCGGCAGATGTTGTGGTTGATGTAGCGGGTAGCCTATTCTTCGCCCCATTATCCACACATTCTTTTAAGGCAGGAGTGATGGTAGTATTAGGGAGTGCATAAGGTACCACCTCAGACGATGCTTGATATAGGGCTTTATCGCACACCATAGGATAAATTCGTACATTATTGCACACCGTATTTGCTGAAACTCGGATAACAAAGCCTCGTGAATATTTGCTTGCGTAATCTGACGGAATATCCACACCATCATTAAGCACTAAATTAGATACTCCGCTATTGCCCCACAAGCCAAAGAAAATATCATTAGAGAGTGTGATGTTAGCACTTGCCGCCCCGACAGCATTTGTTGGCATATTGATATGCGATAAATCCTTAAAATTAATCGCAACTGCCGCAGTATGTGAGCCGTTTAACGTTATGGAATTATCCTCATTAAAAGTAACTGATAAATTTCCAAAT
>Ga0247611_10010910_pt1 | contig 10585 bp, 6 predicted proteins | sample 177DNAGHGhighgp2_FD_192422 | JGI IMG/M metagenome (GOLD analysis project Ga0247611, IMG submission 192422) | Sheep rumen microbial communities from Palmerston North, Manawatu-Wanganui, New Zealand - 1770 DNA GHGhigh gp2 | ecosystem: Host-associated > Mammals > Digestive system > Stomach > Rumen ... | reverse complement strand
CCTATCGAATATCTATGGCTTACAATGATTTCATGATGGCGCTGTTGATGACGGGATTGATCTGAACGTCGCTGCGGTCGGTCTTTTTGCCGAAATTGAGGGCGTAGGTCACCTTTAGGCTCACGTTACGGCCTGCTGGTTCGTTCATGCGCCAGCGGTCCATATTGTAGCAGCCATAGTCCATCCATTCGTGGCTCTTATAGTAGCGGCAGAAGGGGTTGTTAAGCCGTAACTCCACGCTCCAGCCATTGTGGTTCCATCCGGCCAAGAAGTCCAGTTTCATGGCGTCATGCACCAGAAACGGCTCACGGATGTCGAGTTGTGTGGATGGAGTCCTGAAGTTTGCACTGAACTTGAAGTCTCCCTGAAGCCAGGTAACGCTGGCACGGCCGCGCACGATGGTCCGTGACAGGTCATACACATCGCCGCGTACAGCGTTGTACTCACCTATACCCGTCAAGCCCACGCGCAGGCGGTCGCTCAAAGCGCTGGATGACCAGCTTGCACTGAGCATGTTGCCATAGAAGTTACCGTCATTCAGTTTCTTGTCATAAATGACAGACGGGGCGGCATAGTATTGATGCACGATGTTGTTGAAATAGATGTAGCTCATATAGGAGACAGCCAGCGAGTGCTTGCCCCACTGCTTGCTCAGCGACAGCGTGTTGCTCAACACCTTCAGGGGCTCGATGTCGGGGTTTCCTTGCGTGGCCTCAAAGAACGAGACGGGCAGCGTCATGCTGTTCTTGTTGCTGGGGTCGAACAGCGTATGGGTCAGCACGCCGTTCAGCGAGAGCGACAGATCCTGCCGTGGAACGAAGGTTCCGCCATAGTAGGCGATGGGGCTGCAATAGTTGTAGTGCTTGCCGCCCAGCGACACCGCCGAATTGGAAACGCCAGCCGTGGCATACCACGACAGGCTGCCAGCCGAACGGCTGAGCTGCAGCATGGCTGTCGTGACATTAGTGATCAAATGCTGATAGCCGGTTGAGGTGCCGCTATAGTGGTCCTTGTAGTTGGTGTGCGTGTGCCCTGCTGCCAGCATCAACATCAGTTGATTGGCAAACGTCTTGAAGTAGAGCCCTTGCCCAGCCAATGCGAAGTTGTCTTCCTTGACACGCGAGGTCACTGCGCTTTGGCCGCTTTCCTCATACAGGCTGTGATAGGTGTTGTGGCCGTAGCTGCCACTGGCGATAAACTGTATGGTCTGACTGGCGGGCAGCCACTTGGTGTATTCAAGCGAGATGTTGGGCGACAGGGCCTTGCTGTCCGAGTGACGATGCATGGTCGTGGTGTCGGCGGGATAAATCACGGCAGTTTTCATGTCCTGGGCCGGCACGGTTGCTGCATCCATACCGAGGGCAAGGTTGAAGCGGTGGGCATCGCCCTTGTTAGTCAACTCAAAGCGCACATCTTCGCTGTGGTGGCGAGCGAGAGCATGGTCCGGGCTGTAGTAGCGGGTCAGCTGATGCCCGTCAGCAAAGGTGTAGAGCCCTGACTCCTCCACATAACTGTGGTTGCGATCCCAGTTGCTCATCGCCGCCAGATGCAGCTTGGTCTTGCCACAGGTGTAATCGACCGCGGCTACATACTCGCCACGCTGAAAAATGAACCCCTCGTCGGCTGAGAGATAGACGTTGCCGCCCGAGTTGCGGATAACGTAGTTGAGCACTGCCGCTTTGCCTGTCCATTTGCCTGAAGGGGCGCGCAGATATTCCACGCTGGCCACATCCTGCGCCTGTAGCATGGCCACGTCCTCGATTCGAGCTTCCACGCCATTGATGCACAGCACTACCTCGCCGCCAGAGTGTGTTGTCACCGATTTATCCTGCGGCGACACCACCAGGCCCGCAACGTTCATCAGCCCCGTCAGGTCCAGCGCATTGGCAGCGTGCTTGCGCAGAGCAGCCGTAGGCACCAGAATGGCTTTGTCGGCCGTCTCAATCTGCCCCCTGGCCGTCACAACCATCTCGGGCAACGTGTCAGTCAGCACGCTGTCACATAGGATCGAAACGTCTTGAGCAGAAACACTTAAGCCCATGAAAGTAAACGCAACTAATATTAAAAATGTTCTCATGCCCTAAATATTGTATTAGGAATTATTCTGCAAAGAAATAGCGAATAATTAGTTCATACAATACCCAAAAGGGTGTTTTCCGAATAGTTTAAGACTAAATAAGACTAAATAACCCAAAAGGCTATTTTGGGGGATTTATGCAGGATAATGTGTAATTTTGTCCTTTCAAAATATCACATTTATGGCACGGGTAGAGGATTTCTTTATTATGGACAACGCGGTGACGGGGATCACCGATGAGGATTACCGTAACATCCAGGACGTTGTGGACTCGGTGGATGCGTTCTCGCGCATGACCTACAAGAGTGTCTATATCATCGACTACTTCAAGAAGAATTTCCTGTATGTGAGCGAGAACCCGCTGTTCCTGTGCGGCCTGTCGGCCAGCGAGGTCAAGAAAATCGGCTATAAGTTCTATATCGACAATGTGCCGCAGGAAGATCTCGAGCGGCTGTTGATAATCAATTCCTCAGGCTTTTATTTCTCCAAGGACATCCCTGCCGCCGAGAAGCGATACTACACGCTGTCCTACAATTTCAGAGTCATCAACACGGTGTCCAAGAAAGTTCAAACTATCAACCATCAGCTGACGCCCCTCAAGATGTTGCCCGACGGCACCATCTGGCTCGCGCTGTGCGTGGCTTCCATCCCCACCAAGCAGGGCGATGATACCATCCTGATGTTCAACAACCGCACGCACGAGGGTTGGAACCTGGACCTGGAGAGCGGCATCTGGCGGTCGGTGCCCTACATCTCCCTCACCCAGCAGGAGACCCAGGTTCTCAAGTATTCGGCCATGGGCTACACGATGAAGGAGATTGCCGATAAAATCTGTCTGTCGTTTGACTCGGTCAAGGGTTACCGCAAACGCATCCTGGAGAAATTTGACACCGACAGCATCACCGAGGCCATTAACTATGCGATGATCTACCGCCTCATCGACTGATAAGCAAATATCAGCACGAGAAGTGCCATTGATTAAATCACCCTATTTTATTGCGGCTTCTATTGGTGATAATTCGTAGGCAAAAAATAATGGAATCAAGATAGAGCCGCACCCGTCTTTCTATAGCAGTCGCCGCTTGACAAACTCGACTATGAGTTGTGCTGTGCCCTCGATGCCCAGCAGGCTCGAGTCGATCGACAGGTCATAGCTCTCGGCGTGACCCCACAGCTTGTCGGTATAGAAGTTGTAGTACTCGGCGCGCAGCTTGTTCATCTTGTCGCTGCGCTTCTCGGCGGCCTCGCGTGTGTCGCAGTCGCCACGCTCGATGATGCGCGCCACACGGTCGTCGATGGGCGCATGCAGGAACACGCTGATCACCGGACAGTAGTCGCGCAGCACATAGTCGGCAGTGCGTCCCACAATGACGCATGACTTGCGGTCAACCAGATCCTTCATTACCTGGCATTGAGCTTTATAGATGCTTTCGTCGGTCATTGTCACGTCGCCCATGAAGGTGGAGCCGGCCATCGCCAGATTGAGCGGCCACAAGCTGGGGAAGAACTTGGGCGTGCGCTCGTCGGCGGCCTCAAACATCTCGGGGTGGATGCCGCTGGCCTTGGATGCCTCGAGCAGCAACTGCTTGTCAAAGTAGTTGATGTCAAGCAGCTGAGCCACGCGCTGGCCCACCTCGCGGCCACCGCTGCCAAACTGGCGCCCGATGGCAATCACATAATTCCGGTTGTTCTTTAGGTCCTCGTTCATTGTTATATCGTCGTTTGGTGTTAATTGTTGAAGTGTGTTGGCGAGTCATGGATGTCTCGCTCGGCATTGGGATCCTCGTTGATGATGACGGTCTCCCACTGCAGCCCTTTGGCTCGTGACCAGCTGGCAATCACATTGGTGGGCAGGTTGGGGGTCTTGAAGTCCACAAACTCAAATTCCTGTACAAACTTCACCTTGCCGCGTCGCTTGAACAATTGCTCCAGCAGCTGCTGGTTGTTCTTGCTGTTGAGCACGACAAAGTGATAGCGCTCATGCTGGATCGTGCCGTGGTAGATGCTTGCGTCATTCTTGCCGTGGGTGATGATGTCGTCGCTGTGAGCGGCTATCGAGATCTCGCCGCTGGATTTTGCCTCGAGCAGCAGCACAAAGGTGCGGTTCTGGTAGTCCTCTCGCGAGATGGTGTCCATCACCTGCTGGATTGCGTCAACCAGTTCACGGTCGGCTTTCTTATTGGGCGTGAGACCCTTGACTTCCAGTGAGATGGTGCTCTCGGGCAAGGAACTGCGTTGCGACATGGTCAACTGGCGAGTGATAATCACCTCGTCATCATCCTTGGCCCACAAGCTGGCTGTTGCCATGATGATGGCCATCAATGCAATGAAAATCCGTTTCATGTTCTAATCCTTATCGTCTGCTAAATTACAATTTTTTTTAGACTTATAATCTTGTTGTGGGTTTATTTTTAATTTTTAATAAAAAAATAACAATGCAATGAAGTGGAATTACCAAATCTTTTCTACTTTTGTGCAAAAACTTGAGTGTTTCAGGTATCAATACTTGGAACCCCTCGGCTATTGAGGGTGGCGACCTGTTATTATTGATGATAAGATTGTTAAATAAATACAGTGATGAAGAGATTAATTTATTGTTTGATGCTTCTGCTCGTGCCACTGGGCGTTATGGCTCAAGGGTGGCCGGCAGGCTATGGCGGCGTGATGCTGCAAGGTTTCTTTTGGGATAGTTTCAGGACTGCCGACGGACAGCAGGACAAGACGATGGCGACTATGTATGGTGCAGGCTGGGGCGAGAATGACCAGTGGCTTGTGCCTGTCACCACCTGGAATGAGTTGTTAAATCAAAAGGACAATATTGCTCCCTATATCGACTTGCTGTGGCTGCCGCAGAGTGGCGCGACAGTGTGCCCCGACCAGTCGCAGTTCACGACCGAGGGCGAGGCCTGGCGTGCTGGCCATAATGGGGCATGGGTGGTTACCCACTATGGGGATTGGATCAACAATCCCGATTGCATGGGATTTGTTCCCGTTTTTTATCTTGACCATGGCAAGGGCAAGACCTATGACGTCAATGGGGTGACCTGGTCGCCCAAGAGCTACTTTGGCACCGAGCAAGAGCTCATCAACCTCATCAGTGCCTACAAGGCTGCTGGCACGGGTGCCGTCGAGGATGTCGTGGCCAACCACAAGGGTGGCCTGAGCACATGGAGTGGGGTGGACAATGCTGCCGACTTTGTCGACGAGGTTAACGTGACAGGCCCCACTACTGGCAGGACCTATAGCATCCAGTGGAGTTGGGATCAGGATGGCAAGTGTGTGGACATCTGTAGCGATGATGAGAGTGGCAAGGGCAGCGGTGGCACTGATTGTGGCGGCGATGCTGGCAAGGGCACTTGGGCCCGTGATGTCGACCATCATTCGCCGGCAACGCAGCAGAAGGTGCTCACCTACCTGCGTTACCTCAAGGACGAACTGGGATATGTGGGATTTAGGTATGACTACGCACGCGGTTTTGAACCCAAGCATTTTGCCTACTATAACACGACCATCAGGCCCACTTTCTCGGTTGGTGAGTTCTGGGGCAGTTTTGATGAGATCACATCCTGGATTAAGGGCGTCTATAACGAAGGTGGCTTCCAGAGTGCGGCTTTTGACTTCCCCTTGCAGGAGGTGATTCGCCAGGCTTTCAACGACGAGACGGGCCAGAGCTTCCGCGTCCTGGAAACGGCGGGACTCATTTGGGACTATCGCTATAAGCGCTATGCGGTGACGTTCATCGACAACCATGACACCTTCAAGGACCTGCCCACCGATGCCAGCAACAGCAACTACATGCATCGTGTCAACCACCAGATTGTGGAGGCCAACTGCTTCCTGTTGGCGATGCCGGGCACTCCGTGCTTGTTCTATCCGCACTTTATGCACCCCGAATGGCATGATATCATCGCTCGTTTCATCAAGGCAAGGCGCACGGCTGGCATCACCAACGAGAGTGCCATCTGGCCTTCAATCCAGACGGGCAGCTATGGCATTGCTTGGCGCATCACCGGTGAGAAGGGCGAGCTCTATCTGCAGCTGGGTAGCGAGTCGGTTCAGACTGGTGTCCCCGAGGGCTTTTCTCAGGTCTGGTGCAACACTGCCGGCACTTGTCGCTTGAGCATCACGTCATCGCTGGCCGGTGACGTGGATAGTAACGTGAAGCAGGATCTCGTGTATGGCTACCCGGTTATCAGCCTTGGCAGCGGCAATTACAGCTCTCCTGTCGAGGTGAACGTGAAGCCGTCCACCCCGGGAACAGTGCTGGTCTACACTACCGATGGCAACACCCCCAATGCCTATAGCAAGCAGATCACCGACACGGCTGGTCTTGACCTCTCGTTCACGGCGACCACGACGCTCAAGGTGGGTGTTCTGGCCAACGGCGAGGTGCGCAGTGCCAGCATTGTCACAAGAGATTATGTGGTGGACGAGACTGCTGGCGATGGATCCATCAAGGTGTATGTCAAGTATGATGGCGGAGCACTGCCCTATATCTACGCCTTCGACGACGAGGGCAATGCCTTGACCTCGGCCTTCCCTGGATGGCAGTACAGCTCCGAGAATAGTGTGGTCGTTGGTGGCGTGACTTGGCTGCATGCCACGGTCAATGCAAGCAAGATGAACATCATCTTGAGCTATGGCTCAACCGATTCACAGACGGCCGATATCAATAATGTGACCTCCGACGTGTTTTACGCCTTTAGCGATGGTGTGGCCTATAACCTCACCACGGGTTATACCCAGGCATTGCACAATCCCATCGTGTCGATTGACCTGCCCAGTGGCGATTACACCGGCGAGATCACGCCGCGGCTCAATGCCAGCAACAGCGATGCGGTGATTGTGTATACCACCGACGGCTCCCAGCCCACGCCAGCCAGCCCTTCCTTCACGCACAGCGGCTCGGTTACGTTCTCGGGACAGGGTAGTCACGTCTTGCGCGCCGGTATCCTCTATAATGGAGCGGTCATCAACCAGGTGGCCAGGACCTATTACATTGGGGATGGCACGACTCTCACTCCCGAGGAACCCGCTTCGACAGGGGTAAGCATCTATGTGCACAGTGCCGACGGGACCGCGCCCTACATCTACTCATGGCATGCTCCCGCTGCTGGAGCGCAGCCGCAGAGTGGCACATGGCCTGGAACCCAGATGCAGGAAATCAAGCAAGTCAACGGCAAGCAGTGGTATTACTATCATTTCGACAGCGACACCATTCGCTATATCATCAATAATGGTGCTGGCGTGCAGGGTGTCGACCAGCGGGCTGTGTTCGCTGGTGCCTATTTCATGGAATTTGATGCTGCCAACACTGCTGCGCCCTTCGAGAATGTCACCGACGATTATGTGGATTACTGGTCGGTTTATTATCGCGCTGCTACATCATCGCAACCCGAGGTCAACCAGCGCACCACAATCTATATCGAGGGACACAATTTCTATGTGATGGATAATTCCAAGACCTATGCTCCCTATCTGTATGCGTGGACCGACAATCCCTCGACGCAACCCTTCGGCGCATGGCCTGGCGTGAAGATGACGGCATTGGTGAATCGTCCCGATGTCACACGCAACTACCCGGTGTACTATATTCACACCGATGCTGCGGTGGACAAATTCATCCTCAATAATAATGGCTCCAATCAGACTTCCGATCAGACTGTATCGCCCACAGGCGTGAATATGTGCCGTTACAACCCCACTAATGGTATTTATACTAACGAACAGCTGGTCAACACGGCCTTCCGCCCCCTCTGTGAGTGGCAACTCAAGTATCCACAGTTTGCTGTCGAGCAGTCGTCGGGTGGGGATTACAATGGTGTGCCCTCATGTGCGACTGGCATGGGCGATGATGTGTACTACTTCTACTTCGAGAATAGTGCTCCCTATGGAGATCCGCATGCATGGGTTTACAACCAGACGACAGTCTACACAGGCAGTTGCTGGCCGGGCGAGGCTCTCGTCGAGCCTGTCGGCGTGTCTCCCTCGGGCAATATCATCTATCGCTGGACCTACACCGGCGATGTGGATGTCATGCCTGCCAACGTGGTCTTCTGTGACAACGGATCGCCGCAAACGGCCGACTTTGACTTTGTCAACGGTGGCTATTATAATGCCGATGGACTCGTGGGGGTAGTCAGCAACAAACTCTTAACGCTGGCCGAGTTGCTGCGCTTTGGAACCATCGGTGAGGACTACATCATTGCCGACGACCTGACGGGTGTCTGGATCAACGAGACGGGCGAGTGGCTGTGGGCCAAGGACGACAATGGCGATGCCAATAACCCCAGTTACAACACCCGTGGATTGCCCGTGCCTAAGGTTACCCGTGACGTTGACTACGACCAGAGCAACTGGGCTCAGCTTGTGCTCAAGGATCCTGTTGCCACTGTCGAGGAAATGTCGGCCTTGCAGGGACGCACGCTGTTGGGACAGACGGTGCTTGGAACGCTTGTCGATCGCACTAATCCCACCATCCAGCTCAGGGCCAATCCTATTCCCACCGACGTTGCCCCCTATGTCCCCAACACGTTCTATCCGGCCAATTTCGTTGAGCAGGAAAGTTACTTTATGGTGCAGCCCAAGCCACAGGAGTATGTCAACATCATGTGGGCCATCTGCCGTGAGAAGATCGATGACAACACCTTTGTGTTCGTTATCCCCAAGAACGATAGCGTCATAGTCAATAACGAGGGCGTCCCCGGCGCTATGAGGGTCTATGTCAAGGATGGCTATTGGGAGAATTTCGCTGGATTCAACGGGGATATGATTAAGGTTAACTATGAGTACAACGATGTCAAGGCGATTGTCAAGGCTGTAACACCCGCCATGTCGGTCAAGGGCAACGGCGTTTTGCCCGATGATGCTACTCACTCTCCTGTCAGCACCCTGTGGGAAGCCTATCTCATCTCGGTGGGCGAGAGCAATCCTATCGAGACTGCGATCACTCCCGTCATGGCAAGTGCTCAGCCAGTATCAGTGGAGTACTACAACATGATGGGTGTTAAGGCCAGCGTGCCGTTTGATGGCTTTAATGTCGTCGTCACGCGTTACGATGATGGGTCGTCAACGGTAGAAAAGAAGCTTTATCGATAATCAGGACACATTATATATTATAGAAAAAGAAGCTTCATAATGATGATGGACACAATCAAACGAACGCTGTGGATGCTGGCGGTGATCATGATGGCTTGCACCTCGAGACCCTCTGCACAGCAGGCGGCACGGGCTGCTACAACCGCGCAGATGCGTTTCCATTGCGACACCGACACCACGCTCATCAACCAGCTTCTTGACAAGGGGCTCAACAGTGGCATCACTCAGGCCAATGCTCTCGTCGAGTTCTATGCCAAACAGTTGTTGCAGACTCCCTATGTGGCGCACACGCTCGAGGGCGATGAGGAAATGCTCACCATCAACATTCACCAGCTGGACTGCACCACATTTGTCGAGACGCTTTATGCCCTGGCAAGGACTACGCTCAATGGACGATACTCCTGGCGTGATTATGCAGCCCAGCTCGAGAGCGTGAGATACCGCGGTGGTGTCATGGGCGATTATGCCACGCGGCTGCACTACATCAGTGATTGGATCGTGGATAATCGCTCGCGGGGAAACCTTCGGGAAATCACGCCCGAATTGCCCCATGCCGATTTCATGGTCAAGGACATCGACTTCATGAGCAAGCACACCGGCAGCTACCGGCAACTCAAGGACGACAGTGCCATGGTCGAGAAAATCAAGCACATCGAGATGGGGTACCGCAACCATCGCATTCCCTACCTCAAGCGATCATGGCTCAACAACAAGGCGGTCAAGGCTGCGTTGCGCTCTGGAGATTTTGTGGGTTTGGTTACCAGGGTTGATGGACTTGATGTTTCCCACATGGGCATCGTTGTCATCAATGACAAGGGTGAACCCTATCTGCTCGATGCCTCAATGGCTGGTGGAAAAGTCATGCTCGAGGACAAGCCACTCTACAAGTATCTCGAGTCGTCAAAAACCAACGTCGGCGTGCGCATTTTTCGCATGATGCCATAGTGGCAAAAAATACCCTTTTTTCCAGGATTGTGCCTTTTGACGCTCAATCCTGGAATTTTTTTTGAATTTTTTTTATTTGATTTAAATTGCCGATAATCAGACGGATAGGTGCAATATTGGTCAAAATTGTTAATAACTTCGCGAAAAAAAGTTGCAAAAAAATTTGCCAGTTCCAAAAATGGCAGTACCTTTGCACCGCTTTTCGCCACAACGGTGGCGTCAAACGATAGCTCTTTGACATGTTTGCAGCAACGAGTAGTACAAGAGAACAAGGGATAATTTAATGGTTGTCCCTGTCGATTCCAAGTCATTAAGACGATGTACAACAGGCAGTAAGAATACGAGATTCAACCTGAAGAGGCCAGGCGATACAATATCGGTCGAGTGTTGCGTTTTCATTAACAATTCTTGAAAGAGAAGAAACGATAATACAACAACGAAGAGTTTGATCCTGGCTCAGGATGA
>Ga0247611_10010909_pt1 | contig 10585 bp, 1 predicted proteins | sample 177DNAGHGhighgp2_FD_192422 | JGI IMG/M metagenome (GOLD analysis project Ga0247611, IMG submission 192422) | Sheep rumen microbial communities from Palmerston North, Manawatu-Wanganui, New Zealand - 1770 DNA GHGhigh gp2 | ecosystem: Host-associated > Mammals > Digestive system > Stomach > Rumen ... | reverse complement strand
CCCCAATCCCCAATCCCCAATCCCCAATCATAAAATCTAAAATAAATAAATACAAAAAAAATAAATATAAAAAAATAAATAATATAATATATATAATTATTCTAAGAATTACATAAATAAATTATTATTTTCAATGAAAATGAAAAAGAAGGCAAAAAAAAATATAACTGAAGAGAAAATGGATTTGTTAGATACAAAGAGCAAAGAAGATATTTATAAATTAAAGAAAAAAACAAAAGCCCAAAAAGAAGACGAAAAAGATATATATGAAAAATATAGAGTAGAAGATCTTGATTTAATATCTCAATCATCAAGTGAAGACATTGAAACAAAAATAAATGAAATGATACAAATAAAAAAAAAGGGTGGAAGTTTGCAAGATTATATACATAATAAAGAAATGAATAAATTACAGCGAATGAAAATAGTTTCAAATAAATTTCAACAACAAAAAGACAAAAAGCAACAACAGAAAAAAGAAGAAAAATTAATGAGACTAAAAAAAGGCTTAGAAAAGTTAGAAAAGAAACTTCCTAAAATTATGCGGAATATGGCATTTAGAAAAATGACAAAAAGATTAATATACAAAAACAAAATTGAAATAGGGTTAATTAGTTTTAAAAAATTTTATAATATTAGAACAAGAAAAATTAAAAAAAATAATTTCAATAAATTTCTTACATATTTTAAGGAAAATAAAAGTAAAAAAAATAATGACAAAAAAGAAAAAAAACAAAAGAATAAAGAAGAAAAAAATAAAAAAGATAAGAATTCAAAAGAAAAAAAGGAACAAAAGAAAAAAGGAGTGAAAGATGCTAATGAAAAGCAAGATTTATCAAAAAAAGGAAAGAGTCCTAATAAAGAAAAGCAACTAAAAATAAAAAAAGAAGAACAAGAAGACCAAAAAGAAAAAGAAGATGAAAAAGAAAAAGAAGATGAAAAAGAAGACAAAAAAGAAGAAGAAAAAAAAGATAATATTTCTGATGAAAAAGAAGTTAATATAGAAGAAAAAAAAGAAAGAGATAGTACAAAGAAAAAAAAGGTTACAATAAAAATAAAAAAAGAAGAAAATATTTCAAGTGTAAAAAAAGAAAAAAGTAAAGAAGAAGAAAAAGGTAGTATTTCTAATGAAAAAGAAGGAACTATTTCAAGTGTTAAAAAAGAAAAAAGTAAAGAAGAAGAAAAAGGTAGTATTTCTAATGAAAAAGAAGGAACTATTTCAAGTGTAAAAAAAGAAAAAAGTAAAGAAGAAGAAAAAGATAATATTTCTAAAGAAAAAAGAGGAAGTATTTTTAAGGATAAAATAAATATAGAAATAAAAGAAGAAGAAAAAAAGGGGAATGAAGAATCTAAATTAAATGCCAGTCCTCGTAAAAGAAATATATCTTCTCCAAGAAAATCTCCTAAAAAAAGAAGAGAAGGAAATAAAGGAAGTACTAAATTAACAAAAAAGGCAATTATAGATGATAAAGGTGATAAAATTAACTCTAAGAAAAAAAAATTAGAAAATATGAAAGAAGAAGAAGAAAATTATATTCACCAAGTAAACCTTACATCCTTACGTAGATTTGAAAAAATGAAACAAATTGAAGAACAGATAAATAAACAAAAAACAAAGTTTGAAAAATTAAAAGAAGGTCAAAGTGTATCAGAAACTGATTCAAATATTTCCTTCGAAAATGATATAGAAGCATTAATTAAATCTGGTGTAATGGCTTTGCATGAATTTTTTTCTAATTATTTTCTTCCAGAAAAAAAAAAGCTATTGAATAAGATGCGTAGAAGCCAAAAAAAAAGGAAAACAACAAAAAAATTTGATAATAGTTACATTCAAAATAGTTTAAAATTACATCAAAATACAAATGTTGATAAAACAAGCAAAAAAAATGTGAGAGATATAACAAAGCATCAAACCTTGAAAAGACCCAAATTTAAAGAAATAGAGAAAACAAAAGATATGAAAATTGAAGAAAAAGAAGGAGAGGAAGATGAATCCTATGCAAATGGAGATTCAGACAAATCAGAATTTGATGATACTTTTATTAAAATAAATAGACTAGGAGATATAGATAAACCTGTAGATAAAAGTCAATTAGTTGAGTATGACACTTTTTACAAAGAACAATTTTTTAAAGATGAAGTCTTTAGATATGATATTAATAATATTCAAGATAAAGAAGTTCAAGAAATTAATCATGAAATGAATAAGTTAGATGTAAAAAGAAAATTAATTGCAAAAAAGAAGGAAAAAGATGTTCTAGCTTCAAAAGGTTTAAATACAGAAGAAATAGACGAAGAAATTGCTGTAATTGAAAAAGAATATATAAAGGCTAAAACTATTGAAAAGCCTAAATTAGATTTAATTATGAATAATACTGAGGGGTTATTATACAAAGGAAGATTATTAGGATGTTATTTTAATGGTTCCCAAAAAGGTATTTTCCCACGATTTGCTATGGAAAGTGAAAAAGAAATTGGGGCAAAAGAAGTTATTGATTTTAAAATTTTAAGAAAAGAAGAGCAGGCCAGACGTTTTTTTGATTATTGTTGTTGCATGGAAGAAAGAAAAAAAATAAACAAGTGGCTTGTTTATGCTCGATTTTGGTGTAGATTTTTTGTAGATAATTGGATTTTTGACAATTTATCTTTATTAATAATTATTCTTAATACTGTTTTGATTTTGATATCAGACCCAACTGATTCAAACAATTTAGGTAATTTGTCCGATCAATATTTTTTATATTTTTATACAATAGAAGCTATATTAAAAATTATTTCATTCAAATTTTGGAGTGCAGAAGATGCCTATATTAAAGATTATTGGAATATTTTAGATTTTTTTGTAGTTTTAGTAGGATGGATATCATTTGTTATTGAAAGGCTAATGAATGGGAAAAAAATTAGTGGTTTAGCAGGATTAAGAGCTTTTAGAATTTTACGTCCTTTGAAAACTGTAAAAAGATTCAAAGGATTGAAAAAATTAGTCACTGCACTGCTTGCCTCCATAGCGCATTTGGGAGAAACCACAATTGTTTTAATTTTCTTCTTTTTGATTTTTGCAATAGCAGGAAGACAAATGTGGATGGGAAATTTTTATCGAAGATGTATGAGTGTCAATTATGGGTATTTATATTCAACACAAAAAAGTAATCAAATGTGCTCTTTTGACTCTGATTGTAATGAATTAAATACATATGGAATGAGATATATTTGTGCTAAAGGATACTTAAATCCTGATTCTGGTGCAATTAATTTTGATAATACTTTAACAGGATTTGTAACTATTTTTGTGATGGTTACATTAGAAGGATGGACAAATGTGTTTACATATGTTAGTAAAACTTTTAAAGATAAAATATATATTAATCCTATTATAATATTTTTCTATTTTCATTTTTTTATATTTATAGGTTCATTTTATTTAATTAATCTATTTTTGGCAGTAACAAACTCTGAATTTGAACATATAGAAACTGAAAGAAAGCAACTTCAAGAAAAAAAAAGTTTTTATAAATTATTAATGTCTAAATTTGATTTAAAACAAAAAGAGAAACTTGATAAGAAAGAAAGAAATAAAAAAAAGAAGGAGAATAATAATCGTAAAAGTGATCAAGCATTAATAGATTTATATTACAAAGTAAAAGACGAAGCATTCCATATTAACAAAAATAAAAGAAATATTCCAATATTGTACTCCACTATCCAAGATATATATATAATGAGTAATAATAATCCAGAGGAATTATATTTACAAAGTTTGAGAATTGATGAAGAGGAGACATTCTTAGGAAAAGATATAAAAAGACAACAAAAAGAAATAGATGAATTAATTGATGAAAAAAGGAGAGAAATGAAACTTAGTTTAAAAGAAAAGAAAAAAGAGGAGAAAAAAGAAACTGAAAATATTGAAAAAATAAATACAACACAAAGTAAAATAAAAACAACTAAATCTATAAAAAGCACAAATTCTAATATTAAAAAGAATAGTTCAGGAGGACATGGCTCTTTGAAAAATAATAGCAAAAATAATGACGATGAAGTTAAGAAAGGTATATTAAAAATGATGAATAAAATAAATGAAGAAATGGTAAAAGATGCAATAAATAACACTTTGGAAAATATTAAAAAAAGAAAAGAAACAATAAATAAAACTATAAAGGCTCCTGAAAATCAAGAAGATGAAGAAAGAAATGCATTAAGGAGAAAAATAGAAAAAAAAGAATTAAAAAAGGCCCAAATGAAACAAATAATAATGGAAGAAGATTTACCATATGAAAAAGAAATACGAAAAATAAATGAAAAAATTAAGAAAGAAAAGGAAGAAGAAAAAAAGCAAAAAGAAAATCAACAAAAATTGAATAAATTTAAAAGTAAACAATCTAAGGCTATAAAAGGACGACGCCAAGAAGAAAAAGCGAATGAAAAAAATCAAGAATTTATTGCTAATGAGCTATCATTTTTATCAGATTTATCTTTATCAAATATGAATCAAAGCTTTTCTCAATTTAAAAGGGAAAATTCAATCATAGATTCAAGTGAAGAAGATAAAAATAATGAAAGTAATCTAGAAATAGATTATAATGATATTATTATAACTGGAAATAAAATGATAAATCATGACAAAAATAAATTCGATGAAAAAGTCAATTTTCAAAGGCCAAGAACAATTTTGAATTCTGTACTTAAATTAAAAGATGATGTCCAGCTACAAAAAAAGCTAAAAATATTAAGAGACAAATTTAATTTGGATAATTTTCTAAAAAAGCAAGAAAAAAGAGGAACTAATTTAAAAAATGTTGGGAAAAGAAAATCTTTTTTACAATTTTTGCAATATACCTCAGAGCCTGATAATTTAGAAGATTATATTAAAAACATCAGTAATAACTTTAATACAGATGAAAATAATATCAATAATGAAATGAATTCAAATACAAATGATAATTTAATTGAAAGTGAAAGGAATAATTTTTTAGATTTATTAAATTCAAATGAAGAAAGTAAAAATAACAGAGAGAATGACTATGGATTTGGCAATCCAAATATAAGTTTTTTGAGTCGTGATTCCCATATAAGTATAGATAAAAATGTATCAATGAATGATATTAATTTAATTCCTGATGAAATAAAAGAAGGGGCGAATTTATTTGCTCATACAATGAATAGCCAAAACTTATCCAAAAATTTACAAGGAAATAAATTCATTCAATTAATAAGAAGTTCAATTTTTGACAGAAAAGCAGTAAATACAAATATTGATTTAACCAGTAAAGAACAATCTAGATATTTTGGAAAAATGAATAAAAATTTAAATAAAAATTTATTTGCAGATAAAAATGAGCCTAGAGGAAGGAAACCTGGGGACCTGGATGTAAGTCATATAGCCAGTGAAAAAAATTATGAAGGATATTTAAGAGGAGAAGAGGAAATGGAGCAAAATTTGAAATCAAATGAAAATGATGAAAATAAAGAAAATAATGAAACTAATAATAATATTATACCTATACATGAAGCAAAGACTTTCAAATGCAAAGAAATTAAAAATTTAGAACTTGAAATATCTCATAAAAAGACCATTTCTAAAAACTTTAATTTGAATATTAAAACTATAAAATCAGAAGCTGTTAATTTGGAAGAATTAAATCATATTAATTCACCTTTAGATAGTAATGACCATGAAAGCCAAGTTGCAAGTAAAAAAAAGAAAAATGCTTTCTATATATTTAAAGCTAAAAGTATAGAAAAAAATGTAGATAAATATCCTAAAGAGAATTCTAATGATTTATACGTAAAAGAGCAAAATAAGCCATACAGAGATCCTCTAACAGTAAAACAAGAAAGTATACCAGATAATTTACGTGGAAAAAAATATTATATGAATTATTTATATAATATTTCTGATAAAGATTTAAAAGTTAAAGATACATTCAAAGTCGATCATTGGGTCAATGAAATTTTAGGAAAAAAAGAAAAATATATAAATAAAAAACCTTTACCTGAAAGTGTAGAAGCTTTCTTTGTTTTTAATGATAAAAATTTAAATTTAAAAAAATATAAATATTCACATCATCAAGACTATGAATTTGCAGATAATGAATGCGCATATTTAACCCATAATTTAAAATATTTGCCACGGTCAGTACTTGAAACCATGCCTTTAAGATTAAGAAATTATGGTAAATTTGCTGATAAAAAGAAGATTAAAAAAGGAACATTAGGTGATAAACCTAATCCTATGAATATTGTCAATGCAAATAAATCACAAGTTTTATGCACTAACACAAAAAGTGGTAAAACTTTTTCCACAAATATAAAAAATAAATCAAGTTTATTAATGAGTTCTTCTTTTACTTCTCATTCTAAAATCAATGAGGAAGTAAAATATAAAAAAAATTTGCATGAAAAAGTATATAGAAAAATAAATGAATTTAACTATAATACCTTAGCTAATTATTTTACTGAAGAAGAAAGCTTATATTCAAAATTTATTGAAGATAAAAGAAAAGAACAAACAATGAAAGAAGTTGAAAAAGAGAATAATGAGAAGGAAAATAGATTAAATGTAAAAGAAGAAATTGTCAGCATACAGATATATGATTTAAAAACTAATTCAAATAGATATGTTCAATGGAGTGGGCCAGACGTATTAAGTAATACAGATGAATTTGAAAACAGAAAAAAATGGAATAAAATAATTGATGCATTAGAAGATTTCAATATGATTATCTGGCATGCAAATCCTGCAGTTCAAAGAATGCAAAAATTAAGATATGCTTTTTATGTTATGGCAATGAATGATATTTTTGATTATATTGTTTTATCTATTGTTATAATAAATTCAGTCTTTATGGCTTTAGATGGTAATATAATCAAGCCAGAAATATTGAATGGTTTAAACATATCTAATTATATTTTTAATGCAATATTCATGCTGGAATATGTAGTCAAATTTATAGGCTTAAGTCCATTAACATATTATTCAGATGCTTTCACCTATTTAGATACGGTAATTATTGCTTTCGCCATTTTGGATATGGCAACTCCTTCTAATACAGATGATGAGCAAGTAGGTTCTAAAAAATCAGTTTCATCACAATTATCCTTTTTAAGAGTATTTAGAATTTTCAGAGTAATTAGATTAACAAAAATATTACGTAGATTAAAATCAATGAGATTAATTATTATTTCAATGAAAAAAGCGCTGGCAAGTGTATCTTATATTGTATGTATTTTAGTCATGTTTATTTTAATTTTCGAATTATTGGGAATGTCTTTATTAAGTGGGAATATTCATTATCAACAATTTGGAGAAGGATTTTTTACAACATATCAAATATTAACTTTGGAAAATTGGGATGGACTTTTATATGAACTTTGGCCAATGAATAATTTATGCTTTTTTTATTTCGTTGTATGGATATTTTTAGGAAATTATATTATTTTTAATTTATTTACATCAGTTTTGCTTCAGTCTTTTGGTCAAGATGATGATGATGGCAATGATGATTTAACTGATGATGAAATAGTTGAGAATATGTATCCTTTACCAGATTATTTATATGCAATTAAGAAATCAGAAAAAGAACACAAAAAAATAACTAAATTATTTCGTAGAGCAAATCAACAAGAATCATATAAAGAATCTACATCAAGCCAAAAAGAGGAGGATAATAATGATAATAATAATAATAATAATATTAGTAAATCTCAATCAAAAAGTATGAACAAAAGCCAAATATCAAATTCTTCAAGAAAATCTTCAATGGCAGGGGTATCAATGATAAGCGCAGATTCAGAATCAAGAATAATGGATGATGAAAATAATGAAGAATCATCAGAAGATCCAAATGTTAAAACAAAGATAGAAAAACAAATGAAAGAATGGGAAAATATTAATAAATTATTCAGAAAAAACGAATGTGAAAATGCATTTTATGTTTTATCCCAGACTAATAAATTTAGAATATTTTGTCTAAAATTAATGAATAATAAATGGTTTGATAGGTTTATTTTAGTAATGATTTTATTATCAACATTAAGATTAATATTAGATACATTTTTTGCTGGATATATTTTCGTTTTAATTTTTGATTATGTAGATGCTTTTTTTAATGCCATTTTTATGTTGGAAGCTGTTGTTAAAATATGTGCTTTAGGATTTGTAATGGATGAAGGTTCTTATTTAAGAGATAATTGGAATAAAATAGATATAATAATTGTTATTTGTTCAATATTCGACTTTGAAAATTTAATAGAAAAATATGCAGTTGGAAAACAAAGTAGTTCTTCTTTACAATTTTTGAAAGTTTTAAGATTATTAAGAACTCTTAGGCCTTTAAGATTTATATCACATAATGTACAATTAAAATTAATTATAACGTCCTTATTTGACTCTATTTTGCCCATATGCAATGCTCTTTTTATTGTAATTGTAGTATATTATATGTTTAGTATTGTAGGTATTTCACTTTTCTATGAAAACTTGCATAATTGTTATGTTATGAAGAGTGATGGTTCATTTGATTTAGCAATAAGCTCATTTGAAAATAATTTGGCAGATTATGAAGTAAGTAATGATATGCCTTCAATTTCAGATTTCTGTGCTAGTAAATATAATGGAATAATGGATACAGGGCCTACTTTTAAATTTGCTAATATAGCAAATTCAATAATTACTTCTTATGTTTTATCAACTCAAGAAGGATGGCCTGAAATAATGAATTCTTATCGTATTTATGGAGACGTTTATGGAGCTTTTTTTATTATATATAATTTAGTAGTTGCTTATTTTTTCCTCAACTTATTTACAGGTATCATGTTTAGATATTTTAATGAAGCCTTTTCTAGAGAGCAAAAACTTGCTGAAGATGACAAAAAAGCACCAAAATATTATGATTTTTTGACACAAATATATAGTGCAGAAAGTGATTATGTTACTTGGGTAAGACCAACTAGAGGTTCTTTTAGATTTTATTTAAGAGAATTTGCAGATAGTTCATTTTTGGATAATTTTATCATGGGTTGTATTTTTTTGAATATGGTTTCAATGGCAATGAATTATGAAAATTGCCATGAAAATTATAATCAAGCTTTAACTATTGTAAATTATATTTTTACAGGAATATTTATTGCTGAATGTGTATTAAAACTTTTGGCTTATTTTCCCCAAGCATATTTCCATTCAGCTTGGAATAGATTTGACTTTTTTGTTGTTGTTGCCTCAATTGTAGATCTTATTGTTGCAAATATTGATGGAATTGATGCAGCCTTTTTAAAATCATTTCAAATCATTCGTGTATTGAGAGTTCTAAGAGTTACACGTGTTTTGCGTTTAGTTAAAGCATTAAAAGGTTTAGAAAAATTAATACAAACATTAACTTGGTCACTTTCTGCTTTGGCAAATGTATTTCTTTTAATGATAATTATCTTTTGTATTTTTGCTATTTTGGGGTGTTACTTTTATGATACAATTGTTTATGAAAATTATAAATCTAAATTTGTATATTTAAATGAATATTATAATGTTGATAATTTCTATACTTCATTCTTATTAACTTTCAGATGTGCAACTGGGGAAGGCTGGCCTAATGTAATGATGGAATTGGCTTTTGTTGATACAGAGGTAGTATCAGAAGCATATGCATATATTTACATGATATTGAGCAATTTCGTTAATTCTATTATTATGTTAAATCTTTTTTTGATGGTCACTTTGCAGCAATATGATGAATTCACTAATAAGAGTTATAATCCTATTGAAAAATTTGAATCATTTTTAATAGATTTTAATAACGCTTGGAACAAATACTCAACTTATGAAGATAAAGGATTTAGAATAAAAAAAGGACTTGTTATTAATTTCTTTATGGATTATAACTGGAAAAAATTAAATTTCCCTGAAAAAGGAAAATTAGAATATGTAAAAAAATTTGTTTCTGATTTGAAATTAAGAAGTGATAGTGATGGCTATGTATATTATCATGATGTTATATGTAAAATAATAATAAGACAATTAGGTGGACAAGTTGACAGAGAAAATCCTGATAATGCTTTAATTTTAAGAACAGAAAAAAAAGTGCAAGATGAAATTAGAAATTTAATTGACACTTATCAAGGAAAAAAAGATAAAGGTAAGAAATCAAAAGGAAAAAAGAATGTTATTACTTATAATCCACTAACAGTGCATTTATACTTCAAGATTTCTTATCAATATATTAAAATTTTTATCGATTATTATAAAGAAAATCTTAATTTGTTTAACCAATATGGAGATGAGCCTAGTGGTGATTCTCAATTAATTGATGATGATAATAAAGTGGGTAACATAGGAAGCGAAAGACCTCTGAATCATGATAAAAATAAGTAATTATTATACAGAAAAGAAATATACTTATTAGATCTATTTATTAGTAATTATAAAAGTTTTATTTTAAATAATTAAAAAAAGGAATATTTCTTATGATTTTAAAATATATATTAATTATATTTATTCATTTATTTTTATAAACATTATTATATTTTTCTATATTTAATTAATCATCATGGGGATTGGGGATTGGGGATTGGGGATTGGGGATTGGGGATTGGG
>Ga0247611_10010908_pt1 | contig 10586 bp, 24 predicted proteins | sample 177DNAGHGhighgp2_FD_192422 | JGI IMG/M metagenome (GOLD analysis project Ga0247611, IMG submission 192422) | Sheep rumen microbial communities from Palmerston North, Manawatu-Wanganui, New Zealand - 1770 DNA GHGhigh gp2 | ecosystem: Host-associated > Mammals > Digestive system > Stomach > Rumen... | reverse complement strand
AAATAAGAATTTTACGACAGCTTATAATAGACTTCAAGCTGAATATGGAACTGACATCGCAAAAATAAATGGTTTTGCGGATGAGCAGTTATCATATAATGATTTTATTAGTAATTTTATTCAATAGGATACAGTTGCAGATGCTAGTATTGATGGCAATTCAAATGTATCCCATAAGGATATTGTTACTTTATTAAATGAGATGCCAAAATCTCACAGAAAATTATTAGCATTTAATAAAATTTATTATGAAATGCAAAAGAAATATGGCTTTAAAGCGGCAAATGAATGGTTAAAGATGGAGTGGATTGGCAATTTATATATGCACGATTCTGATACTTCTACCTTTAAAAGTTATTGTTTTGCCTATGATTTAAAAGACCTAGCAGAAAAAGGATTGTTTTTCCTTGGCAAAAATTTTAATGCAAAACCACCGCAGCATTTAGGTACGTTTGTAGACTTTGTAAAAGAGTTCATTTCTTTCAATAGTAATAGAACCTCTGGCGCGGTGGGCCTTCCAAACTTAATTCCATATATGTATTACTTTTGGAAAAAAGACATTGATTCTAAATATTGGGAAGGCGACCCTGAAAAGTATGCTATTCAAAACTTCCAAAGATTTATTTATGCGGTGAACCAGCCCTATGTCAGAGATGGATCTCAATCCGCATTTACTAACACATCTGTATTTGATAGACCTTATTTTGAAGCACTCTTTGGCGGAAGCATATTCCCTGATGGAAGTTTCATGATTGATTATGAAGAAGAAATTATTTACTTCCAAAAAATTTATATGGAAACAATGTCAAAAATTCGTTCAGAAAATATGATGACATTTCCAGTTAGTACAATTTCTTTATTATATCAAAATGGAGAATTTGTAGATAAAGACTTTGCTCATTGGGCTATTGAACATAATATGCAATGGTCAGATAGTAATTTATTTGTAGATAATACTGTTAATAGCTTATCTAATTGCTGTCGTTTAAAATCAGACATTAGAGATTTAGGTTATTTTAATTCGATTGGTGGAACCGCGCTTAAAGTAGGCTCTGTGAAAGTTAATACTATTAACCTAGCTAGACTTGCATTAGATACGAATTCAGAAGAAGAATATTTAAAAGAACTTGAAAGAAGAACTGTGGTATGCTTACAAGCACTGGATTGTATTCGTCATATTATTCAAAGAAATGTTGACAAAGGACTTTTGCCTAATTTCAAATATGGTTTAATTGATTTTGAACATTTATATAATACAATAGGATTTTTAGGCATCTATGAAACTATGAAACATTTTGGATATATTAAAAAAGATAACCTTGGAAATACTTTTTATACCGAAGACGCCGCAAGATTTGGAGAACAAATATTTAAAACAATGCGAAAAACCGCAGATGAGTTTATTGATAAATATAATTTAGATTATAAAATCAATACAGAGCAGATTCCTGGAGAAACCGCCGCAGATAAACTCATGAAGAAAGATAAATTCTTCTATCCCAATGCTGATATATATGACCTGCCACTATATGGAAATCAATTCATTCCTCTTGGAATTAAAACTACTCTACAAGAAAGAGTAAGAATTCAGGCACAATTTGATCATTTCTGTAACGGAGGCTCTATTCTTCATGCTAATATTGATGCACCTTTTACTAACTTTGCTCAAGCATGGAAAATGGTTAAATATATTGCAGACCAAGGTGTTACTTATTTTGCTTTCAATACAAAAATTCAAGCATGTGAAGATAACCACGCTTTTTATGGGACTACTTGTCCTATATGTGGCAAGCCCATTGCAACAGAATATACTAGAGTCGTAGGATTCTATACTCCAATTCGTACCTGGTCTTTCGCTCGTAAGCGTGAATATAGCATGAGAAGATGGGAAAAGATAAATGATAATTAAAGGATTAATTGATGAAGATTTTGTAAATTATAAAAAACCTGCGATGGTGATCGAATTTCCTTATTGCACTTTTAAGTGTGATAAGGAATGTGGTCAACCAATATGTCAAAATAGTGCTTTAGTAAATGAACCAAATATTGAAATAAGTTATGATGATTTAATACTTAGATACTTAAATAATCCCATTACTGAAGCTATTGTATTTCAGGGATTAGAACCTTTTGATTCTATTTCTGATGTTATGAATTTAATACTTTGGTTACGTATAAAATATAACTGTGAAGATGATATAGTAATCTACACAGGATATAAAGAAGAAGAAGCAAATATTAAATATTTTATAAAACTTCTTTTACAAAATAATGAAATAAATAAAAACATTATAATTAAATTTGGAAGATATATACCGAATCAAGAGTATCATTTTGATGAAGTGCTAGGTGTGAAATTATCATCAAATAATCAATATGCTAAAAAAATTTGTTAAAAGGAAAATAAAATATGACTGATACAAAAAATGTTTCATTAGGAACATTATATGATTTTAATAAAATGATTATGGCTACACAAAGCCCATTAACAAAAAATGAAATCAATGAAAAATTATAGAATCTTGAAGATTGGTTTAATTCAAGAATTGATGGATATGCAATGCTACTCTGTCGAGAACGTTATGATTTTACAATATTTCATTTATATGAATTACAAAATGAAAATCCTCCAAGTGTCGCCGCGAAAGAGTTAATTCAAATTTTACAAAACAGAGGACATATTTTATCTATTGAGCAAGAGCAAGATGCTTTTGAAATATGGTTGTCAATAGATGAAGAGGCATTTGCTTATTATCTTTTTGCTTGCGATGATTGGGTAATTGAATGTTAAGGAGAAGTGTATGAAAAAAATTATTGGAATTATTCATCCTTTTGATATTAAACAAACTCTTTACGTTTATTAGGATGGAAATAAAATAGATGCGAAATAGATTAATATGGATGATGTTCCAGCTACAATTATAAATTTATCTCATCTTTATGATGTCTATCAAGTAGATTTATCTGGAGCAAGAAATTACGCAAAAGGCGTTGTCAGAAAAATTCAATAGCTGGAATTTACAAAATATCAAGAAAATAAATTAGATATTAGAATAATTTAAGGAGAGAGATATGTCAGATTTTTTTATTAGTAATGTAGAAACACATATTGTAAACACCGAAGCAGAAGCTGCAAAAATAATTGAAGATGCAAAGAAAGAAACCTTTTACACTCTTGGTAAATACACAAGTGAACACAAAACAAAGAAATCAAAAGGTGAAATAGTTGATGAATTTTATAAAGTAACATTAACAAAAATATTTAATGACATTAAAGATCCAGTTTCTCATGTTAGAGTTATTTATGAGGTAGAATAATGGCCCAATTAATGCACAATTTAGTTTATGATATTAAATTTAAAAAATTAAATGAAAACGCTAAAGTTCCTACTTATGGAAGTTGGGATGCGGGATGTTGTGATTTATATGCGGCGATCGACCGTCCAATAGCAATCGCACCCCATACAACAGAAAAGATTGGAACAGGGCTTGCGTTTGAGTTACCACGCGGGACCTTCGCTGCAATATTCGCAAGGTCTGGAATTGCTACTAAACGTGGTCTCCGCCCCGCAAACTGTGTAGGAATATGTGATAGTGATTACCGCGGGGAATATATTGTTGCACTTCATAATGATACCGATTTTGTACAATATGTTCAGCCGCAAGAACGTATTGCTCAGATGACTCTTGTTCCTTATATTTATATGAATTTTTATGAAATAGAAGAGCTTTCTGACACAGAACGTGGTGAAGGCGGTTTTGGTTCTACGGGGGAAAAATAATGAGTGCTAAAAGTGTAATAGCAGCACCTTTAGGAATAAAACCAAGATGGCTTCATGATTCTTGTAGAATCACTGATATTTTAAATGCTATGGAGCGATATGCAGATTCAAATGTGCCTATTCCTAAAGTTTGGGTTGAAGAATTAAAAGAATTACTTTAGAGATATGAATATGCTTTAGAAATAAATAAAAGGGCAGATGGTTAATCATCTGCCCTTGTTTTTTTATTCACCAACTGGTAAATTAGTTTTTATATTTCTACCACCATTTGCATATGTCGCAAAATCAATCACTTGCTTAAACTGCTCAGGATTGAATGATTCTACAATCTTTGCGGCGGTCTCTGCATTTGCAGGAAGATCGTCGATAAATTTAGAAATCACTGCACCCGCGCTCATTCTGTTTTTAAAGCTCGCATCTTTAATAGCATTAAGCTGTGCAAAAAGTTCGTTATATTCATCTTCATTTATTACTTGGAAGAATAATTCAAAAAAACCATTACTCTTTAAAGTATCGTATAATTTAAATTCGTCCTCCCGCTGTTTTTCTGTAAAAGAAATATTTGTATACATATAAACTAAATTTAATTCAAAATAAAGATTTAATTTAAATTCATTATATGCTCCATGCTCCATTGACTTTTGTAAAGTCACCATTAATAAATCATATTTATCTCTTGCTGGTAAATATTTTAATACCTCAATATTTTGTCCACAAAATTCAAAAGTATTAACTTCTGTATTTACCTTTAATTTCATATTAGCATAAGATACTTTCATTTTTATCTCCTTTTATCTCTTTTATATTAATAAATAATATTCATAGCAACATGAATTTTCGTTGCATGAACTTGAGTTAAAATATTATTAATACGTTGCCATATTTCATCCTGTCTTTGATTATTAAAATGTAATCGTGATATACCGCTTAAGCCGCCTATCCTATCCATATTATCCAATAAATCTTGGACTGATTTAACGTATACCTTACCAGTTGCTCTATTGATATGTACAAAAACATTTGCACTATCTACTCCTTTTTTAAAAGGATTTCCGCTTGAGAGAGCTTCATAAGCAATTTCTTTTTTTAATATTTCATCTAGTTCTTTTTGTTGAGGATGAGCGACATGCATACTGTGCATATTCAACCAATGATTTCCAAAATCTTCTAATCCAGTATAACTATTTAAAAAAGTCAAAGTAGTTAATAAATTAACTTCTTGTAATTTTGGACGAGGCATACCATCTATATCTTGAGTAGTTTTTACATTTGCGAATATATCTTCTTCATTTATTTTAATCTATACATCTACCTTATTTTGAGTTGACCCTAAAGAATATTGATTTTTATTATCGGGATTAGTACCTAAAATATGGTATCCAGTAGAAATTAATTTTTTATCAAATTTAATTTCTGCCTCCTAATGACCAACGATTGCTTCGGTGACTGCCTTTTTTACCTATTCATTAGCTAAATCATTACAGGTATCATCACAAATAGCTACCATCATTTCTCCAAAATGACCTGAAATTTCATTTGCTGCGCCTCTATATCTATAAACTTTTAAAGCTCGTAAAATTTCTCCCATTGTTGAACTATCAGGATCTTTAGCTAAATGAGTATATTCATTAAATAAAGAGACAAGCTCTGTAAAATCTTGGTAAGTATATGGACCATAAGTATTATTAATTTTTGTTATTAATTTTTGAATCTTACGATAAATAACATTTGCTTTTTCACTTACTTGTTTTAAATCTGCATGAGTCATTCCTGCAGCCCATGACTGGTCTCCAAGATATTTTTTCTAACCGCCCATAAAAGTAACATTTCCACCTTGAGCGACAGTTGAAACTCTTTTAATTCCAGATATATGGCTACTTCGCTCATATAATAACTAATAACAAATATCAATTAATCTTTGTTTCTATTTTTCAGCTTTATCTAATTCTTTATTTGTTTCTAAATCAGAATTTAATTTTAATCTTCGTTCAAGTTCATCTATTGTCGATTGGCTAATTGGTTTAACATTTGTCATTATTCTGTTATTAATTACACTCATACTATAATCAAGTGCTTTTTGAGGAGTTCTTCTATTAGTACCATACTTTAAATAGTTTGAGGTATATAAATGTATATAATCACCTAAAGCGCTCATAATATCTTATTCCTTTATAGCAAAAATCCGGGGAGAGTTTAATAACTCTCCCCTATTTTATTTTCATTAACCCTGCGCGTCGTCAGTTTCAGTTCCTGTTCCAGTATGGGTTCCATTTACAGAGTCTGCGATAGATTCATCAATATTGAATCCAGTAGGATGAGGGAACAGAGGTTTAACTTCACTCTTAGCTTCAGTAGCATCATCAACAACCTGAATAGCGCAAAGAACTTTATTAGTTCTATTGAAATATGTATATCCAGGGAAAGCGTCCATAGTAAATGTAAATGTACTAGGGTCACCAGTTGCAGCCATTGAGAATGTAAAGTTAGATTGGATCTTAACATTAGGGAATGTTAAGTTAGCAGGTAAGTCTTTACCATCAGACTGACGTCTAAATAGCGTGTCAGCTTCTACATAGTAATAACCACCAAAAGTACCAGCATCAATCTGAAGTTCAGAAACGGTACTTGATTTCTTAATAACATAATAGTCAACCATTACGGCGCCATTATTTTTAGCAACATCTGCTTCTGCAACTCCAGTGATTTGTAATTTCTTACCTTCACCAGCAACTGCCCATCCCTTTAAAATTTCTCCAGTCAGATCACCATACTCATCTAATTTAATAATATAAATAGGAGCTGTTGGACAAATTTGTTCTCCAGTTTCTAATGCATCAGTTAAATCAATTTCTAATGTATTATTACTTGCAGTAACTGTGGCAGTTGGAGCTGCAATCGCATTAGTAGTTTGATGGAAGTGGACAGATTCAGTTTCCAGTCCCTTAATAACACCAGCACCAGAAAGCATAGCGAAACTTACAGGAGAAAGCAGAGCGTCTTCAACAGTGAAAGTAAGAGTTTTCTCACCTTCCCAAGCGATCAGACGAGTATTACCACGGCCACCTGTTGCGTACACTGTAGTAGCAGCACCTTCCATAGAAGATGTTTTTGCAGTATCAAGATAAAATACAGGCTGTCCTTTTTCAAAAACTTTATCTCCGATTGTTTGCTGATTTTTGGCCTTGAATACTACATTAGCAATTTCACGTACACCAAATTTCATTTGGATTTTCCTCCTTATATTTTGTACAAAATATTATTATTTACTTAAAATTATGAATGAATATCTTTGAACCAATCATCTGGATCTTCCATACCAGTGGCCCCAGCCGCTTTAAAACGTTCCCAGGAATCATATTGCATTTTTAATTTATATCGTTCAAATTCATCCATTAATTGATAAACAGTATAATCCATTAATTCATTTATGCTTTTTTGCTAACCAACCGCAAGAATTGAAATATAACGACTTAGAATTGAAATTTTTTGTTCTGGCGCCAGCTTCGCCCTTTCTTCTCTTCCTCGTCTAAATTTATCTGCAATTTTTTTAGCTAAACTACCGCTTGGATTATATTCTTTATCTTCACCATTACCTGTAAGACAAAACATATCAATTATAATTTTTTTAAAAGTATCGAAATTTTTCTCATTAATTTCATTTACTTCATTTGTCTAATAATTTTGTAATTGTATTGCCTTATTACTTAACAAAACTTTGTTTGTTGGAAACAATAATACAAAAAGAGATAATAAATTTATTTTAGCTTGTTGTGATTCTAAATCTTTTTGTTGTATTATCGTCATTATTATATTAAAATTCGTTTTATTCAATAAATTAATTCTGTCCTAATCCGGCAGAAAGTCTTTATTAAATTTTAATAATTCACATCCTGCCCAAAACCGCTGTTCAGTAATATAAGCAATTTCTTTTAAAGTCGGCTGATGAATTGTAAGTCTTGCTTGCGGAAAGGGTATATCATTACCTGAAAGTAAAAGTAACTCATCAACAGTCATTACTTTTTAACCCACTCATGAGCACTTGGTAAAACATCATCCGTTCCATGTATAGCAGAATATGATAAAGTATATCCAGATAATGTTTCATCAAGAACTAATTCATCACATCCGTTAAATTGGAATGTTCCAATCCCTGATAACCGCGCTTTATTTAAAATTCCATCTATATAGCCACATATTTTTAAAGGTCGAACTCTAAAAGCTCCAATGTCCCAACAATCAGTGTGACACAAAACGTCAATAAAAACATTACAATCTCTAAATTCAGGATTAGTCATATTTGGTCTAAAATTATCAAAAGAAAAAATTAAATAACTTTTAACTTCTTCATGCTCAGACATTTTTACTTTTGGCTATAATTTAATATAGCCATCTTCCCTGAGTTTTGCTAAACTCATATCTTTTATAGCATTTTGATATAATAGATTATTATTATCTAAACAATCTTTTGTATTAATAACTAAGAGCTTTTTTAATTCATTACTATATGGCTGACTCTATATAAACAATTTTCGTAAAATTGTTTCTAAATCTTTCTAACAAGACAAAAAAGATGAAGTAAACTCAGTTGGTTTTAAAGCTAAATCTCTTTTCATATGTTTTGTTTATTCTCCTTTTATCTCTTTAAAGTCTAGTAATTTCTACTTTTAATTCAATATCTTTTTCTTCTGTCCGATAGATTAAAGTAAAAACTCCTAGCTCTCCAATAGAAGCATTTAATGGAATAATTCTTGAAGAACTGTTTAAATCTTGTTCTTCATCTTTCCATCGTAAATACCATTTACCATTTGTTGCATTTTTAATTTCATAATAAGCCTTACTATATTGCTTAATAGTTTTAGGCCCGTCAATATAGGCGGATGTTTCATCAATAGGAGAATCTACTAGTGTATTTTCCGAGGCGGCGACCGCATCAGCGATAGAGTTTTCAAAATATTCATCTAGGAATATCTGAAGCGTTCCATCTCCATAGTATGGGTCTACACCAACTACCTGCCAAGTTTTTTCAATATTTTTTCTTGGGTCTAATATCTTTACAGTTTTAAATCTTTCAAAATAATCATTAGTGGTTTCGTCAGCCGTGATGTACATTACTAATGAATAATTTAAAGTATTCCATTCAATTCCTGCTTTCTGAGTCCACTAAATTGCCGTTTCAACAGGACCTCGAATATAAACCCAATAAGACTTCCCATTTATCTTAATCTATTGATCACATCTTCTAATCTATGACCTAAAATAAGCATCTTCCTAAAGGTATTCTAAATATACTAACCAATGTGTATTAGTTTCTTTCCAAGTAAAAACATCTCCAGGTTTCATCCCAATTTCAACTTCCCCTCTTGAAGCAGAGCTATTTAAGCATACATCTTTATAGGGGATTGAAATAATTTTATTATCATATGCGGGCTTATTTTTATCTGGATTGATTAAGCATTTAAATTCTCTACCATCTTGCAAAATGGCGGTTGCGGCTTGATAAGAATATAACAAAGATTTTTTAAGCGTTTTTAGTTTGTCTTTTATCATTCTTTGTTCTTGATTTCCGCCATGATATTGCAATCTTTTATTTAATAATTCTATTGACATATTTGTTTTTTTAATTCATTCATTAACCCAAGACATTCAAAAATAGTACGTCTATAACAAAGAAAATCTTCTTCATCTGCTAATGAATAAAGTCCTTCCATCTTATTTAATAAAGGGAAAAAAATATCTGAATAGCCGCCATCCATCAATCTGCTCATCCCTGCAATTTCTTCTATAATGGTCTATAACGATTTTTCCCAATCAAGGCCTTCTTCCCTACTAGGCAATAATTTATAAATCTGATTTATAAGATTTCTAAGTCTATTAACAATTATGTCATCATTTATTTTTACATTATATTTTAAAATCATATTTTTCTCCTTAGTTTTTTATCTAAGAAGCTCTTAGTTAATTGGTTTCATAATAATGTCAAAAGTTGATTTCATAATTCCTTTTTCATTAGGAATTCTTCGTTTATATAGACGCTGAAGATGGAACCCCTATCTTTCATAATCTTTTTTTAATTGAAGAATTTTTTGCATATGGTTAGCTTGAGATGTAAATTTAAAATCAGAACCGCTATATTTCATTCGTGTATTTTCTATGGTTGCAAGTTGTTGACTTAGCCATTCTACTATCATATACACTGCTAAAATATTTATCTCTTCATGGGTTAAAGAATTATTAAAATATCCGCCTTGATGAAGATAAAACTATTCAACTTCATCTTCTTCATCATCTTTTAATATTTTGTAGTCCCACAAATCAACTCTTGGAAATTCAAATTTCTCAATAGCAGACAATAATAATTGCCTTAACATTTTAAAAGTATCCTATTCATCTAACTATAAATACATATCATCGGTGATTTTTGAAAGAAAGGAGTCATACACAAGTGAGAATGAAGTAGCACTCATTTATATACCTCCTAAAATATTAATTTTTAGGTTGATATCTTCGTGTTGGCGCGGCAGCTGTTGTAGTTTTTGTAGCAACTCGTCTTTGAGGACGAGAAGTCTCGTTCGTAGAATCCTCATCTCCGCCATCGAAATTAGTATTCTTTATTTCTATTGCTCTAGTAACATCAAAATCAAATTTTTCTTTAATAGCTTCCCTCTTAGCAATATCATTTAAAGGAAGATTCACTGCCATATCTTTAATTAATTCTTGAACTCCAATAGGAGCAAAATCAAGACAATCTAAGAATTCATCCAAACTTCCAGTGGTCATTAATCTTTTATTATCTTTTTCAGTATA
>Ga0247611_10010907_pt1 | contig 10586 bp, 14 predicted proteins | sample 177DNAGHGhighgp2_FD_192422 | JGI IMG/M metagenome (GOLD analysis project Ga0247611, IMG submission 192422) | Sheep rumen microbial communities from Palmerston North, Manawatu-Wanganui, New Zealand - 1770 DNA GHGhigh gp2 | ecosystem: Host-associated > Mammals > Digestive system > Stomach > Rumen... | reverse complement strand
AGGACACAGATGAATAAAGAATGGTCTGAACTGAATAAACTGATGCAAACTCAAATAAAGAAAAAGGATACCTATGATTCAGGCATCGGTACCTTGTTTTCGCTGCGTGATAATCTGTGGGATATGATCATTTCATTCAAAGATGAATTGAGTAGGGAAGAATTCAATGCGATACCATATATCAACGCTGAGGGTTATCATAGCAAGACCATTGCGTACTCGCTGTGGCATATCTTTCGTATCGAGGATATCGTGGCTCACACATTAATCAAAGGGGATGAGCAGGTATTTTTCAGGGAAGGATATCAAAAGAGAATTAACGCACCTATCATCACCACAGGAAATGAACTGGTTAAGCAGGAGATTGCTGACTTTTCAGAGCAACTCAATATGGATGAATTATATACGTATCTTTCTGATGTAAAGCAGGGTACGGAATCCATATTACGGGATTTATCATATGATGATCTGAGGAGAAAGGTATCCATAGAAAGAAAAGAACAGCTTGAATCACTTTCGGTAGTCTGTAATGAGGAGAGTGCGATATGGCTTATAGATTATTGGTGCAATAAAGATGTTCGCGGTCTTATCCAAATGCCATTTTCCAGACATTGGATTATGCATATTGAAGCTTGTTTAAGGATAAAGAAGAAAATCCATTCGTAAAACAATTGATAAAAACGGATGGTATCGATATGATACAAGGGTTGGAATTCCGGTTTATAGTGAAGTAGGTGAAATAGAGAGATACAATATTTTCAGAGCAAGAATGCTGGTTCGATGTGATGCGAATGGTAAATTATTTCTGTATGATATTGTGCAAATAAAAAAAGAAACGAGCAAGCCGCTTGAGTAAAACTGTACGGTAGAAAACTTCGCTTCTTTGAAAGTATGGTACTACATAATCTTTAGAATGTCAACGCAGAAATGATTCTTGTTGTTCAAAGAAAACGACGTCGAAACCGTCGCATTGATTGAACGGATTTCGCAGAATTAAAATATTATCTCCCTTACTTCCCTGCCGTAACCTGCCCTTTGCGGTATCTTCCAAAGAAGACGCCGTCGTCCACATATTTATCCGTTTGCGAAACCCACATAGGAAATTGTCCGGTTGCAACAGCAGTTTGTCCGTTTAACATTCCGGTATGGAAAGACAGATGTCTGTACTGGCGAAGAACCAGCTCCATGCGCGTATAGATGCATTTTTCGGGCTTTTCATAAAGCATTTCATCTGTAAGTGAATCCAAATAGTCTAAAGTTTTCTTTTCAATCCGGTCAAGATATGACAGGAGTTCCTCGTCCGATAAAACGACATTTGTCGGATTATCGGGATTATCCATTCCCTCTTCGTGAAAAGAAGGCTCTTCGTAAACAAACGGATTGATGAACCATTTATCGGCAGAGTGAAGAGCGTGATATGCCCATCTCCAGCAGGGAGCTCCGCAGCAGAGAGCATCTCTGTCGTAAGTCTGAATGGAAGTGCGGATATTTAAAAAATTCGGTTTTACAGTGTCTTTAATGATCATACAAAGTTCATTCATGAGAAATCCTCCTTGCTTTTGGTTGGTTACAATTGTATAATAACATCAAACGATACATCAGTAAAATTGAAATAAATGAATAAATAGTTCGAAATATTTGAACATAAAAAACGGATATGACGATTACTCAGTTAAGTACATTTTTGAAAATAGTGGAATTAAACAGCTTTTCCGCCGCGGCTGACAGCCTGGGGTATGCCCAGTCTACCGTTACCACACAGATTAAGCAACTGGAGGATGAGCTTGGTTGCGTATTGTTTGAACGTCTTGGAAAAACCATTTCCGTTACGCCGTCAGGCGAGAAATTAATCTCGTATGCAGAGAAAATGCTCCAGCTGGAACGCGATATCCGCCTGGATGTTACGGATGAAGAAAACCCCGCGGGCGTGTTGAAACTGGGCGTATCGGAGTCATTATGCATCAGCCGTTTCCCGGGGATTCTGATGGAATATAACAAGGCTTATCCGCGGACGGAGATTCGGATTCAGTTTGTTACCCACGAGAATATTCCGGAACTTCTGCAAAAGGGAGAACTGGATTTGGTTTATACGATAAATCCGTTAATTGAGGATGAGAGGCTGACACTCTTGTATAAAAAGCGCGAAAAACTCGGCTTCTATGCATCACCAAAACATCCTATGGTCGGAAAAACCATTCGTGAAAAAGATTTAAAAGATCTGCCCCTTTTACTTACCGGACATAACTGCAGCTTCAAGCATATGCTTATCGAGGATCTTGAGAAAAACGGTATTTCACCGAACATCGTGCTCGAGACAAGCAGTAAAGAAATCCTAAAACAATTCGCTGCGGGAGGAATGGGAATAACCTTTATTCCGGACATGACTACACAGGCGGAAGTAAAGGACGGTAAACTCAAGCGACTTAACTGGAAGGGCGCGGATTTCCCTGTTTATTCGCAGGTTTTAATCCATAAAGATAAACACCGGAATAAGGTGATTAACGGATTGGTTGAGATCATTAAGAAAGGGACGAAAGAGCAGGAAGCGTTTGATGCAGAGACCTGATTTTGACAGTATTAAAGATTATGAAGAGTTCGGCAGGTATTATTGGTACAGGGATGAACTGATTAAAATCTGCAAGTCTCATGGTCTTAAGGCTGATGGCAGCAAGATAGAATTGAATAAGGTTGTGGAAGCTTATTTTCGGGGCGAAAAGATTCTTCCGGAAAAGAAGTCCACGAAGAAAAGAAAGGCAACCGTAACGGAGCTTACTTTGGATACGGGCCTGATTGCCTGCGGTTTTACATTCGGAAACAGATTCCGGGAGTTCTTTAAGCAGCAGACTAAAGAAGAAAACTTCAAGTTCAATGTCGATATGGTGGCAACCGTCAAAGCAGTGAAGGAAAACGGAGACGAGGATTTTACCCTTGGAGATTTGCTGGATATTTACTATGGGAAAAAGACTTATGCTACCTATGACAAGTCTGCCCTTCAATGGAACAGGTTTGTAAAAGATTTCTGTGCGGATGAGGCGACAAAGATCTGTCCGGAGAGGCTGAAAGCGGCAGCAGCGTTATGGAAAATTGTAAGGGAATCGGATATGAAAAAAGAGTATTCCCACGAGTTGTTTGAACAATATCTGGAGGAGATAAAAAATGCCTGAAGAAATGAATACGATTATACGTTTGGAACAAAAAGAAGACTTTAGAGAAGTGGAGAATCTTGTAAGAGAATCCTTCTGGAATGTTTACCGTCCGGGATGCAGTGAGCATTATGTGATTCATGTGCTGAGGGATGATCCGGCATTTGTAAAGGAACTGGATTTTGTAATGGAAAAAGACGGCAGATTAATCGGCCAGAATATGTTTATGAAGACGTTTATCGAAGCGGATGACGGAAGAACCATTCCTGTACTTACAATGGGACCGATCGGTATAATTCCGGATCTGAAGCGTAAGGGATACGGCAAAAAAATTCTGGACTATTCTTTGGAAAAGGCTTCCGAGATGGGCTTCGGGGCCGTGCTTTTTGAAGGGAATATTGATTTCTACGGCAAGAGCGGATTTGATTATGCGAGCAAGTTCGGGATTCGTTATCATGATTTGCCGGAAGATGCGGATGCATCATTTTTCCTTTGCAAGGAACTGATTCCGGGATATCTGGATGATGTGACCGGAGTATATCAAACCCCGCAGGGATACTACGTAAAAGACGAAGATGTGGAAGAGTTTGATAAGGCGTTTCCTCCGAAGGTAAAGGAAAAACTACCGGGGCAGATTTTTGGGTGATAGAGTTTTGGGAGGAAGATGAGATGAAAGCGTTCATTGTATATTGTCATCCGTCGGAGAATTCATTTACCAGAAATATGCGTGATGCGTTTATCAAAGGTGTTGAGGATTCCGGGAATGAAGTGATTCTGTCAGATCTTTACAAAATGAATTTTAAGTCGGATATGACCGAAGCAGAATATCTTCGTGATGCCAATTACAGAAATACACCCGATGTGGCAGAGGATGTTTTTGCCGAACAGGAAAAAATCAATCAGTCCGATGCAATCGTGTTTATTTATCCGGTGTTCTGGACGGAAGCACCCGCGAAACTTGTGGGATGGTTTGACAGAGTATGGACCTATGGTTTTGCATACGGTGAAAAGACCATGAAGGTTCTTGATAAAGGTATGGTACTTTGCTCGGCCGGAAATCCGATTGAAAGACTTAAGGAATTCGGTTTGCTTGACAGTATGGAGAAAGTGATGTTCGGCGACAGACTGTTCGGGCGCGTGAAGGAAACGGAATTCGTGGTTTTTGACTGTACTTCGAGAGAAAACGAACTGCGTGAAAAGAATTGGGATACGAATCTTCAAAAAGCATATGAGAAGGGTAAGGAGTTATTCAACGGATGATACGTGAAGCGAAAAAAGAAGATTTCGCTGAGAAAGAAAACTGCTATAAAATGATGCTGCTGACCGGATCTAAGAAGCCGGAAACGTTACACTTTTATTAATTCTTTAAGAAATATGAATTAATTGTTATAATAAACATGACATACTTGTGTCATGTTTATTTTTATATGATTATTATGGAGCGTGAGGAAAATGAAAATAGACAGACTAATCGGAATACTTTCGGTGTTGCTGCAGGAAGAGAAGACGACGGCACCGGAACTGGCAGAAAGGTTTGAGGTGTCCAGAAGAACCATCAATCGTGATATAGAGGATTTGTGTAAGGCAGGCATCCCGGTACAGACGGTTCAGGGAACTGGCGGTGGAATCAGCATTATGAGCGGATATCGGATGGACAGGACGATTTTGACATCGAAAGATATGCAGATGATTCTGGCGGGCCTGCGAAGTCTTGACAGTGTAAGTGGAAGCAGTTACTACGGGCAGCTGATGGAGAAGATTCAGTCGGGATCTTCGGAGTTTGTTACCGGCAGAGATTCCATTCTGATTGATCTTTCATCGTGGTATCGGGAATCGCTGGCGCCGAAGATTGAAACCATACAGGATGCAATCGAAGACAGAAGGCTGCTTCGGTTTCGCTATTATTCTTCTTCGGGTGAGAGTGATAGAAGTGTTGAACCGTATTATCTGATTTTTCGATGGTCGAGCTGGTATCTGTGGGGACGCAATGTATCAACGAAATACAGGGATACTTCCGGGAACGGGAAGACGAAAGCACAGAGCCGGAAGAAAGAATTTAAGTTATTTAAATTGAACCGGATGGATAAAGTTCAAAAGACGGAAAAGTGTTTTGAAATGAGAGTAGTTGAAATTCCGGATTTGTCGAAAGAAAAGGTTTTTCCGGGAAATATTAAAGTAAAAGCGTTGTTTGAACCGGACCAGAAATGGCGCCTTGTGGAAGAATTCGGACCGGTATGTTTTACAGAAAATGAAGACGGCAGACTTCTTTTTGCAGCGGATTACACGGATATGGAGAATCTCATCACATGGCTTATGACTTTCGGGGATAAGGCGGAGGTGATGGAGCCGAAGGAAGCAAGAGAACGAATCAGAATTATGGCAATGAATATAACAAAAAAATACGAGGAGGATAAGGTATAATGAGATTGGACGGATTTGGATTACTGGTGGAAGATATGGGGAAAATGATTCGCTTCTACCGAGATGTTCTGGGATTTGAGATTAAGGAAGCGGAAGATACTTCCAATGTATATCTTGTGAAAGACGGAACGTTATTTCTGTTATATGGCAGAATAGATTTTGAAAAGATGACAAATCGCCGATATGAATATGTGAAAGGGCTGAACGGTCATTCTGAGATTGCGCTTTATGTGGATACCTTTGACGAGGTGGATGCAGCCTTCAAAAATGCTGTAGAGAACGGGGCGACACCGGTTCTGGAGCCAGAGTTGGAACCTTGGGGACAGAGAACATGTTATATTGCCGATCCCGAAGGAAATCTGATTGAGATTGGTTCCTGGAATAAGCCATATGAGGATAAAGACTTATAAAAGACGATAGTTTTTCTCAAAGATAAGGGGAGATTGAGTATATGGAATACATTCAGGTAACAAAAGAAAATCTGGAAAAAGAGCATATCTGCTGTGCGATTTCCAATAATAAGGATGTTCAGGTTTCATCCAAGAAAGCGTGGCTTGCGGACCGGTTTGATGAAGGACTTGTTTTCTTAAAAAGCGTGGAACGCGGGAAGTGTTTTATTGAGTATATTCCGGCGGAAAACGCATGGGTGCCGATTGAAGCAACGGATTATATGTACATTGACTGCATGTGGGTATCCGGATCTCTAAAAGGTCACGGCTATTCTTCAGACCTGCTTACGTCCTGCATTGAGGATAGTAAGGCGAAAGGCAGGAAGGGTCTCTGTATTCTGTGTGCGACTAAGAAAAAGCCTTTTCTGGCAGATCCGAAGTTTTTAAAATACAAGGGCTTTATTGTCGGTGATGAAGCAGATAACGGTATTCAGCTTTGGTATTTGCCTTTCGATAAAAAAGCAAAGACTCCAAAATTCAGGGAATGTGCAAAGCATCCTCACATTGATGAGAAGGGTTATGTTTTATATTATACTAACCAGTGCCCGTTCAACGGAAAATATGTGCCGATTCTCGAAGAAACGGCGAAGAAAAATAATATTCCCTTCAAGGCAATTAAACTGGCAAGCAGGGAAGAAGCGCAGGATGCTCCGACACCGATTACAAATTATGCCATGTTTTTTGATGGTGTATATATCACGAATGAGCAGATGAATGATACCAGGTTTTTGAAACTGGTAAACGGATAAATGAGTGATAAGACAGTTTCAAAATTCGAGGGGTGAAAAGGATTTTCTTTTACTGTAATCGTGACGGAATGTTTTTCATCGACCCCGTAAAAGGGATTGATGATAAAAATAGCGGATATGACAACGCACAAGAGCGCAGAGAACTGGAGAAAACTGCGAAAATACTGTTTGGGTAGAACCGGAGGATGAATCATGGCATCGAGTAAAGAGTATTTGGAATTTATTTTGGATCAATTGTCGGAGCTTGAAGATATCACTTCCCGTCCGATGAATGGAGAGTTACCTTTACCTAAGAAGAAAAAATAAAAACGGAGAACGTATAGTATGCATTTTGTCGATGCAAAAGGAATCCTGACCGGCAGGGTCGGATTCCAGGGAATGAACATATACAGAGGATGTACGCACGGCTGTATTTATTGTGACAGCAGGAGTAAGTGTTATCATTTTACACATCCTTTTGAAGATATTGAGGTGAAACAAAATGCACCGGAGCTTCTTGCTGCGACTCTGAAATCAAAAAGAAAAAAGTGTATGATCGGAACGGGCGCGATGTCGGATCCGTATATGCACTGCGAAGAAGAACTGAAGCTTACAAGGAGATGTCTGGAGATTATTCGTGATTATGGGTTCGGTATCGCAATACAGACGAAATCAGACAGAATTCTCAGGGATATTGATTTGCTTGCGGAGATTAATCAGGAAACGAAAGCCGTGGTGCAGATGACGCTTACGACTTATGATGATGATCTGTGCAGGATTTTGGAGCCGAATGTCTGCAATACAAAGCGACGTATTGAAGTGTTGGAAGAAATGCAAAAGAGAGGTATTCCCACGGTTGTCTGGCTTACGCCGATACTGCCTTTTATCAATGATACAGAAGAAAATATTACATCAATTCTTAATGAGTGTGTCCGGGTCGGCGTAAAAGGCGTTATCGATTTCGGTATGGGACTGACGCTTCGGGAAGGCGACCGGGAATATTATTATGCGGCGCTTGACAAGCATTTTCCGGGAATGAAAGAGCGTTATATCAAACGATACGGAAATGCATATGAACTGCCCAGTCCGAATGCGAAGGAATTGAAGGAAGTATTCCAAAGGATCTGTAAGGAGAACGGAATTCTTTCAACCCCAGAGGCATGTTTCGGATTTATAAACGAACTGCCGGATAAGTATCCGCAGATGAGTCTGTTTGATGAACAATAAAAATGCTATTTGGATAGAGGAGGGATTATGGCATCGAGTAAAGAGTATTTGGAATTTATCTTGGATCAGTTGTCGGAGTTGGTGGATATTTCTTTACGTCCGATGATGGGCGTTGTGCTATAATAAATACATTAAATTCAAGTGAGAACATCTTAAGGACACGAAAAGATTGGAGAAAAAATGAAAAAATATCTTCCGCCGATATTTATGCTTGTAATCTTTGAAACCGTCGCAATAACGTTATGGCTTACGAAACAGAATATTTTTTATCTTTTTAACTTCAGTTACATCGGAGTTTCCATATCGCTTGGCATGTTTCTGTTTGTTAAGAAAGTGAAATTCGCAAGAAGAGTGGTACAGCTTCTGGTCGGACTTTATATGCTGATTTATCTTGGTCTGATCTGTAAAGAGAATATGCAGATTGAGGGCTTCTGGTATTATCTTTTCACCGGCGTTTTCGAAGCGGCAACCATTCATTATGCGGTTGCCAAAATCTTCGGACCGCTTATCTTCGGACGCGGCTGGTGCGGATATGCCTGCTGGACGGCAATGGTACTGGATTTTCTTCCTTACAAACAGCCGAAGGGCGAACGAAAGAAGATCGAATGGATCCGCTATATTACATTCGCCGTTGCACTGGTTTTTGTTGCGGCGCTGTTCTTAGCGCATGTAGGCAATATCGAACGCATCATGTTCTGGGCGTTTATTATCGGCAATATCGCATATTATGCCATCGGTATTGCACTGGCATTTATCTTTAAGGATAACAGGGCATTCTGTAAGTATATCTGTCCCATTACGGTATTCTTAAAGCCCATGAGTTATTTTGCACTGATCCGTATCAAATGCGATAAGGAAAAATGTATCTCCTGCGGAAAATGCAAACGCGTATGTCCGATGGATGTGGATGTGACGGATAATTCCAGAAAGAGAAAGAACGGAACGGAGTGCATCCTCTGTATGGAATGTGTCAGAAACTGTCCGAAAGATGCTCTGTAAGAAAAGGGTTTAAACGGAATGATTCTGAATCACGAAGAACTGAAAAAAATATATTTCGGAGCATATTCCTTTGAAGAAACAAAGGACGGATATCTGCGTGCGTTCCAGTATACGAAGGCGCAGGAGGAATATTTCCGGAAAGTGGAAAACTACTGGTACGAGCGGTGTACGGCATCGACGGGGAAAACGCTCGAAATGATTACCTGTGCAACGGAGTTTTCTTTTGATTATAAAATCATCTGGCAGGGGTCCCTGGATTCTTTTGAACTGTTTGCGGACGGAGAGTTTAAGGAAGAGAAGCGAATTCAGAATCTCCCGGTTCAGGGAACGCTCCGGTTTTCCGTTCAGAGCAGGGAAGCGGAAAGTGCATCAAATGAAGAGCATAAGCAGAGAAAAATCACAATTTACCTTCCGGTGGATGCAACGGTGGTGATTCGTAATTTTTCGCTGAATGCACCGTATGAAATTCCTTCAAAGAAAGAAAAAGTGCTCTGGATGGGAGATTCGATTACGCAGGGATACGGACCGCTTCGTTCTTCCGGAACCTATGTGAGTGTTGCGAACCGGATTCTGGATTATGACATCATAAATCAGGGAATCGGCGGATATATTTACGATGCCGGAAGCGTGATGAAAATGGAGGGGTATACTCCGGATAAAATCATCGTGGCTTTCGGAACCAATCAGTTTGATACAAAGTCATTAAAGCCGGTGGAGGATTTTTACGAAAAGCTGTTTTTGATTTACGGAAAGAAAATTCCCGTCATTGTAATCACTCCGGTCTGGAGATGTGATTTAAGAAGCTTCCGGGAAGAAAATACCTTTATAAGTTTCTGTAATAATCTGAAGAAGGTTTGCGAAAGATATGAAAACATAACGGTAATTGACGGATTTAAATTGATTCCACACGAACCGGAGTATTATATTGACAATCTCCATCCAAATGAAGAGGGAGCCCGGATTTACGGGGAGAAACTGGCAGAGGAAATCCAAAAGCTTTCTTAATCGTTTTACATGAATAGAATGGTCAGAAATGAAAACCGTTCTCAATTGACATCGAATAGATAAGATGTTACAATTGAGAACGGTTTTCAATTTAGGAGGAAGGGAATAAAATGAACAAAAAAGCAAAAATTGATTTTCTTCTGGCAGGAGTCTTTGGTTTTCTTTTTATCCTGTTAATCGTTCTTTTAAAAACCGTGGATGTACAGAATATCGGACCGGAAGGAACTGCAATCGGCTTTGCCGGAATCAATGCGGCATTTCATAATGCAACGGGATATAAGGACGGATTGTACACTCTGACAAAGCTTTTGGGAATTGTGGCGATTTTGCTTGTGGTTTTCTGGGCAGGCCTCGGCGTGTTCCAGTGGATCAAGAGAAAGAGCATTATAATGGTTAGCAGGTCGATTCTTGCGGCCGGCGGACTTTATGCGGTTTTCGCGGCTCTTTATGTTCTGTTTGAAAAGGTAATTATCAATTATCGTCCGATGATTATGGAGGGGGATGAACATGTGGAAGCATCGTTCCCGTCCACTCATACGATGCTTGCCTGCGTGGTTTTCGGCAGCAGCATTCTGTTAATCCGGCGTTTTGTAAAGCACGATATTTTGAGGATG
>Ga0247611_10010906_pt1 | contig 10588 bp, 9 predicted proteins | sample 177DNAGHGhighgp2_FD_192422 | JGI IMG/M metagenome (GOLD analysis project Ga0247611, IMG submission 192422) | Sheep rumen microbial communities from Palmerston North, Manawatu-Wanganui, New Zealand - 1770 DNA GHGhigh gp2 | ecosystem: Host-associated > Mammals > Digestive system > Stomach > Rumen ... | reverse complement strand
TCTTTTCGCTTTCGCCCACCCAGCAGCTTTTAATCTGGGAGACATCAACAATAAAGAGGTCGCGTCCGCTTTCTCGCGCTATTTGGTAGACTGTTTCAGTTTTTCCTGTGCCAGGGCCACCGTAAAACAGGCAGGTGAAGCCGGTGCGGAGCCCCTTGTCTTTCATTCTGGCGCGTATGTCATTCAGGCGTTCTTGGCTCATTAATTCCTTGAGCTGTTCAACTTGACGATGCTCCTCAGGGTTGTAGAACAGGGTTTTCGGCAATATGTCTGCGGACAACATCTTTTTCGAAGCTGCCACGTTTTTCTCCTCCTTCCTGATTCCGCCCACATCGGCAAATAGTTCCTCCTTTACTTCGTCACTTAATTTAAAGTAATCCTTGCTCATCACGCTGTTCCGTCCGGCATATTCAATAACCTTGTTTTTCTGCAGGGAAAGCCGCTCAAACTTATAATCCATTTTGAAATCCATCAGTTCCATTTCTGACATATAATCATCCAGATTACGCCAGCTTACCATATCGTCGTCATCAAAATAATACAAGTATACCAATCCGTAAACGATAATGGCCTCCGTCTGGTCAGTCAGGTGGCCAAAGATTTTCATAATTGTCCTGGATACGCTGTTGTCCGGGTTAAGCGTCATCAGTTCATTGAGTTCTTTGATCGCTTCTGAAGTCGTGCAGAAATCATCTTCACGCGAATCAAGTTCCTTTTTTATTCTCATCAACAGCTGGTTTGCAGTAAGCCCTGTCCTCTGTTCCGGCACTACCGGACGGTTTTCAAGCAAGCACGTCAGGACTGTCCGGGGAAGTTTAATCTTTCCCTTCACGCTTACATGAATATATCCCCGGTCCTTTAATCCTATGACCTCTTTGTAATAGGCCAAAAACTTCAAGTAACTTAACCCCAGGTGAAAGGCAATGTCGTTCCCGTCCAATTCATCCCTGGAGGAACGCCTGACTATGGTGGTTAGAATTACAGTTTGGATATCATTAAGCCCCAGTTCTTCTGCCAAAGCATTGATTTCCTCGGAGGCTTTCTCCATATTGCTGAAGGACATATTCCTGGAATTACCTTCCTCCGGCTGCATTTTCTCCGCGATGCGGCACATCTTTTCAATTATCGTCATATTAGCCATTCTTTTGTTTCCGACTGCAAGGATAGTCTGTTCTTCAGCAAGATTGTGGCAGAAGCTTGAATAGTTTAACTTTTTTCTCTTCTGCCATTTTTTTGCCGATTATATCACTATCTTTGTGGTTAGTTATGGCAAAGAATTACTTCAAATCCTACATTTGGCTGCTGGAGACGCTCCAGAGCCGCGGACCTCTTACACTGGCTCAGATCAGACAGTTATGGAGGCGGAGTTCGGTGAATGAACTCGGTAGTGACCTTCCCGCGCGTACGTTCGCAAATCATATAGAAGCAATCTCCGACATCTTTGGAATCGAGATTGTCTGCGACCGCAGGGACAACACCTATAGCATCGTCAACGAAGAAGACATGGACGGAACTGGCATTCGCTCCTGGATGCTGGACGCCCTCAGCTTGAACTCCCTCCTGAACGAGAGTGCCGGTATGAAGGACAGGATCTTCTTCGAGAATGTACCTTCCAGCCATCAGTTCCTGACCACGGTCATCCAGGCCATCCGCGACAACCGGAAACTGAAGGTGCGCTATCAGGGTTATCGCATGGACGAAGAGAGGATCTTTGAGCTGGAGCCGTATTTCATCCGGGAGTTCAAGCGCCGCTGGTATCTGTACGGCCACAAAGATTATGACAAAGACTTCAAACCGCATATGTATGCCCTGGACCGGATGCTAGAGGTAGAAATCCTTCCTGATACTTTCAAGGTACCCGACGGTCTGGATGCAAAAGCCTGGTTCCAGTCTCTGTACGGTGTGCGCAAGTACGATGATATGAAGAGCCAGCAGGTCCTCCTGAAGGTCTACGGCAAGCAGGTTCGCTATTTCCGCTCATTGCCGCTCCACATCAGCCAGGAGGAGGTCGAGACGCACCGCGACCACAGCATCTTCGCCTACAACCTTGCTCCGGACTATGACTTCAAACAGGACATCCTGTCGTTTGGGGATACCGTAGAGATTCTTGAGCCGGCGGCCTTGCGTAACAATGTTGCAGAAACCGTAAGAAAGTTAAACTCTAAATACAATCAATAATTATGGCAGAAATGGGTCTTGGTTATGGAAGCGAGTATCAATTGATGCGCTTTCTTGGTCATCACAGAGAAGAATTGGATATACTAATTCAGAATGCAACAGGGCAGTTCGGAGATGTCCGTTGGTTGGACTTCCCATATGATGATGAGCGCATTTCCGGAGATGGAGAGTGGAAAGGTATTGAATGTTTCAAACGTCTGAATAACTATGCGGACATAGAGGCGTTTTGGAAACAGTTCTGGCCACAGAGAGGTACTGCGATGAATTGGGATGGGGTTTTCACAATTAATGACACATGGTTTTTTGTTGAAGCGAAAGCCCACGAAGAAGAATCCTACCAAAAATGCAGCGCCTCTTCAGAAGCAAGTAAAGCCATTATAAATGAATCTTTTAGGAAGACGATTGATTGGCTTCACGCAAAACCACAGACGAAATGGATTGATTCCAACTGCTACCAACTTGCGAACCGCTTGGCGTTCTTATACTTTTGCCACCAGTGCGGGATAAAGTCAAGGCTTATCTATATCGGATTTGTAAAAGGATTCCGCAGAAAGAAAGATGAAATGCAAACAGCCGATGACTGGATGAATGTCTGGAAAGAAGAGCTTGCGACACTCGGCTTGAATATCCAGAGTATAGCACAATATATTTCCTTTATTCATCCCGTTTGCGAAAAATAAAATGCATGGACATAATCCTATGTAGTAACCATAAAATCTTTGCATTCTCCGACACCCATGGCCATCATCGTGCCTTACAGGTGCCGGAGGATGCTGATATTATCATCTGCGCTGGTGATGCCGTGGAAGATGACTTGAAGGGCGTAGAATATGACGATTTCATTGCCTGGTTCGCTTCGCTTCCGGCCAAGTGGAAACTATTTGTCCCCGGCAATCACGAACTGTCTTTCAGTCGAAACCGATATCAAACAATTGTCCAGAAGGTTGAGGCGGCCGGCATTATTGTTCTTCAGGATGCAGTGGAGGACTGCGATGGAGTTGTCATCGGCTCCGTTTCCAGAGATGCAAGGATTGCCGATGAAGATATCCCAGACGATATTGACATTCTGGTAACACACTGGCCACCTTACGGCATCCTGGACAATGACCTGGGGTCTCCGGACATTCTGAACTTCGTCCTGAAGGCCCAGCCCAAGTGGCATCTCTTCGGCCACATTCACGAAACTGAAGGGCAGCAATTCCAACTGGGCAGAACAATCTGCCAAAATATTTCTGTTTTTCACGCTATTTCTTAGCTTCTGCCGAATTTCTGCCGAAGGTCCGGTTATTTTTGCCGAAAAAAGTTAGATATGGCAGAATTCATCAATCAAATCCCCGGTTACGAAAAGGGCCGTGTACAGCGCATCAACGCCACTGACGAAGTAAGCGAATCCTTCATCGTCGCCCAGATGGCTGCTGACCTGCACAAGAAGTGGAACACCTCCGTCCTCTGCATCTCCCTGGACGGCCACAAAGAGACCATCGAATCCCTGATTCCTCAGGAGCAGGCAGTCGGAAGGGTTTATGTCCTGGACCAGAAGAATCCCGAGTTTGAAGTGGTCTTCCGCAAAGCCACCGGCATCATCAACCGCCGATTCGTCCGCGCCCTCATCATCAGTGGTGCAGAAAGACTTACCACCAAATCCTACAAAGACAATCCGGAGAAGGGTCGGGAGTGGATTGACCTTCGCCTGAATGGCCTTTCGGGAAGCATGGGCCTCCCCATCATCCTCGTGGAAGTCAACGAGGAGTCAGTTGAAGTACAATCCTAACAACATACAAAACAATGAAAAGAACTGTTCTTACCACATTGCTGGCCTTTGCCTGCATCCTGGGCTATGCCCAAAGCACCAACCCGCTGAACTACAGCGGCCGTATGTATGTCGAGGCCATTGAAATCATCGATACACCTCGATATGTCTCCTACGAGGACCACGCTATCCTGTCTCAGCAGATGCGCATTCCATCGGTCGAAATCACCAAGATTGACATGGACTTTGAGAAAGGCATCGTAATCGCAAAAGAAATCGAGATGAAGATCAAGGTCAACGGTTGTAAGAAATACGATACCGACCGCGGCTGGGTGGTTGTCGTCTATGTGGATCTGGTCAACGAAGGCGATAAGGCCGAACTCGTCTGGCCAGAATTCGGCAAGCCCTACTTTCAACAGATTACCAAGACTGAAGATGGCGTCAAGATTGCCCGAATGGTCCTGTCAAGGAAGCCCTATGTGGCCGATGAAAGCGAAGCGCTGATGAACTTACTGCAGGGGCTCGGGACTATGTGATTAACGGTTAGAATTACCCCTCGGTGCATTTTTGGTGCAAAAGCAGCACCTTTGGCCTTGAGCCTTGGGTGCTGCGTCTTTTTTATTCAAAATCTTCATTTCGATTGTGAGAAGAGGCGTTTGTCATAAAAAATTGGATCCTCATATTCCCCAACAAATATATAATTCATTGGTTTTATGCGTCCACGCCAGTACTCTTTTTCTTGAAATGCTTTTAGGCTTTTGGGCGGCACATAATATATTAGGCCGTTGTTAGGGGACTGTGAATAGTTACTCCCCAAATAAAAATTTAAACGAGGTGGTGTATCTAATGGCAATATTATCTTTGCATCTAATGCAAATAATTGAGAATCCTCTATACATATGTCTTTTACTGTAGTCGGGACCTGTAATTCTTTTACATACGGAGCGCGCATTCTGTCTTTAGATAAAACAATCCAACATTTGTCCGATAATAATCTATACCCCATTTGCTCGCAGAAAGTTTCTCTATCTACAGAGAACATGCATATCTCGATATTTCTATCGAGGCCTATACGTCCTATACCATCTTCAAAACTATCCCAGAGGACAAGAGCGTTTGTCGCTACTTTTAATCTATTAGTTGCTTTGTAGATGATTTCGTTATTATAAATATGTGAATCATTTATGGGAATAGAAAAAGGTAGTAGATCTATTATTCCACCCGTTCCACGATCAATCTTGCCCGTGGCGCTATGATAATAGGATTCTGTCGCTTTTTCCTTCATCGTGTTATAAAGCGACTTACTGTCTGGTAAAGGCTTCAATACGAAGGACGGTTCTTGTTTACAAACCCAAGTGCCATTGACCAATGTAAAGTCAGTTATTGTACTATGTTGAGTATCAAGATGTATCTTTCCTGAAGAAAGTGTATACTTATGATAATCGACACCAACCTCTTTTAATACATCTTGAGCAGTACGCCCATCCGACATTTCTTGAACAGTTCCTACTGCCCCCCAAAAGTTGCTTAATCCTTCGTCTAAAATATTTGATAAGTCGTCGTTTGACTTACCTTTACCATTGCACAACGGGCATGTAATTGTTTTCTTGTATGCTGTGCCATCAACACGATAACCTGATTCAACAATTGTTCCGGATCCCTTGCACGAGGGACAGGTTACCATTCGTCCCTTGGGTTTTGATTTATAAACTTGTTGCTGTGCTTGAGATGGAATATGCTTATAATACCGCTCAACTATTCCGTCTTCAAAGAAGGCCCAATACCAAACTCTATCGAGGCCTCTAAGAGGTGTATTATCTTCAATTAATACATAAACGACACCTTCAAGAGATTTAAACCCTGCGGGAGCAGGTTTCAATCTTTCTTGAATGGATTTAAAAAAACGAATATTCGTCGTATATGGAATGGTTAGCGTTCTTGAGTTTAAGATTGACACAGTCGCTTGATCATTACTGTCATAATCTACTTTAATGTTTAGTATAGAACGACCAGTATCAAGCACTCCTTCTACAGGTCGATGATATAACATTTTCCCACAAAAGGAATACTTATTATTCTCATCATCAACTATAGAATATGTTCCTTCAAAATTCTTAAGTGTTCCATAAGAATCCTTGGACGAGAAGGTCCCTTCAAAGACTTCTGTACCAAAAAAACTTAGTTTTCCCTTTAAACTATCTTCCGTCACTTCTCCGACTAAGGAAAGGCTCTCAATTTCAACTTGTATAGTACCTGAAGTCAATAATTGTTCGGCCGAGAAACTTCCGTCATAACAAACAGTCTCCCCTTTAGACAATTTACCTTTTTTCATTAGCACTGGCCTTTCACCTTCCTCTCCCCTAAGATCAACGTATGCAATTCCATCAAACACCCAGTCATTTTTCGTATATATTTTGGCCTCACCGATGAACTTATCTTCCTCAATTTGTCCATTGATTATGGAATTCCCGCCTAAAGCCCACAATCCAGAGGTAAAAATATTATTCTTCCAAAGTCCTTCTCTGTATGCTTTGTCCGTATTTCTAGTATAAGCTATTCCTTTTCCGTCCATCTGTCCTTCCTTCCATTCTCCTTCATATTTCAGAATATACCCCTCTGTAAAAGTTTTTACGCCGAAGCCATCATAGTTGTTGGACTTCCATTCGCCTTCGTATTTATCACCATTAGCATATGCCATTTCTCCTTGACCTTCGCGCACTCCATTCTTCCACTCACCATTATACTTGCCTCCATTAGCATAAACCATTTCCCCATGACCATCATACGTTCCCTCCTTCCACTCACCATCATATTTATCTCCATTGGCATAAACCATTTCCCCATGACCATCATACGTTCCCTCCTTCCACTCACCATCATATTTATCTCCATTGGCATAAATCATGCTCCCTTCCCCCGAAATAGCATCAGACTCCCATTGACCAATATACACATCACCAGTAGCAAAAAACATCGTGCCTACACCTTGCTTTATCTTTTTATCACATTCGCCGACATAGACACCACCATCGTCGTATTTGATAGTTTTAATTTTTGCCTTAGGCATCTGGGTCTTAAGTTCTTGTTGTACCTTTTTGATGGTCTCTTTGTCTACTACCGGTTGTGTCTTTTGAGCAAAGACCGGGAAGCTAACAGATGAGAGAAACATCAGCAGAATAACGTGTATGATCTTTTTCATGGCAGTTTTTGAGTTTAATACTGAATAATCTTATCAGAGGCCACTTATCTTTTCTCCTCAGCACATTTGAAAGACATTGTGGCAGAATAAACAGAGGCCTTCAAGCATCTTTTAATAACCCCATTGTTCTGAATCACTGCTATACTCTATATCAAAGTCCCCATCATCGCGAGGGAAAAACTTAACATAGTAGTTGTCCGCATGATCTAATCGTACAACCCAGAAGTCCCTCGCCTCATTGAACGTACAAGAAGAAATAGTAGGATACGATAGGCCGGAGAGGACACGCTTAATTACATCTTGCGAGATCCTCATACAATCAGTAAATGAGCCACTATTATCTGATGTAACACCGCTAAGAAGTATCTCGCATATTTCCTGATCGCCATGGAACGACCAGTCATCAGTGATAGTACTATCCTTGTATGAAAGGCAGCGTTCGAAGTAACTCTTGAGTCTGTCTTTTGCACTATTATACCGGATTTTATAGCCTTCGATGACACTATTCCGTCTTCTTCTTGCCTCCGATGCTGTTTCAATGCCCCATATTGAATAATTCATCTGATTGGAAAAAGAATTATCGTAATAACTCGACCCTAAGAAAGAGGCCTTCATTTCTTCGTCATCCATCTCATTGTCATAGTACCGTTCAATATTTGCATTTGCAAAATCAGTTAGCACATCCACTAAACGACGATATTCATTATTTACAGCATCATATGCGAGATTATCCCAGATACGTTTAGGAAGATTATTATAAATCCATTTCTTATGTAACGCCGTCGTAATTCTATTCTTGGCCTCCGTAACTAACGTACTAGAGGGGTATTTTTGAATAAATTCTTCGTATCCACTAATATCATCTTCATTTATTTTATTAAACTTTTTAGTATGATTAGGGTCGCAAGATGTAATATTCATCAGGATTAGTGAAGCGTAGAAACAAAAAATAGCTCTTTTCATAAAAACAACTTTTTGTGTTATTAAAGAATGGTTGATTGTATGACAATCATTCATTTATCTTAACTGAGAGCAGTGAGTAATATGCTCAACGTATACGATAGTTACTTGCCTTTACATAGAAATTAACGCCCTCAGGAGATTGACAAGCTAACTGCCCAAAGGATTCATTCTGGACAAAGCCCCAAAACTTGACTGAAGACCCATTTATAACCATTATATACTCTGGCCAAGAATAGCCAAAACCGGAAAGTGTCGCGGATATTAACACCTTAGTAGGGTAGCTAATTCTTGCATAGAACTCATCGTCTGTGTAAAAGCCACCTACTGTTTTATTATCAACAGATACGTAATACTTCCCATTCCAACTATCACTTCTACTAATGCCACCTAGAGTCAAGACATAAAAATAGTAATTCCCATAGTAAGTGTTTTCTGCCATTATAGAGTTCCTCTTATAATCGGCAAGTATCGTCTCATAATCAGGAAAGCCATAAGTCTTAACCTCGGCGTTGGCCTTTCGAGTCAATTCTGATGCTTTTATCGATGGCTCACACTTTTTATATATCAGTTTTGCTGTTTCTTTCCCATTAACATCTCCCGGGGTTTCTTCCATCGTTAATAAAAGACGAATAAAGGTCTTCTTGTTTAGTTCGAACTTCTTACTTGTGGTATTATAAACTACTTGAGCATAATACGTCTTCTCAAGATAATCATCAAGATAGTGCCTATCAGAAGATTTGAAATAATCTTTCAAGTACGGATTATTAATTGGTGTTTTATAAGGAACATAGTAAGATCGCTCCGGGTCACGCCCTATTCCACCAACGGGGAATAAATAATATTCTTTAGTCTCATTAATAAAGAGAAGGACTTTCCCTGGCCACCTAGTTTTACTATAGAGTTCAATGCCCATAACGTCGTAATCCGAATCGTAGACCCGCCTGGCAGAGATATCCGGATTGGGGATATTACCTGAGTTATCTACATTAAATAAATCTGAAACCGGAATCGGAATCCTTTTCTTAACCATGCCTCCCGTTTCCCCTATTTCCATTTCATAAACGGGGATTTTATCTGTGTGGGGAATAATCTGGAACTCTCCTTCATAATCACTCTGATACTGAATGCCCTTATTATATACATATACTCCCCAATTACCATCTGAATAAAGAGTTGCTTTGGGTTTACAGGAGTACACCAAACAAAGAAGTAAGAATGGTATTAATATATCTCTTTTCATACTATTGTTATTAACTGTGGCGCCGTCAGATCCCAGATACGGCCGCATATAAAAAGGCAAGGGACCTCTTTTGACCCATATCGAATCGCCGGCTCTGGAAAACGGTAGAAGAATATGGACATAGTTTGATACCTTGCCTATATGCAGTCAGCCGCAGCCGAATACATATCACTGCAAGGACAATCACATGTCTCTTATCCCTTCTTTGGTTGAAATTTTCCCGATTTCGCGATTTCGGATAAAAGCACAAAATTGCCTTCTGTCTCCGGTATTTCTCTCCGGATGACAAAGACAAATATAATAAAATATTCTGACAATGTACTTTATGTGGCCCTGGAACGTGTATAAGCAACAAAAAGAAAAGGGCATTCAAAGCCCTTCTCCTCATAAGCGCTACTCTTCCATAATCTCAAGACTCTGGGCAACGACTTCATAGCTGGTCCTGTCACTGCCGTCCGATGCCACATACCTTCTGCACCTCCAACGGCCAATGATATGTACCTTCGTGCCCTTATCTATCCCGGAAAAATCAGCGATGTCCTTTCCCTTCCAGACACGGACAGAGAACCAGGTGCACTCAATCATAGCATCACCTGAAGAGCTTCTGAATGCGTCTTCCACCATTACCGAGATTTGGGCGGTCTCAGTATCCGCTACCTTGTCAACGTGAATCGTGCCCACAACGCCACGGATTTCAGCTTTGTTTCCTCACTCTTCACGGTCCCTTTTTCCGTCCTACCTTCCCGCCCTTCTATCGAAAGTTCTTATATCCAGACTGTAGGCGATACTGGATATTTTCTCTTTCCATCTGGGCGCGGGTACCAAGGACGGCAATAAAGATTGTTAGGAATGGAGACTCTTTTCCGGTGTCGTCGAATATGGACAACCCCTCTTTCTGGAAATAGATATTGAGCTTCCTTTCCTTACAAAGCATCACATTCTTTAACACCTCATCTACGTTACGACCAAGGCGGCTTAGTTCTGAGATGAGGAGAATGCTGATATTGTTGGTAAAGCAGAAGTCCAGGCAATCTGTGAGAACCTGTCTTTCTGCATTCTTCTTTGCACCTGATATCTTTTCTTCGTAGATACCGGCGATTGTGAGGGACTTGGATTTAGCATATTCTTCCAAATCCTTCACCTGTCGTTCGTTGCTCTGCCTGTCCCCGATGCTGGAGACTCGGCAGTAGATAACGCAATTTTGGTTCATTTATTCCTTTGAGTTTGTTGATGACAGTGTGCTCGCCGTAGAAGCCAC
>Ga0247611_10010904_pt1 | contig 10589 bp, 7 predicted proteins | sample 177DNAGHGhighgp2_FD_192422 | JGI IMG/M metagenome (GOLD analysis project Ga0247611, IMG submission 192422) | Sheep rumen microbial communities from Palmerston North, Manawatu-Wanganui, New Zealand - 1770 DNA GHGhigh gp2 | ecosystem: Host-associated > Mammals > Digestive system > Stomach > Rumen ... | reverse complement strand
AGGCCACTATGCCGACGACAACATGAAGTCGACGGTAGTGCCCTTCCGCAACGGCATCATGCTGGCCATTGCCGTAGGTATGGCTGAGAGCAACGAGCTGCAGTATGTAATGATGGCCAACCATGGGGGCGACCACACCATCTACCCCGACTGCCGCCCGGAGTTCGTCGAGGCCTTCGACGCTACGGCTCATGCCGGCACGTTCAACGGTGTCCGCCTGCTCTCGCCCTACTGCAATATGACGAAGGGCCAGATAGCGGCTCGGGGCAAAGAGCTGGGCATCAACTATGCTGAGACGTGGTCGTGCTACCGTGGCGGTGAGAAGCATTGTGGCAAGTGCGGCACCTGTGTGGAGCGGCGCGAAGCACTGGCCGAGGCGGGCATCGACGACCCCACGGAGTATTCCGACTGACAAGCCGCCACGCCGGCAGAGCGGAGCGGCCAGGATGGAGTCGCGGCAGAGGAAGTTGATCTTGCCCTGCATGGGATATCCCAGCCATCCGAAGATGTCGATATTGTCCCAGCCCTCCTTGTTGTCGTTGCGCGGCGGATAGTAGTTGATGCGCACCTTGTGGTAGTACTGCGTGGAAAAAGCACATATATGCCACAACATCATTCATCAGGCAAGTTTTTTGTTACGCCACCATATCGAATATTTCAGATATGTCGAGACCATAGCATTTCTGAACGTCGTGGATGAAATTCATCACCACCCTGTCCCAGTCGCGATGCGTCATTCCGGGGTATTTTTCCTGAAACTCAAAAGCGGTATGGCATTCGGCTATAATCTGGCCTGGGACAGAGACCATATCTCCCAATATCATCGTTCGCCATACAAGGTTATATACATCGGCATCATTTCGTACATCCTCCAGTTTCCCACCAGCCATAGGAAATAATGTGGCCTGAGCAGTCTTCCCCCTTAGTTCCAAGGATATTTCCGGCTGAAGTTGAATAGCCTCATGTATGTCCTGCCCCAACTGATAGCAAATCACCCTGAAGTCATCCTTTATCTGCTCAAACATCTGCACAGCTCCACGCTTCCCTTTCTCGTATGCGCAAAGCAATATGCGTCCGTCCTTAAATGAGTTGAACACCTTGCCATTCAGCAGGCGGAAGTGCTTGTCTACCGCCTCCTTCCTGTCGCCCCTCGATTGTAGCAGGTAGAAATGATACTTCCGCTGCAGTTCCTCTGTCAGATTCCGCTTGAACTTCTCTCTGATGTGGTTCTTGTAAGCCTCATCCACTCTGCCCGCTGCGTATGCCGACAGTACAAACAGGAAGTTGATGCTATATTTCAGCACAAACAGCGTGTCTCTGTCAAAGAGTCTGTTCTTGTGGTGCCAGCGTTCCTCAATGGCAGGTTTCCCTTTCTCGTCTCTCTGTTGTTCCAGTTCTGCCTCAAGGTAATTGATATGCTCTGGGTGTACCATCCCTCGGATGAAGAAGTTAGGCGTAATGTTATATCCCTCCGTCTCTTCATCGTAATAGTTCGTACGGCCTATCTGTTCGTTGGGCGACGTCACATCCATGTTCATCTGAATCACGTTCTTGGCGTAGGTGAACTGCTTGTAGATGGAGTTCTCGCCTGGGTCATGCCCCTCCTTGTAGTATTTGCTGTCGCCTATATAGTAGATGTCATCCTCGCGCACCAGTGAGCCGTAGTGATAGATGTGGTCCACAATCTTGCCGTCGGGCTGGTCTGCCAGTTTACTCTGCTTCTCTTTCGTGTCATCGCTGACGAGCGAGTCGATCATATCCTCAAACACCATGTTGAAGTTCCTCACCATCAGCGATTCCTCGTGGGTCTGCTTGCTCTTCATCGTCTGTGCTTTCTCGAAGAACACAAAGAGCAGTTGCCAAAGTTTCACCAGTTCATCCTTGAAATACTTTCTGCGGATATTTCTCAGAAGCCGTGTGCCCTTGCCCGATTCTATCAGTTTCTCCACCTGCGTCGGATAAGTCGGATAGTTCACATTCCTCAATATGCGGAACTGGTATTTGTCGTGCAGATAATCCAGCACCGAGAAGAACAGCACTATCAGTTCCTCGTCGTAGTTGATGGTCTTCGTCTTATTACGGAACTCCATATAGACGGGGCTGCCGTCTTGCAGCCAAGGGCGCACCTTGCTGATGGTCTTCTGCCAGTTGATCTTGTTATGTCCCTGCGAGTTGATTCTTGCGATATAGGTAAAGAGGTTTCTGTGTTCATTGTTGAAGCGTATCAGTTGGAGGATGATGTTAATCCAAGTTTGGCTATCGTCGCCATTCACCGACTCTACATTCTGCACCTCTACCGACTCCGTGATATTCTCCGGACTATGCCTCTCCTGATAGCGGGCGATGGCACGGTATATCCAGGTGGAGAGGTTGAACACCTCGTTGAAATACTGTGACTTCAGCAAAGGGTTCTTCTCATCGTTCGTGTCGATGATGTCCTCTGGCTTGAATATGCCGAAGGCCTTCTCTTCCTTCTGCTCGTCGATATTGATAAACACCTTCGGAAGGATAAATACGGAGTCTTCAGCCTTCGCCGAATAATAGTAGCCCACGTAGGGAATCATCACGCGCCCTCCCTTGAGGTACATCACGTAGTGGTCGTGCAGATACTCCCGCACGGCATCCCATTCGTAGACGTATTCCTCAAAGAATATCTTCATTGCTTCTTTTCTTCCTCTATATAGCGGATAAATCCCTTCAGAATCTCTGCTCGCTTCGAAGGGTCGTACAGTTCATTAAACGAGAACTCTTTCAGTTTGTCATCCTCAGCATAGTAGCGGAAGATGGCATCGGTAGTCTGGTAGTTGTCCTTGCCCACTTCGCTCCAGAGGTAGAACATCACCTTGTCGCAGAACTCCTTCTCATCCACGCTCTGTTTGATGAAGAAGTTACCCATCTGCTTGTCCTCCGAAGAGGTAACGGCCTTTATCTTCTCGTTGACAGCCCTCAGGAACTTATGCCAGTTGTGCGATTCGCCGTCGATAGTTATCTCAAACTTACCCGATTCTGCGTTCTCATAATCGATGGGCACATACTCCCAACTCCAGCGGCGCTTGAAGGCCGAGTCCATTGGGAAAAGGCTCTGGTCTGAGGTGTTCATCGAAGCGATAATGCTCAGGTTTGGAGGCAGACAGAGTTTCCCGTCTCTGATGCCCTCGCTGTCCTCTGGCAGATGCTCTACGAGATAATCCCGCAAATCGTGGTCTGCCTTGATAGGATATTCAGAATAGCCATCCTTATTCCTATCGAGCAACTGGAACAGGTCGCCGAATATCTGTGCACAGTTACCGCGATTTATCTCCTCGATAATCAGATAGTAGGGATGCTCCAAGTCGCTCCATGCTTTCACATACGCTTCTGTAAATGCCTGAGGAGTGAACTCGTAGCTTATCTTCTTTTCGTCACCTTCTCCATACGTCTTTGGCTTGTAGCATCCAACGAATTGTGCATAGTCTGTATCTGGGTGGAATGTGGTGCGGATTACTTTTGCCGGGTCTTGCTCGTATTCTTTCTTTATTGTCCATGACTTGCCTGAGCCAGGAGTGCCAAAATAGATTATCTGTTCTGGATTGAGACTACTTAATGGTGTGGATTTTACTCCTTTCAAGAGCTTGTTGATTTCATCAACATCTCTTTTTATGTTTGAATCATATATACCCATAATTAAATGCTAATTTGTGAATAAAACGTTTCGCCCTCTTCTAATAATTTTGATTTCAATTTGGACACTTTGCTAATTAACCCTGCTTCTTCTAAAAAACTTCTGATATAAGAATAACAAGTATTTGGCAAGACTTCGCCATTATCATTCAAGAATGTAATATTATCTATCTTATTCGGGTTCTCTTTTATCTTTTCAATCGCTTTGTCGACAGATTCTCCTATTTCTATACAGTGTAAAGTATAAAGAAACTCATTCCAATGTAACACTCTGAATTCTTTTAGTAATTTCAAAGCAATCCATATGTTGTGAGATTTCCATTCAGGATCATTATACATATTAACTAACCCTTTTTTCTGGGCATTACGTTTAATGCTCTTGAGTCTAGCTATTATTTCATCTTTATGAGGCGTATCATCTGTAACATTCTCTAAAGCCCGACATGCAAGGACAAACTGTGTTCCTAGTTCAGTAAAACATGAATTAGCTGCAAAAGCCCCATCATAATCAACAAAATCAAGTTTTTTTAGGAGAGGGAAGAAAGTCCTTATTGCACTTTTTGCCTGAGTCTGCCCAAATAACTTCCTACGTTGTGCTTCCTCTTGAATATCAACATAGGTAATGACCTTGCTTCCTAACTCATCAAGCATTTCATATACTTGCACCATTTGGGAGCATCTAGTTGGCGATAGACTACTACCATCTACGCCCTTATAACTTTCAACAGACAAAATAATATTCATGTTATAATCTTTTTGATTTGTTCAGCTATAACTTTTGCAAGCATGGGTGGAACGGCATTCCCAACTTGTTTGTATTGGCTGCCTCTTGTTCCCACAATTTCAAAATCATCAGGGAATGACTGTATCCGAGCAGACTCTCTTACAGTTGGAATCCTCGGCTCCGAATAATGGAAATAATTTCGGTGTCCTGTGTCAATAGTGTTAGAGGGCTTAAATGTCCCCATACGTTCAAATGCTTTATTATACTTTCTTACTTCCCATATTTCATGTGGTAAATCTCTAATATTTCCACCATCTGGTACTTGGTTTATAATATTAATAGTTTGCTCTGTATGTGATGTGTAATCTTGGTTTATTGGATGCTTACAATTCCCCCTCATTTCTTTTTGGAACTCATTCTGTGGAATACTTCCATAATGTTCATTATCAGAGTGCTCAAGATCGCTTATGCCATCCTTTGCTGTTAACTTGTATTTTAAGGGTTGGGGGAAATCAAATCTCTTGTTTCTAATGCCTACGTAGAATACTCGATATCTATTCTGCGGAATTCCATAATCAGCCGCATTGAGTAGTTCGTAAGTGATATTGTATCCCAAACCATTTGGGCCAAAACGCTCTATGAGGTCTTTAACAAAGGCTCCCCTGTTCAGTGTCAACATTCCCTTTACGTTTTCTATTAAGAAGAAATCTGGGCTCGCCAACTTTACTGCTTTGTAGAATTCCAAATACATCCTATTTCTTGGATCCTCAACAACTCTTCGCCCAACAGTACTAAAGCCTTGACATGGGGGGCCTCCAATTATTCCTGTTATGTGTTGATTAGATACTATACCAGGGAGTTCTTTCTCATTGAATTCTTCAACAGTCTCTACCTTAGCAACTTTTTCCTTACGATTATGGTTATATGTAACCACGGCATCTTTCCACATATCAATTGCAGAAACCACTTCAAATCCAGCCTGTTCAAAACCTAAGCTAAGACCTCCTATGCCGCAAAACAAATCAATTATCTTCATCTTTCAAAATGTTCATTATAGCATTAGCAATCGCTTTGGCCAAAAGTGGGGGGACAGCATTCCCTATTTGCCTATACTTACTACCTCTTGGCCCCTGAAATTCGAAAGAATCAGGAAAAGACTGAAGTCTGGCAGATTCCCTAATAGTCGGAATCCGATGGAAAATAGGATGGAAGTAATTACTATGTGCATTGCCTGTGTCAATTGTACAAGACTGAGTTTTAGGATCAAGTCTTTTATACGCAGAAGAATGCCTGTTCTTTCTGTCGTTAGGCCAAAGTTCTTCTGGTACATCTTGCCAGTTTCCTCCTTGAGGAACATGTTTTATTCGGTCTTGCACTTTTTGAGCAGGATACACAATGTCTTGGTCTAATAAGGAATTGTCTTTTGTCCTAAAAAACTTACGAAGAGTTGAGTCGGGCTGTGTTTCTATTGTCTTTATGCCATCAGCACTATGTTCAAAACAATATAGTTCCCCAATTGCATCTTCAACTGTAGTCTTTTTTTGTTTTTCAATCTTGTCAAAATCAAAATAAATGTCTTTGTAGTCTTTGCGTATTCCTACTATAATTGCCCTTTTCCGATTCTGAGGAACTCCATATTCTGAAGCATCAAGTATTTGATATTTAATATTATACTCTTCCGCCCCAAGAATCTCTTCAATTCTTTTGATTGCATATCCATTGTCACGAGTTAATAGTCCTCGGACATTTTCAATCATAATAATTTTAGGGTGAATTATTTGGACAAAACGTATATACTCAAAGAACAACTTATTCCTTGGATCATCCATTTCCTTTTGCCATCTATTCGCTGACGAGAACCCTTGGCAAGGAGGTCCCCCAACAATTATATCAACATCACCATATTCATCTTTTATCTGACTTCCAGGGAACGTCGTAATATCGATATTGTGCACCTTTGCGTCTTTGAAGTTATGCTTAAAAGTAATCGTAGCATATTCATTGAAGTCAATACCACCAGCAATATCGAATCCTGAGAGTGCAAAGCCTTCGCTTATTCCCCCGCATCCGCAAAACAAATCCAAAACTTTAAATTTCTTCTTTGACATGAAAAAGCCCTCTCTTCGTTTTTGGAAAAGGGGGCGTGGAAGAGACGGTGTTCAACCTAGGCTTAGCACGGCCTGTATCAGACAACAATCATACTGTCCACGCCCTTATGAGCGCAAACATCCAATTGCTTGTCCGGCTGATACGTTCTCGTGAAGTGCTAATTCAGGTTGATCAGTCAACCAAGGATGTCAAAGTCGCTTATGTTTCCTTTATTTGTTTCTTACTTTGTTGTTAAAATTGTCCTTGGCACCCTTGCGGACTGTTTTTCTATTCTTTACTACATACAGAAAACGTGGGTGCTTACTGCTGTCTGTTTGACATCGAGGCTTAGCACGGCCCTTGTAAGATAACAGACAGAGAAACACCCACGCTGGAGTATATAGATGCACCGTAAAGTGTGCTTATGAGAGTAACACGTACCCTCGCAGCACACTACGGAGTTTGATATACACACCCCGTGGCAATTACCTCTGCATTTGTCTTTGCTTACAATGGGAAAGTGCTAATTTCGATTGTCCAAAAACAAAGCGCGATAACGCCTTCAATTATGTAGTGCTCCGCCCGGCGGCTCGGCTTTTCTATAAAAGCTTCTTAGCCTGCAGGGCTGATAGCATCTGCAAAAGTACGAATTTTATGCGAAATAAAAAAATATCTTTGGAATTATTTGCAAATATCGGAATAAGTTCGTATCTTTGCAGCGTCAGAAATGACTATCCGGTAAGTTTCCGCGTGGGAGCAAGACTTGATCGACACTACTCCATTTTACAAAAGGGTCACTTTTTTATAGTGGCTCTTTTGCTATTTTGTATAACGCCTGATGAATGTTCGGAAGAAATCTTTGTCTTCCAGGCTTTTGCGTGTTATCGACAATTGCTTCTTTCCTTTGAACAGCATAACTTCTCGAGCATGAGGATTCAATTCAAAATATCGCTTAATGCTACGCGCAAGTGCGCTGGGTTTGTAATCTGCTATCATGTTCAGTAAAACACGATTGGTTTGGTAGATAGATTCAGACAAACGGTTATCGGCAGAACCTATTCCTATTATGGTTTTCAAGTCGAACATCTTATAGACCCCCTTACGCTCAAAGATAAAGTCTGCCGTTCTGATACCTTTGGGATTAGGCAGGATAAAAACTCTGTAACCATGCTCTACAGCCTTACGTGCTGCAATCAGCAAATTTGCAAAATCTGGACTGGTTTCGCCGCCAACAATATAGATGGACTGCTCATTAGGCAAAGGCGTGAATTCATGCCGCTCGGTAATCAACTTCAACTGCCGCACAAAATCAATGCCCTGCAACTCATGCAGCAGGGCCAGCATTTGTGCTATATCGTTGTTGTTTCCCATTAGTCTGTTGGACGCTTTCTAATAAGTAGTACTCCGCCTGGCCAGGGTCTCTTCTCTCAGAGTCGCCATCGGCTGGCGGATGCGAGTGCAAAATTACGAATTTTATGCGAAACGAGAAAATATCTTTGGAATCATTTGCAACTTATTCTCTCTGAACCAAAAGTCTCGCGCGCGTATAGTTACGTAACAGAAAAACTGCCCGCACCTCTCACACCTCTTACACCTAGGCCGGGTGCGGGAGGTGCGGGAGGTGTGGGCAAAAAAAATGATAGGCCTCTATATACGTGCGCGAGGAAAAGTTGCCTGATGAGGCTCCATAGAATTGCAGGAAGGCTCCGTAGAGTTGCAGGAAGGCTCCATAGAATTGCAGGAAGGCTCCGTAGAGTTGCAGGAAGGCTCCGTGGCAATGGATTCTCTAGAGAATTCAGTGCTGTGGAAGGTGTTGCCGGTTGCAGGGGTGCGCCATCGGATTGACAGGAGCCTCTACGGGATGAAGATCACCTTTTCAGCAGGGGCAGGAAGACCTCTGGCCTGTCGAGATTCACCATGTCGGCCCTGCGGTCGATGACCGTCTGAAACTGCGAGGTGTCGTCTTCCTGACAGGCTGCCATCACCCGGATGCCGTGGCTGTGACAGTAAGAGCGGAACTCGTCGGTGATCATCTCCGGGGCAATCTCCACATAGGAGGGGGTGCAGACGGTCTGCCAGTATTTCAGGCGGTCGATGTCAGCGGCATTCACCTTGATCTTCATTTCCGGGGCCAGGCTGATGAACTCCCGCAGCATCGCCTCGTCGCCAAACCAGAAGAAGCTCTTGTCGGCGAAGCCCTTCTCGCGCACAAGACTGACCAGGGCAGGGATGGGTGTGCCGCGCTTGACATCGAAGAAGACATGGGCACGGCCACGGAGATGGTCGAGCATCTCGCCGATCGTGGGCACCGGCGTTCCGGCATACTGCTGACTGAACCAGCTGCCGGCATCGAGCCGGCGGACATCCTCTGCGAGCATATCTGCCAAAAGGCCCTTGCCGTTGGTGGTACGGTCGAGCGTCTCGTCGTGGAGGTTGAAGAGCACGCCGTCCTTCGACTTGCGGACATCCACCTCGATCCACTTTGCGCCGTATGCCAGGGCAGAGTCCGTTGAGGCTATCGTATTCTCCGGTGCCAGGGCATTGGCACCGCGATGCACCACTATCTCAATGTTCTGGGCAGCCACAGCGGTGACTGCCCAGATAATCATAGAGGTGAAAAGTATTCTTAAATTAATAGCCTGCATTCTGTGTCCACTTTGGATTCAGGTCGAGCATACTGCCGTTGATGGGGAAGATACGGCGCGTCTTGTCGAAGTTGGCCGTGGGGAAGTCCTTGTAGTGGGGGAAGTACTCATCCTCGAAGTGTCCGAAGCGGATCATGTCGGCACGGCGCAGGTTCTCGTCGAAGAACTCACGGCCACGCTCCTCGTAGATCTCCTCCAGTGAAGGATTGTGATCCAGCAGTTCAGCATTGACGTATGCCCGGATCTGGTTCACCAGGTCCTTGGCCTCAGAAGAGCTGCCCTGGCGGGTCAGAGCCTCAGCCTTGGTGAGCAGGATCTCGGCATAGCGCATCAGAGGAATATCGTTCGACTGGTTGCGGCCGTTGGCGAAGTCATTGCGGGTGACGTGCCACTTGGTGTTGCGGCAGCCCTGGCGCCAGCCTTCGGCGTTATCACCAACGTTGATGGTGAAGTCCTTCTCCACGAGGTTGATGTTACGGCTGATCACGAGGTCGGCACCAGTCTTGTCCTTAGCTACCTCGGTAGTGGGGAGCAGGGTAGTCGGGTCGACGACATAGACCTTGTTCTCGTCCTTGCCGGTGTCGTAGCGGTAGTCGTCGAGGTTCTCCGACAGGCCGAGGATCAGCTTGTTGCGCTCGTCGCCCTTCAGGTTGAAGAGCTTGACGAACTCAGGCACCATCGTCACGTAGCCACCGCCCGAGTTGGTCAGCTGCTCACCATAGTAGCTGGGCTTCATGTTCTTGATGTCCTTATAGGAGTGAGAACGGCCGTACTGCATACCAGTGGCCTGGGTGGTGTGGTAGGGCATGGCGTAGATGAAGTCCTTGATGGTACCGGCCTCTACGCGCTCGGTGTTGTCGGAGGCGAACTTGAAGCGATAGGCATCAGGGCCGAGCTCGAACTTGCCCGACTTGATGATCTCGTCGCAGACGGCGATACAGTCGGCGAGCTTCTCATTGGTGGCAGTGGCTGCGTCGTAGTTCTCCACGGATGAGGCGGTGAACACGGGCCAGTTGATATACAGGCGGGCCAGCAGGGCCTGGGCCATATACTTGTTGGGCTTGCCATAGTTCTCGCCAGTGGTCTCGGTGGTCAGCTGCGGGATAATCTCCTTCAGCTCGCTCTCAATCCAGCGGGCCACGTCGGCACGGGGCTGGCGGGCTTCGAGGTCAATCTGGTCTGCCAGCTTGGAGTCGTTGATAGCCACATCGCCCCAGCAGTCCATCATGATATAGGTGAAGTAGGCACGCATGGCACGGGCAGGAGCCTTGTAGCTGTCGTCGGCCTCACTGTCGATGACCTCGTTGGCCTTCACCACGCCGGAGGCCAGCACGGTCATCCAGTCGATAGAGGCATCGGCATAGTTGAAATTGTGGAGGCTGGGGTGGGCGTAAGCACCGTTGTCATACCAGTTACCACCATACGACACGGCTGTGTATTCATCACTTGAAAGGGCCAGGCCCTCCATATAG
>Ga0247611_10010903_pt1 | contig 10590 bp, 7 predicted proteins | sample 177DNAGHGhighgp2_FD_192422 | JGI IMG/M metagenome (GOLD analysis project Ga0247611, IMG submission 192422) | Sheep rumen microbial communities from Palmerston North, Manawatu-Wanganui, New Zealand - 1770 DNA GHGhigh gp2 | ecosystem: Host-associated > Mammals > Digestive system > Stomach > Rumen ... | reverse complement strand
GGAGAACCTTAATACTGTCCATACACTCCAGACTGGTACAACCGCAGGTAAATACTTCAAACAGAAAATTGCTCCGATTGTTGCTAACGTCCACCCGTCTATTTTCCCAACAATAGAGAGAGACACTCTAGGTACGTCTACCCTCCTTAGGTTTAAAGATATAAAAGGTATTCCCAGAGGTGGTTATTATGAAATTACGTCGGCAGGGTCTAACTCTGTGCGTTCTGGGACTGTCTCGGTATGGTTATGTGATGAGCCTAGCGAATACAGGAACCCAGAGGCGGTAGAGGATGCGGTGTCTGGCGCTATTTCATCTTATGCATGGTCATTTACTGCATATATTGGTACGTTCTCTGACCGCCTTTCAGACTATTTCTTGAACAAAATTAAGCTCGCACTAAGTAATCCAGAGGAAATAGAGCTTATTTTTATACCTTGGTTTTTAGTTTATGGTCGTGAAGGCGATGGGCTAGGCATTACTGAAGATAAGTTGACCGAATATGATAAAGAGGTGATTATACCAGAGATGCGTAAATGGGGCATCCCACAGAGTGAGTGGTTCGACAAAATTGGGTGGTATCATACTCGTGCATTGCGAACTTCTAAAATGAGGTATGAGTTCCCTAGTTCCATAGATGACATCATCAATATGACTTCGGATAGGCTGGTGTTTGATGAACAATCTATTTCTAATCAGAAGAAAAATCTGTTGGCTGGGAAGCCATATCGTATTGTTACAGATATTGCTACTGGAAAATCAGAGATGAAAGAAACAGACGTATCCCCGTTGACTGTTTTTAAGCAGCCTATTTTGGGTCATACTTATCGTATAGCTATAGACCCGATAACTGCGCAAAGTGATGACACAGATAATTTCGTGATGATTGTTATGGATATGAATAAACATGAACAAGTGGCTGTTTTCAGAGACAGAGGATTGCAGGACGAAGATTATGCCGACTGGGCGGTGTCTATTGGGACGATATATAATAAGGCACAGCTTTGTCCAGAGATTAATGTAGCTAACGGATTTGTCGTGGCTGTTAATGCCAGGAGGTATTATAGGTGGTACTATCAGGATAAGAAGAATAAAGCTAGCCGTCTCCCGGGGATTCGTACTACCGTTAGCACAAAAGAAAAAATGATAAGCTCGCTCGCTGCATTGTTAGACAGAGATAATCTTATCATTCATGATGCATATACTATAGATGAGTTTATGAATTTTGTGAGAATAGTCAAAAATAGGACTGATGGAACCTCTTACGTAAGATTCGCTGCAAAAGCTGGCCATCATGATGATGATATCGCTGCTTTGTGGATATATGCTGGTAGCCTTGATATGCGACAGATTGAAGGGAGAAAACGAAGTGGCTTTGCGATTATTTAGGAAAGGCCTTTTTTGGAGAATAATAACACCAATAGGTGTGTCTAAACAAAGGTTTTTGACTAAAAGGTCTGCGCAAAAATGCATCGATATGCAAGATAAACATGGTGTTCCAGTGGTAAAATATAATAGAAAGGAGAAAAATGGATTTAGCAAAAGATATAGTAGATAAGTACACTACAGAACAGATTATAGCTTATCTAAATAAGGCATTAGGTGGTGTTGTCAAGAACTACAATACTGGTTTGAAGTTTGGCCGTCCAGAATTTCTGTGGAGTAGTTTCGTTGATATCGTGCAAGCCAAAGAGATACTTCGTGAGATGAAAGAGCGAAATGACGCTCGTGAAGCAGCAAAACAAATGTGATACAATTTAGATAGCATGCATCACCGGTAATAAGTCGTGCCGTAACCTAGATACGAAAAGGAGGAAGCGATGTACCTCACCCAACACTCTATTCCACCGCACTAGGACCGAGTGGATTATGATGCGGATATAGCTCTGGTGAGCTGGGGAGCCTCATAAACTCTCAGGCGGTAGTTCGATTCTCCGGTCCGCAACCAGATAACTAATAAAGAAAGGATTCCAATGGAAAATACTCCAGAGGCGCCCACCACAGCTCCGGCTGAGGCGAGTGTAGCAAATCAACAAATTTCTAACGAACCAGCACAACCTGCTGAGCAACCGGCTATAGATATGCATGGTTTTTCTCAAGAAGATTTAGCTGGCATGCGTCGTTTTATTGATAATAATGGCGGCTGGGACGCTATTAAACAAAAAATAAGCGCACCAAAAAGTTATCAACAGCCAGGACAACAGGTTGATTACCAAGAGCAGCAACAAACGCAACAAGTGCAACCCACCTCACAACCAGTTCAGCAACAGCAGTATTATCCTCCTAATGGGGCTATTACAGCATCTGAATTTTTAGCTGAACAATATTTCAAATCGCTCGCCGGTGAAGAAAAATACGCCAATATCTCAGAAGGTGTTAGAAACGGTGATTATCTAAAAGAAATGTCTCAATTTGGCATTCAACCGCTTAACCCAGATGGTTCTATCAACGATAACAAAGTTAGGATGTACCTTGATCTTAAGGCACAGACTGTCCCAGCCAAACCAACTGAATCTGAGCCAAATGCTTCGGCTGCCCCAACTGTCTCTTATACTGAAGTAGGAGAGAAAATCTCTGATATCAACCAAGCATATAAGGTATTGATGGAGCCAGGAAATCCAGGAGCACAAAAGGCTGAAGAGTTTATCAAAAACTTCCTAAACAAGAAATAATTTGGTATAATGAGAAGTGTCTCCTTTCAATGGCCTCCAAGCTTTTGAAGGATAGTTGTTATGAAAAAATACCCGACTCGCTTATTCTCAACTGGGTATTTTTTCTTGTTTAATATTGCAACTGTTATAATGTAGGTATGAACGAAAATTATGACCCAGCTTATTGGAAAGACTCATGTCCAAAAGTTGATTGTAGAAAAAATAGTTGTAAATGCGGCTTGAAATATATAAATATACCAGTCGCTTTGGAAAAAGATTTTGTCCCGGAAAAAGGGGCTTATTGCAACGCCATTGTGGAATATGAGGGCAGTGGCGACGTATACATTTATAGCAAAGAGGGCATACCGATTCTAGTAAGGAGTGGGCATGCCTCTTAAAAGTAAACCTGTGTATATAGTGAGGCCAGACGAGACTTATTATTGTGGCCCAGGTTTTGTCCCGTATTATTATGAAGAAGAATTAAAAGAGAAAGGATTAAAATAATGGCTAGTGGTGATACTAAAACTGAAAGCTATTTGCGAGTAGCCGCAGAAGGCACCCGTGCTGATTTGCCTTCAGACTCCTGTTGCAACACAAAAACTCAAAATCTTATTCTTGGCGTTGCTAATAGAATTATGGACGTTGAGGATGAGGTAGAAGAGCTCAAAAATAACCCAGATGTAGCCGACATTGTGGACACATATCAAGATTTGCAGAATTACGACACGTCAACGTTAACCGATAAAGATATCATTCGTGTCTTAAACGACAGCACACACAACAATATGTCTACGTATTATCGGTATAGTACCGCTACTGGTGAATTTGCATATATTGGTGCTCAACACCAAATCCTGTTGTGGTACAGACTACCGGACAATCTATTACTGATGTAATGAGTCAAAAAGCAGTTACAGATATAATCGGAGATATTGAGAGCGCATTGCATGCTATTAATAATGGAGGAAACGCCTAATGAGTATCGCAAGCGAAATTGAAGACTTGAACACAAATCTCCAAGCCGCTAAGCTAGCCGTTACTACTGCCGGTGGAACTGTGGGGGATACTGGGTTAGCTGGTTTAGCAACAGAAATAGGCACTATCCCTAGTGGAGGGGGAGACATAATTAATGGAGTAATTGCTGATTTCAAGGCAACTTCGTCTACAGTAGACGCAAATACATTTGTGAAGTTCGTGAATGAGCTTAGCACTGGGACGGATACGCAGATATCTACTGGGGCCAATGGATATGAATATGCTTCGGCAACGTTGATAGACGAAAATAAAGTGTTTGTCACCCATCGTTCTGCGGACCAGTTATACGGAGTGGTATGTACCATTAGCGGGACTTCTATCACCACAGGGACCGACACACAGTTGGTTGCTAGTACGAATTCCTATAAATACTCCTCAACTATTGCCATTGACACGAATAAGGTTTTAGTGATGTATGATGGGGCAAACTATCTTAATGGTTTTGTCTGCACGATTGAAGGGACTACTATTACTCCTGGTAGTGCTATTGGGCTTAGTACGGCGCAATATTCTTCCGAGTCGTATTCTGCTACGCTGCTAGAAACAAATAAAGTGTTCATCGCTTATAGGAAAACTGACGCTCTTGGCGGTTTAGTCTGCGTAGTTGAAGGAACTTCTATTCGGTCTACTCGTGAGTATCAATTAACTAGTACAACATTAACTATGCAGGGGGTATCTGCTACCGCATTAAGCAGCGATAAAGTTTTTGTGGCGCATCGTAGTGGAAACTACCTTAATGGTATGGTATGCTCTATATCTGGTGTCGAGATTACTCCAGGCACTGATGTAGCGTTGACTGATAAGTCAAATAGCTATTCCACTTCTTCATCGGTGACTTTGGGTCAAAATAAAGTTTTTGTGGCACACCCAGGCGACGGTTATTTATGCGGCGTAGTCTGCGAAATTTCTGGCACTACTATTACTCCAGGCGTTGATGCGGTGTTAGCAGGGACCTACGTATCTACACCGTATTATTTATCGGCTGTGCGCATGGACAGCGATAAAGTATTTATTGCGCATCGGCAAAGCTCTTATTACTATGGTGTGACTTGTGTCGTAAGCGGCACTACGGTTTTGTTTGGTCCAGATGTTAAACTAGCTACTGCCTCAAACACCTACTATAATATTTCTTCTGTATTGGTAGACACAGACAAAGTATTTACTGCGCATAGAAGCAGTACATATCTTTATGCGTCTATCTGCTCTGTTCCAGATATAACAGTATCGGTTGCAGATTCTCAGGCAAATGTAGTGGGCTTTACTAAAGACCAGTGCACGTCTTCAACCGCTGGCAGAGTCTGTGTGCTTAGTCCATAGCTAAAATTTCCTTTCTCTAAAAATTATAGTAAAATAGAGGCATGGAACCAATACTACCAACGAATGAATTTACAGAGGTAGAGGGGCGATATTACGCTAACCCCCAAGTAAGCTTAGACCGCTCTAACGCCTTTATTGATAATCTTCGAGCTACTCAAGGACAACAAAATCAACAGATAGCTCAACAAACACAAAACTTAGGAACAAATGTTCCTACGAATCTTGGGGGATTGACTGGTGCGAACAGTTATTTCACCAGCAGATATCAAGTTCCGCAAACTAATGCTGCGGTGTCTAATCTTAGGGCTGCAGCGCAAGCTACGGCGTTAAACCAAGCCTTGCAAAACGAGCAAGAGATTTGGAAGAAAAAATATAATGATGCTTATAGAAAATACCAAAAGAGTGCGTACGATAAAACAAATACATCGTCACCTACCAATCCAAATGCTAATCCAACTCAAGAAGGTGAAACAGACGAAAATATTGTGTCTTCTTCTAAATTCTATGGTGTCCCAGATTCTAATATTACTGAAACAGACACACATTATATTTATACAGATCCAGAAACTGGAGAAGAAACTAAGGTATCTAAAGACTATCTAAAACAAATCTATGACGATGATGGTAATATCACAGATGATGGTTTAGTAATTTTAGACACCAGAAGGTTATTGGGGTTATAATATGGTATTAGGTTTATTAGCTGCAGGTTCATTATTAGCTGCCGGTGCAGCCGTTGCAGATACTAAAAGAGATAAGAACAATCAGTGGTGGGATCCAAAAGAAGATGGATATGGGGGGGCGAAGACAGTAGAACAGAGAGTAACACAATATATTACTCAGGGTGGACGCCCAGAATATCAGGAAGCTACATCTCAGCCTAAAACACTTACTGTCTACAACGAGCCATATGCTAAGCAGAATGGTGCTGAATTTGGGACATTCGAATATTACAAGGCTCCTGATGGCACATATACTAGAGATCTATCTAGAATTGCCAATGTGTCGATGGACGATGATGGGAAGATTACGGTCAATATACCAGATAAGTGGAAAGACGATGAAGAGGTAAAAGACTATGTTGACGATTATATGCTGAAGACTTTATCTGGTAATTATAAATTTAACAAAGATGTCAAATACCAAGACCCGTATGATGAGACTAAACAAGTCACAACACAGGAATATATAGACAGGATTAATGATGCTCTAAAATTTAGAGTTGGTGTTCTTGATGCAATGGCTCCGACAAAAGCCAATATGATTGCTAGGTTTGGAGGAACTGAAGCAAAAAATGCAGTGGCCAATAATATATCTACAAAAGATATCATTATTATGTCGATGAAATTTGACAAAGACGATAGTCTTGTGCCAATTCCGGCGTATATGTTATCAGCGTATCCAAATATTGAATTACTTGAGACCTATAATAATGGTTTCGTGCAGAAAAAAGACTTTTTGGAGAATTTCTACAATGTTGAGAATGGCACAATAACAGAAGCTAATGCATATGGCATTGCTACTACTCCAGACAAAATGCTTTCTGAAATAGAAGATATGACCCCCGACGAAGTAGCTAAGACTGTAGCTTTCGGCAATTTTATTAGCCAAGTTGACCCTAAACGATCTAATTGGCAGCAGTTCTTACAAGCCGGAGACGCAATGAGCAGGGGGTTCTATGGTGGTTTGTATGATTGGTTTATTGGGACAAGCGACCTGATAGCCAATATTGCAAACTTTACCATAATAAATGGCAATACTATAGATACCAGAGATTTCTGGAATGGATTTATGGCTGGCGGAATCGGAGAATTCGATGCAACAAAATATATGTCAGAATCCATGCAGGATATGGCTCGTACAAATAAAGATGCATTATCAAAAGCTCAAGCTGGTTACGTACAGGGCAGATTAGCTGGTATGGCTATTGATATGGTCGTGTCTACAGTTATTGTTGGAGAAACAACTAAGGCAGTATCAAGTGCTCTGACGTCTAAAATTACCAGTAAAGGTGCAGAAAAAACTGCAATGACTATGGCTGAGGCTGGAGACGTCTCAAAAGCCACTGGTGTGGCCAATTCTTCTCAGGTGGCGGCAAATACTATAGCTGACGTAGATAGTTTAGGACGAGCATCTGCAAAAGTAGCACAAGGAAGCGCAAATTATAGATATTTCTTTTCTCAGACTTGGGATGAAGCATTCAATCTTTATACAAAAGCATTGGGCGGGACAACAGCAATGCTGCAATCTATGGGCCCAGCCCAATTAGCAGGGGTTATAAATTCCGCTGCTAAAGTAGCTACTGCCGCTAATTTCGCCAATACTGCTGTTAATGTACTTGGGACTATGGTCATAGCTGCAGTTGTCGGAAACAAGGATTTGACTACAAAGGTTTTGTCTAGTAAGGCCACAAGCGACGAAGCAAAAAGCTGGGTTATGCAAGTTGCTTGGGACACCGCTAAAATAGGCGTGTTTTCTATGGCTACCGGATTGGCCTCTGAAGAACTTGGCAGAATGTACAAGGGTTCAAAGTTTGAAGCTGCAATGAGACAATTTAACCAAAAAATGTCTCAAAAAACCAATAAAGTGTTTAACAAGATTAGCCATCCGTGGTTAACATTTATGAAGTGGTATCTGAATAACAAGGCTGCTACTGCTAAGGTTTCTAACGCTAAAGCTAATGCACGGGCTGCATCACAAGAAGCCTTGAAAGAGGCTGTGCTTATGAATGAGATGCGTGCTTACGGCGTTAATCTGTCCACACAGCCGGGGTCTTATGGCGTTAAGCTTGTTGAAGATGCATTGGCGCAGTCTGGGATTGCCCGTGGCGTCACAATGAGTGAAACACTTCAGAATCTTGCTAGAGCTGGCATTGTGTTCGATCCTGCAACTCTGGATTTGTCTGAATATGAGGCGTGGCAGGCAGATTACACTGCTGCTCAGAATGCTTTGACGAAATGGAACGATGTTTCCGGAAACATTTCGCAGGTAGTTCATGAGTTCACCAACCCAGATATCTATCCTACGATAAGCCAACAGATGACTGAGATCAATAATGCAAATGCAGAATTGTTTGAGGCAGAAAAGGAAGCCGGTCTTTTGAACAATGTCGAAATAAAGGCTAATAAGAAACTATTTAAAGAAGATGAAGGATTTATCTACGCATTTCATAGTTTCGAAGTTTCTAGATACATAATTAGAAGGTATGAATTGGGCGTCGTAATAAGAGAGGCACGTGCCAACAACATAGAAAATCTGGAAGAATACCAACCGTATATAGAAGCATTAGAGCGTTTTAACACAGCAGCGGATGGATTAAATAACAAAATTGCAGATATAGTTGTAAACAAATATATACCTGCCCTCACTAAGGCTGAACACGAAATTATAGATGTCATGGTTGACGACGGCGTGTATTCTAGAAGTTTTGTTGAGGCTATGCGTGCTAATGGAAAATTTGGTCCTGATGGTAAAAACTGGATGAGGTTGGTGGCCAAAAAGGATATACCTAAAGGTGCGTATAATCCATTTAGCAAGATGGTCAAACAGGACAATCTTATTTCTCTTAATAGATTTAAGATTCTAGAAGATGATGAGATTACATGGCCGGGCAACGGTTTGCAGGAATTAATTACTGAATACGGTGTTGCAAGGGCCGAAAAAGCGCTTGTTGACACGTCCAAGAAAGCAACTGGGAAAACTACTGAAATTGTTGTTTCATCAGAAAAAACTACATCTGCTGCACTTATGAAAGAATACAAAAGTGATTTCATCAGTGCAGTTAAACAAGGTATAAATTCATTTGTGCAGACTGCTAGCGGGACAGTCGCTATCGGTAAAAAGCGTTCTGCTGAGCAAAAAGAGTTCCTCAATCAGGTTGCTACTGTTGGCGGTGTCAATACAATAGACATTGACGCTCTGCGGGCGGTAATGAGAGAAAAAGGCGTTCCACTAGCTGAAGATATTGTAGATCAAGAATCATTGGACAAGTTTTTAGAAACAGCGTCAGACGAAGCTAAGAAATTGATTCTTGATGTTGTTGGAGAAAAACCTGTTGAGCTAGAGTTGCCAGATGTTTATGATGAGAGGATAATTGACCGAGAAATACTGAAAAACGCACAGGAATTTATCCCTACATTAGACTACCAGACTAGAAAAGAACTTGCTCAGAAAGTAGTTGACAATGGTAAGCCTGGCGAATATATCTTGTTATACCGTGTCCAGAAAGGGAAACCAGATAAGTGGCGACCAAATGATGGAGGTCAAAAGGGGAAGTTCATTGGTAATATTGGTGAAATGGAAGGGGCCGTTTGGCTGACTACTGACCGAGAATGGGCTGAGGGGAAAAACAGGGCTACTGCTATACTTCGTGATGATGGAGATAAAGTTACTAATGAAAATATAGTTGTTATACCGGTCAAAAAATCAGATGTGTTTGACAATTACTACTATGGTGGAGAAGAATACAAGGACGCTAATGCTCTGCGTGAAAAAATCGAAAAGAATAAAAAGAAACTCATATTGACACGCACCATAGAGAGAATAGATGCTATAGAAGAGCATCGTGCAAGGGGGATTAATCCACCAGACATGGACCGTCTCGATATTAAAAATGCATATAACACAGAGCTTATCCTGTTTGAACAAGACCATCCAGAGGTATTAACTGATGGCATGGACTTGATGATGAAGGAGTATCTGAAAGAGAATTCTTCTATAACAACAAAACAGAAGTGGAACGAATTTTGGAAGAAAGCCAGCCCAGAAGTCCGCAAGACAATCCGCAATGAGCTAGAGAAAACTTCACTTCAAACTGGGTATGGGATTAAAGACACTAGAGCAAGGTTGAATGCTCAGGTTCCAGGGTTTGATGTGCTTGACTGGAGCTTATTGGGCCGCGAGCATGTAAATGGTCTTATCCCTGGTGGTTGGTATACAGATAAAGAGCATAGAGGGGCAGTAGCATCGATAGTCCCAGTAAAAGACTTATTAGATATGATGCAAGTTGGTTCTACCTGGGCTCCGTCTGATTTCGATTGGGCTGGGAAAGAACTTTCTATGAGATTTTTCAACCACATCAACACCAAAAACGCTGGAGGTGTAATACCTTTTTCTATTTATTCAAATTCAGTTGATACTGGTGCTGTGAATTTTGACCCTAGGGGTGGTTCATCTATGGGTGCGTATAGTCCTAAAGATGAGCATTTGGCGGCCTATTTATTATATTTGCAAAAAAATGGTATAGAAAAAGTGCCGATAGCAATAAGTTATAATAGGGAGGATATAACTGGCTATGAGGCATTAGAAAAATTAAGAACAGCGGTTAAAAAAGGCGCAAAAGCTAGAAGAGCTAAGAAGCTTCTAAATAAAAATGGTGATGCAACTACCATTTCTTTAGAAAGCATATCTAAGAATTTAGAAACGAAAAGTGAAAAATCTGTTAAATCTACAATCAAGAAGGTACTTGGTGTGGATGATGAGGCGGCGGAGAATTTAGTGCAGGAAGCTAAAGCTATTATTTCTCCTGAGTATCAGGATATTACGTCTGATGTGCAAAAAGCTTTTTCGGAAAATGGAACTATACCTCTT
>Ga0247611_10010902_pt1 | contig 10591 bp, 16 predicted proteins | sample 177DNAGHGhighgp2_FD_192422 | JGI IMG/M metagenome (GOLD analysis project Ga0247611, IMG submission 192422) | Sheep rumen microbial communities from Palmerston North, Manawatu-Wanganui, New Zealand - 1770 DNA GHGhigh gp2 | ecosystem: Host-associated > Mammals > Digestive system > Stomach > Rumen... | reverse complement strand
CATGTTGCACGAGTCAATATTTTTAAAAGATCTGTACCAACTTTAACAGATGTTACTGGTGTTAATGTATGTTTATCATTTAATGGACAGTCAAATTCTGAAACAGCTGAAAGTTCTTCTTCATCAATAGCCCATAATGGTTCTTCTTCAGGAATTTTCTTATTTTCATCAACAGCTGCAGACATTGCTGTATGATAACCATTATATGAATAAATACCATATCGGAATGAATTTCTCAATCGTGCAACTTCAGATTGTAAGCTGCGCAATGATGAGAAAATAATATCAAGATAATGACCATTACCTGTGCTTTCATATTGAATTGGATTACTTATGCGGTCATTGATATTATTTGCATTTGGAATTTCAATATATTGCTCAGGTAGCTTATCACCTTTTGCAGCAATCATATCTGCGTCATAAATTGGAATTCCATCACCTTGTCCGCCGCCACCACTTATTTCACCTGCATCAATCATTCTTGAGATTTCTTTTGTTTCACCAATCACAGAATTCAATTCAGCAAGCAATTGTCCAGTACTTGATATAGGATTATCAACATAGCTCAGGTAAGCATTATTCCAATCAATATCAACAGCATTTACAACAGGTGTAGCATATGATAAATATCCTATGTTATTAGGATCTTCAGCATATCCACGATTTGATATTTTTGCACCAACTTTCACACTTGATTTATTTATATCTGAAAACAATATACCTGAATCATTGTATGAAAATTTTGTATTACGTCTTGCCATGTATATTACTTATGTTATTTGTTTTGTTGTATAATTAAAAATAAAAACAGTAACCTTATTATGATTACTGTTTATTATGTTATAATAGCAAATAGTCAGGCACATTTTTATATTATGAAAGTGTTAATCAATTTCATGGTATAATATACCATGAAGGTGGGATTGTTTCTAGTGGACAGTCTTTAAACATATCATCTGTATAACATTTATCTGATACTTTCCAATTTGATATATCTTGTTCAAATTGTGAATGTGCAAACATAAATTTCATATTTTCAACTGATGAAACATCCCACAGTGATATATCTTGATTGAAATTTGAATTCATAAACATACCATCCATATTTGTAACATGTGAAACATCCCATTTTGATATATCATTATTAAATTGCGAAAATGAAAACATACCTGTCATATCTTCAACATTTGACACATCCCATTGTGATATGTCATAATTATGTTTTTTAGTAAAAAATAAATTTGACATATCTGTAATTTTTGATGTATCAATCATATTCAAATCAATTATTTTATCATTACTATGTTTGTTTGTTATCTCTTTTATTATATCTAGAAGCTCTTGTTTTGTTTTAGGGAAATATTCGTGTTTAATTTTATGAACACGATCTCGATTTAATTGAAGTCGCTCCACAATATGTTGTGTTATTGTTTTCATAACAAATAATTAATATTTTTTATTTTAAGGTGTTTTCCATTCATACCAATCAGGTATTAAATTATTTTTTTCTAATGTATCACAACCTTTAAACATATAATGATATTCAGTTTTTGAACTGATATCCCAGTTATTTAAATCTACATTTAAATTTTTACATTCATTAAACATATGTGAAAATGCTTTTACCTGTGATACATCCCAGTTATCCAATCCACGCCCTTTAAATTCATAACATCTAACAAACATACCAAATAAATTTTCGCAGTTTTTAATATCCCAATTAGATAAATCACAATCAAAATTTTTACAGTCATAAAACATATTGCTCATTGATTTTACATTAGACATATCCCATGATGACACATCACATACGAGATTTTTACACCCAAAAAATAATCTGCTCATATCCTCAGCATGACTTACATTCCATTGTGATATATCAATATGATGTGGATTTAATTGTTCAAACAATCCGCGGTCACGATATAATCCTCTTGTTTTATCAACAAATACATTAATTTTTGATATATCAATATTATTTAAATTAGCATTTTCATTTTCTTCTAAACGTTTTTCTACAATATTTCTTAATTCCTGTATAGTTTCAGGAAAATACTCATAATAATGATTATTAACACGATCTTTATTTAATATAAGACGCTCATTTATATGTTGTGTTATTGTTTTCATCTTGATCTTCTTAAAAATTTTACATACCATGCAGGTGAATATATATCTAACTTGGTGCCACGAAACATGTTTTTCATATATTTACATGATTTTACTTTCCATTTGTCTATATTACCATTAAAATTAGAATAACTAAACATTTCTTCCATATTATAAACATTTGATACATTCCAGTTTGATAAATCACATTTAAGATTTTTGCAGTATGCAAACATATTAGACATATTAAATGCATTTGATACATTCCAGTTTTTTAAGCCATCACCTGCAAAATTAATACATCCAGCAAACATGAATGCCATATCTCCAACTTTTGATACATCCCACCGTGATAAATCACAATTGAATTGTTTACAATTAAAAAACATTGAATTCATTTCTCTAACATTTGATACATTCCATTGAGATACATCTCCACAAAAACCACTTAAAGTCTTATCATCAAATAAATCGTTCATATCTGTTATTTTAGATGTATCAATAATGTTTAAATCGACTTTATTGCCATTTTCATCAATTAATTTTTTAATTATATCTTTAAGTTCATTTTTTGTTTCTGGAAAATATTCATATTCAATTTTATGAACACGATCTTTGTTTAACTGAAGACGCTCTGTAATATGTGTTTGAATTGATTTCATATTATTTCATATATTTTTATACCATGCAGGTGGATTATTTTCTAAAGGTGATTTTAAAAACATTTGTGATGTTGCTGTATTATGTTTTATTTTCCATAATGATATATCATTGTTAAAATTGGAGTGATGAAACATGTGTTGCATATCTATAACTTGTGAAACATTCCAACGTGACAAATCACAATCTAAATTTTCACAATTAGCAAACATTGCTTCCATGTTTTTTACTTTTGATACATTCCATTTTTCTAAACCATGACCTTTAAAATTCTTACATCCACTAAACATGAATTCCATGTATTTAACCTGTGAAACATTCCAACTTGATAAATCACAATCAAATTTATCACAGTGAAAAAATAATGAATCCATATTTTCAACATTTGATACATCCCATTGTGATACATCACCACAAAACTTATGAAATTCAGTACTATCAAATAAATAACTCATGTCTGTGATTTTTGATGTATCAATAATGTTCAAATCAACATTATAGCCGTTTTCATCAAATAATTGTTTTATAATATTTGCTAATTCTGGTTTTGTTTTTGGAAAATATTTATATTTGCTTACACGGTCTTTTGTGAGATGCAAGCGCTCATTTATATGTTGTTGAATTGATTTCATTTTTTAAGTAATGTTTTTACTTTGTTTAATGTTGTTTTGTTTGTTAAATTATCACCTGCACGATTCATATAAAACATAAGTCGCGACATTGCTTGTTGTTTGTCTTTTGAATGTTTCAACAAATAATCTGCAATATACTGTGCATCTTTATGTATGAATAATCCTTCTTCTGGATGAAAACGTGTATCAACATCATCAACCCAGTTTTTTTCATTTATATAATCAATAATGTGTTTCATACGTTATTATATATCTGTATTATTTGCAATTGGTGCATCAATAGATTGATTTTCTTTTATATCAGTTATTTCCCCACCTGTCATATATATTTCCATCTGCTTGATGAATTCACGAGAGCCACGAACAACAACACTTCCATCTTCTGATGTTTCTTTGTCTTTTTGTTCAAATGTCTTTTCACAGTTCTCTTGCATTTCACGGAATATATTTTCAAGATTTGCTGTTAAATTATTCAGCTGATTTTGCATTTGAAGCATTGAGTTTTGTAATGATGTTAGTGACTGATACAATGCACCTTTACCTGCTGACTGTGTAATATTTGTAATTAATGTATCTTGTGCTTTTTCATTAACTGCAAGCATTTTCAACAGTCTGCGTATGTTATCCATTTCCTGGGCAATCTTTGATGGTATATATGGATGTTGTTCAATATATTTTTCATCAAAGTAATAATTTGACAAGCGCTCAGTTATGATTCGTGCTTGACGGTTTGCCTCTGAATTAACCTTATCAAGGTCTATAACTAATATTGGTGTTTCAAGAACTTCATCAACATCTGCAAGATCTGGCGCATCTGACTTCATAAACATATCATTCAATATGTCATCTTTCAGATTTGTTTGTTCTTCTGTACCAAATTTTCCTTCATATTTAGCCATATAAAAAATGATTGGAATATAATTCCTATTTTGTAAAAATAAAAATTATAATCCAATCAAGATTAGCTATGAATAAATATTACTTCAAATCATATCAAGATATACATATTTTTTACTTTTTTGATATTTAATTTTGTTAATTGGAACAACTCTTTCAGCAACAGGCACATAATCACCATCCATACCAAGACATGTCAAAAGCTGCAGCTGCTGAACATCAACATTACCCCCATATTTATCACGCAGCTTTGTCAGGCGTGCAATCATTTTATCAATTGTCATGTATTCAAAATTTTAAAATTAATTTATTTAACAAACATCTTCAAGAAACAGCGTATCATCATAACGGTCAACTTTTGATGAAATCTTAATGAAATCAAGATTACGCATTGAAATATCAACCTTATATGCTTCAATAAAACGCTTAATCATTTGCAGTGCTTCATGTTTGTTATTGCCACCACAAATCCATGTTCCCATCCACAATGGGTGTGTGATATTGTTGTCTTCATCAATCACAAATTTTGACATATCATTGTCATATCTCAATAATATGCATTTTTTGTAATTGATTTTTCGCAACACTTTTTTATCGTATATTTTATCAATTTGTGAATTATAAATACTGTCACGATATGTAAGACATTCATTTTTCTTTTCATCCGTCATATCATATTCCAACACATCATCATCAACATTAGAAGTATCAACACTGTAAGATTCAATTTCTGCATTGATGGCTTCAGCAAGTTCAGAATAAAAATCATTACTCATAATTCACAATTTTAAAATTAAACAAAATTAATTCACAACCATTTCAAGGTCATAAGTAGTAGGACAATTGCGTCCATATCGTGTTCCATCAAAATTATATTTGATAATGTCACGAGTTCCTTTGATAGCCGGTGCGGAATAAACAACACCACCAGACTTATAAACAGCCTCACGAGGTGTCACAGCAACAACCATCTTGCCACGAGATTCACAAACAAACTTTGCAACATTGCCGAGCTTTGTGGTAGCGGCCTCACCATTCTTGAATTTTTCAAAATCAAACATAATAAAAATCATTTAATTAATTACATATATAATATAGAAATGATTTTAAAAAATTCAATAATATATAAAAAATTTTATGCGGCTTTTATGTTTTCTTTATATTTTTTCAATAAAATCGTATCATAGATATTTCCATAAAAGCCATTTTCAATTAATATTTTCCGAACATCATTTGTTTCATATTCACCAAGTACAACATATGAATCAGTGATTGGCTTATTCAATGCAAGTTCAACTGTTATATCAACATATTTTCCATCAACACGATTAAAAGCATGTTCAATTGGAAGACCTGACAAATTAAGATATCCTTCACAATACTTAATATCATGTTTGTGTTCATATTCAAAGCGGTCACACAATTTCCAAGCATTTTCATAACAACATTTTGCTTGAGGACGAACACGTTTCTTTATTTCGCGTATTTCTTCATCTGTAAACACTTCTGTCAATGGCACGACATCAATTGACTGCGCATCTGAAGCTTTTTGTGAATACATGTGTTTTTGATAGCCACCAGATATCTGTGCTATTTTATTCAGCATATCAATTACACTTTTATCAGTGTCTTTTACAGCTTCAGATATATATTCTTTAATTGTCTTCATTGTATTTTAGTTTTCCCAAGCATTAATAACTTTCAAATTTTTAAGATTAAGATTGCGAGCTGCTTGAACATTTTTTGCATCATCATCAACAAATATCACCTTATCATATTTCTTGCATAAATCACGCAACACATTTGCTTTCTTATCAGCATCGGTTATGCCTTTATATTGTTTTTCAGTATCATTTATTGCATGTGACATTGTTTTATTGAATATGCTACCAAGTCGTGATAATGCACCTGTCTTACGGTCGCGAATACGAAGAAAATCATCTAATGCACGCTTTATTACATCTTCACATGAGCGTGCTGTCAAGAAGCAAAAATCATATCCTGCAGCAATATATGAATCCATAATGCGAAGATTGCGGATAATAGGTGTTCCACTTATGATTGAATTATATACCTTTTCTGGATTTTGGAAATCACGATATGAGAACCAACTGCGCTTTGTTGGATCTGATGCATCTGGATCTTTGGCAAATTCAGCGGTTGTCAATGCAATTTCTTTTTCACCAGGAACTTTCTTATATATGTTTATTGTTGATGCATCCACTTTTAGTATTGTATCATCAATATCAAACACAATAATACCGTGAGTATTTGGTGCAAGATGCTTAATAGATTCTGATATATATTGCGATAATTTAATCATTTATACTGTTATATCATCAAGAAATTCATTCAATGCAGTTAAATGTTCTTCTTCATCAGCAAGAATTTCCTTTATTTTTTGATTTGTAACTGGGTCAATATCACGAGTAAATTCTTCAATTTCACAATATGTTGATATTGCGTCTTTTTCATTTTTGATATTTATTTTCAATGATTCTTCAGTTGATACATACTTTTTATCAGCAGCAGATTCATACCATTTTGGACTGCGATATTTATGTGTGGCTGTTTCCCATATAGCAGGTGTTGCACTTATATCATCAAGTGTTCCACCAAGTTCATTGATACGCTTCATAAGCCAATATCCATGATCCTCAAGTTCATCCTTTGCCGTCTCATCATAAAATTTCATTATTGATGGACGCTCTCTTCCAGCAAGAAACTCGCGAATTATAATATAACCATACCATGCATTGAATTCTTCTTTCAATGCATTTTTCAACATATCAATAATTGTATTGCGTGATTTATCATCAAGCCATAAATTTTCTGTAATTGTGCTAAACTTTTTCATTTATATATAAAATCAAATTTATATATAAAAATAACATTTATAACATATCAATATCTCTCAATAACAAATCACAATGTGAATAAATCAACTGTGCGTAGAAATTACGCTGTGACTGCTCAGTTGTTTTATTCATATCATATATAATGCCAGATATACAAGACTTTTCAAACAACAAGCGTGCATCATTCTTTATTGATGGCTTGTATTTTTTAAATTTAGCTGTATTTGTTACTGATGTATATATTGATTTTATAATATCAATAAACTCATCATTTGTATTATATGAATAATTATCAACAAATGATGAAATTAAATCATATGTGTTCTGCCATTCAGATGGTTCATCAAATGTCATCTTCAAAAGATTTATTTTTGTAACACCATCATCGGTCTGCATCAGTGTCTTGCGAAGTGATTTTTCATTAATATTGAAAAACTCACACAATTCACGCTGTTTTTCTTTATCAATTGCTCGAAGCAATGTTGATTTTGTAACTTTTTTCTCCATAATTAAATAATAAAAAATAAACCCATGTTAATTAAAAACATGGGTCACGATATGGGTCAGCTTTTCCGAGATGAACAGCACCACAACCCCACAGTCCTTCACCTTTCCGCATCCATCTTCCATTTTTTCGAAGCGTATATGTTGTTGTATCATTCATACGTCGGACGTCATTTTCATAAATCTCAATAGCATTATCACCAAACTCCGGATGATATTTTGGAGCATGCTTTGCAATCAGTTTATTAATATCATGGGCATAATATTCAGTACCATCTTCAGTAACAATTCTGTCACTATCATCAAAATCGTACAGAGTCAGAATATGAATTTTTCGTGGAGTCTCAACAGCCGTTACAACAACAGCATATCTGTCAGAACCAACATAATATGTACCAAGCATTCCAACACTGGGCTCATCAGAACTTTTTCTAACGTTCATCACTTCGTTAATCATGGAAACAGGAATTGAATTCATATGCAATATAAATTTAATATTCACATATAATATATAGAAATATTTTCAAAATATTCAAATTTTATATAACAAAAAATGAGCAACATTGTTGCCCATTTTAAATATTATCTAAATATTTTATTTTTCCTCTAACATAAATCTTGTGCCTAACGCGGCATTTAGTGGAGAAAATGACCCTGTAAATTTAATTCTTCTTCCTTTCCACATTATAACTATTCCTTCAGCAGCATTATATTTGTTATTTAATGCCTGAAGACGCTGTATTGATTTTTCAAGTTTATCTTTTGCATCAACTGAATCTGATGCCTCAACAGCTTTAATAGTTGATTCCATATCTGCTTTAAGTTGTGATACAATTTTTTCTTTTGAACCTGAATTAATGAATCCATCAAGCAAATCAATAAGTTCATTACCTATTGACAGGAATAGATTATCCATTGGCTCCATAATCTTACCAACAAGTTTCTTTCCTTCCTTTTTATCAAGTTCAGCTAATTCATCAGCATTATCCGCATATTCTTTTTTCAATAATCTTAAATTAATTGATTTATCACCATTACATAAACGATTGAATATACGGTCATCATCTTTACACCAAGCAGGAGCAAATTTCTTGAAGCGTGATTTTTTCCAATCTTCAACAGACGCTGTGTTATTTAATCCTTCATCAGACCATAATTTTGATATGTCTGCCGTAAATTTTTTAGCAAACTTAATGCCATCTTCTAATGAACGAATAACCAAATTAGGACGTGGTTTTGCTTTATCTATTCCTTCTGCTGCTTTATATATGTCATCAACATTACCTTCAACATCCTTTTCAACTTCCCAGATTTCTTTATTAAAGAATTTACCTTTCTTTGTACCTATACCCTTTTTATAAATCTTATATCCATGAAATGCTACTCTATCTGCAGCATAAGGCATAATATTTGTCTGACCTGAAACTATACATTCACAATTATACATTTTACGATGTGTAGAATCAGGGTTAAAGAATTCAACTGGGAACTTTTTGAAAATTTGTTCAATAACTTTACCTGAAGATGTATATACTTTTATCTGTTGATCTTTGCCTTCCCATTTCTTATACATTTCATCAATGGTTATACCACCCTGTTCAGAATTGCGTTCTTCATCATTACGGATAAATACAACTTGTCCATCATTATTCATTGTTGCCTCAATATTGAATCCATCAAGTTTTTCCTTTAAGTCTTCAACCTTGCCTTGAAATAATGAATCAACTAATTCTATTAAGTCATTTGCAGTAAAGTCAGTATAATCAAATGGATGAGCCATGTGACCACCAGCACCGCCTTCAAAAATTGGATGTAAAGCTTCTTGTATATATTGTATAAGTGATTTCATAAATTTCATAATTTATTAATATTTTTTGCGTGAATCAAGCCATTTTGTATACCAAGCAGGTAAATTATTTTCTGATGGTGAATTTTTAAACATTTCTTCACTGAAATAACATTTTTTATTCACATTCCAATCAGAAACATCTCCATCAAATTCAGAATTATTAAACATATATCCCATATCTACAACATTTGATACATCCCATTTTGATATATCACCGTTTTTTCCTGAATATATTGAAAATGCAAACATATTTGACATATTTTCAACATTTGATACATCCCATTTAGATATATCCCCATCAAATTGTGGATTTATATCATTAGTATATTTTGAATGAAGAAATAAATCACTCATATCAGTAATTTTTGATGTATCTATATTATTTAAACTTGCATCAATTCCTCTTTTTTCTATTAATTGTTTTATGATTTCTTGAAGCTCTTCCTTTGTTTTTGGAAAATATCTATGCACATTAGCACGATTCTTGTTTAATTGTAAACGCTCTATGATATGTTGTGTGAGTGTTTTCATAATTTCATTAACATATTCATTTATTGATTTCATAACATATTCATATTATTTATTTAAAGCATCTGCAATAACTTTCATATACTTTGCGATATGTATTACCGAATATGCGTATATTTTTCAATATGCGTTCATCTTGTGTTTCGATATGTTGTTCAAACAATGCTTCATCAATATTTACAGCTGCATACATTAATGTATTAAAATTATTACTATCAGACATCATTTTCAGAAATTGTTCTTCAATATTATCACCATCATATTGTTCAAATATTTTATACATATCACCAAGATATTTATCTGTCACATTATATGATTCAGTTATCTGTTCTAATCTTGTACGGAAATCATCATATGCGGCAACAAATTCATCAAACATTGCATCAACACCTGGAGGTGTTATTTTTGTAAATGCTTGTTTATCATTGTTTATAATTGCGGCACGAACAGCTGTACCAGAAACTCCCTTTGTACGTCCACGGCCTGTATTAACTTCAATTGTATCTTTAATTACATTTTCAAATTCTTCACCATTTCGCTCAATTGCAAGTGTA
>Ga0247611_10010901_pt1 | contig 10594 bp, 1 predicted proteins | sample 177DNAGHGhighgp2_FD_192422 | JGI IMG/M metagenome (GOLD analysis project Ga0247611, IMG submission 192422) | Sheep rumen microbial communities from Palmerston North, Manawatu-Wanganui, New Zealand - 1770 DNA GHGhigh gp2 | ecosystem: Host-associated > Mammals > Digestive system > Stomach > Rumen ... | reverse complement strand
CCCAATCCCCAATCCCCAATCCCCAATCCCCAATCCCCAATCCCCAATATATTAATAATTTATAACAAAATTAAATTTTAATAATTATTTAATAATTAACTTCACGCATTTAATATTTATTTATTATTTTTTAATAATTAATATTTAATTCATTATGTAACCTTTATAATGGCATTAACAACAAGATCAGTGAAATATCCAGGATCCTTTTTATTTTGATCAAATTCTTGAATCTTATAATTGCTTTTACCCATATTATTATACAAATATTTAGAACGATCAAAAGATTTTTGTGGTTCTGAGCCTATCTTAAATGCAACAATAGTTATATTTCTTTTTGCGCATTCTCTAATATAATTATCTAATTTTGGGCCTTCTGAGGGATATTTATCTCCTGAAGTATAATCAGTTCCATGAGCACCTGCATCAGCTATATGAATGATTAATCTATTACCGCTTCTCCAAGACATATTATTCAGAGCAATATTATAACCTCCAACCCAATCTTCAGGGGTATCTCCTCCACCAGTTGCACTCATTCCTCTAACCCAATTTTGAAGGCCTACTGTCTCAGAAGTAAAGGGATAGCAATCATTAGAATCACTATGAGAATCAATAGGGTCCCTATAAAATACAGCTCCAAATTTAAAATCATATAGCATCATTTGATTTTTGAGAATATTAGCTATATCTACACAATAAGTTTTAACATTTTCTATACTTCCACTCATTGAGCCAGTAGCATCAACTAAATAAATAACATCGAAAGGCTTTTTAGGATATTTATAATGCAAACTTGAACTTTTATTCAATGTAAAAGTAACACCATCTGGCCTATATAACTTAGGATCATAGCCAATATTTGCTCTTCTCTCTGCTGAACCAATAAACCCTCCAATATTTTGAAGATACCTTGAAGTACCACATTTTTTCATATCTAGGAAGAATTTAGTATATCCGCAATCAATAAAGATATCTCCTTCTCCAGTTCCATCTCCTCTATCTTGGCCATTATAGAATAAGGAATTGATTCCTCCATCTGAATCTCTTGAAAAAGGGATGAAAGGACTTATATCACCTTTAGCATAAGCAACAGTTGCTCCTTCAAAAATTTGGACTAAGTTATTTGCAAGTGATTTTCTTTCAACATAATTAACTTCTTGAATTTTACTATTAAACGTTTTCTTTTTATCTAATTTTCCAGAATCATCCGCAGTTAAAATTTGCCTTCCATAATGGTTTCCTCCAATAGTGAATTGAGGTCTTCTTCCATCGGGAAATACTAATTTTTTTAAAAATAAATTTACTTGGAAATTATGTGGGTCGTTTTCCCCCATTAAAACCAAAGAGCCTCCATTTTTCCAAAATTGGATTCCACAATCGACAAATTGCTGTACATAATAAGGTGCATTAACATCTCCATTATTTGTTGGTAAATCTGGAACTTCTTGGCCACTAACTACCCATAAAGAATTATACTCACATTTATTTTCACTATTTTTTTTACATAATTCATGAATGGCTTCTTCATAATTGGTGACCACAACTACTGTATAACCGTAAAATTCAAGTACTGAAGAAATACATTCTTCTGTTCCTATTTTTGTTGTAACGTATTTTGGATTTACTTTTTTCTCATCTTCAGAAGTTGGTTCACCTCCTTGACTTTTTAAATCGCTTGAGAAGAACATAGCAAATAATATTTTTTGTCCCAAATAAAAATCTTTTTCATACATACCTGAATTTTCTCCTTCGGGATTTGTACCATCATTATTTCTTTTTAATTCCGGGTTGAAAAATGGGAAAGATTCCAAAGTAATTTTGATTTTGGATAATTCGTCTTTTAAATGCTTAAATTTAGGATTTTTAATATGCTCAGAAATTTCGTTACAATTAGAAGTAATTTTGTCTATATTGGGTGCCATAATAAAAGATTTCATTTGAACTTCTTTATATTTAGATACATCTCCAAAGAATAAAGAAATACCTTCTATAAGTTTATAAGGATTTTGTGAATATATTACCTGCGAAAATAATTTTTCAATGCCTATTGGATAAATACCAACCCCAATACCAAATAAATTTATATTTTTTGAATAGCAACTATTAGCAACTCCAATGATTCTATCCCTTTGAGAAGCAGAATAAAGTCCATCAGTTAAAACAAATATATAACTTGTATAATCAGTTCTTCTTGCTCTATTTAAATTATAAGCGGCTTTAATGGCAGAAGCTAAATCTGAAGAAGGCTCTCCCTCTAAGCAAGAAAATAGCACAGGCCAAAAAGATGATTTTTCAGAAAGGATTTCATTTCCTGATTTTTCCGAACATAATATTATTGGTTCTTTGACTCTTGATATAATAATATCTAAACAAGGTAAATTATCATAAGAAATTGCACTTAATAAAATCCTTAAAGTTTGAATTGTATGGATTAAACATAGCTCATTCAAACAAGATATGGAGGTATCAATTACTACACTTACTCCATAATTTTTGACAAATCCATCTCTGACTTCTCGATATAATCGAGGATTTGGAACCTTATTTATAGAATATTTGATTAATTCTGTAATATCTAAATGTGTTCCTTCTTCAACTAAAATTGCTTGTGTTGGTAAATTTGGTTTGAATATGATATTCATTGGATTAAGTTTAATTCTTTCCCTTTTTTCCTTGAATTCTTTGACTAATCTTAAAACGTTTCTTTGCGTTTCAATATCTATTTTATCGTATCTTATCATTTTTCCCGTTCGTTGGCAAAATATTTTAAATTGTTTCGGATTATCCTTTTGATTATCGTAAATAAAAGGCATTTTATTCTTTTTAACATATAATTCATTAAATTCAGGTTTATTTAATTCATCGCTTAATAAACTTCTAAATAAGTTAATATAATCCTGTGTTAAAACTGATGATTTCTCTACATTAAATAAAGAATTAACTTTTGGCGAATTATCTTTATTTGCAGGAATTTTTTCTCTTAATAAAACTTTGGATAAATTTTCGGCCAAATAATCCGTTTTATCAAGCTCTTTGAAAGATGTTTCTGTTACTGTGACATAACTATATGCTTTTTGTGATTCAGATGCAAATTCATTCCAGATTTCTTCTAAATATTTTTTGTATTCTAAGTTTGTGGGCTTTTCAAGCACTTGAGATTTTGTGAATATAAAAGCAAAAGAATTTTTTTTATCGTTAAAAATTTTACTTTGCCATGCTTTAACTTTTTTTAATTCATCATCAAATCCATTAGTGAATATATAATATACTCTATTCATCGATTCATCTTTTGCTGGATAATTATCCATGAAATATTTGAGACAAGCAGGCAATTGAGTAACATTTCTTTTAATAAAGCAAATATCATATAATTTTTGTAGGATTAATTCTGAATGAGGTTCTTCTAGTTCTTTTATTCTCACTTTAAAATCACTGTCACCAATTGCTGATAAAGTATATGGAATTTTTAAGAAATTTAAAGCAGATGCCAAACCACAGACCATTAGCATATTATAGTATCTATTTTCATTACTTATTGTCCTTGCTAAATCTATCAATATATTTGCTTCGATTTTATTGAACAAAATTTCATCATTTATATCATTAAAATTGATTTCAGCTACTGTGGCATATAATTTAGAAGTCAAAAATCGACTATTTTCTATCAATTTAGAAATAGGTAATTTTTCATCCTTTTTTAATTCAGAATCTATTGCATGATATAAATTGGATTTACTGGGGTTATACCCTTTTATTTCATTTTTTAATAATTCGTATTTAAATGTTAAATCATTTTTATTTACTTTATTTTTCATTTTATCCACGATGTATTTAAGTGCATAATCCTCATTAAATTTTTTTTCTAAATTTTCAAAATCTTCCCGAGATGTTTTTGAGAGAGGATTATCCTTTCCTTTATCAGATGCAGAAAATGCGATAGCTTTTTTCTCAACTTTTTTTGCATCGCCTTCATCAATTAGAAGCATATCATCATCTTTTTCAACTTCATTTAGTAAATCATCGAATTTTATTTCCTCGCCTTCATCGGCATCTACTTTTTGGTTATTTATATTAGAATTATTATCCAAAGAATTAATTGTATCATCAATTATTCTAGTCAGATTCAATGTATCTATATGTTTAATTGCTTCTGCTCTTATATTATTAAATTCTATTTTCTTCTTTAAATCATTCTGGAAATCAAGTTTTATTTTTTGCTCCATTAAAATCTTATTTTCCCAGTTATCCTTTTGTTTTATTGGCTCTATTTTTACTGGTGGAGTTATAAATGAATTTTTATTATTACTTTCGGATTTTATTTCATTTAAAAGTTTATCACTTCTAAAACTGATTCCAGCATTTTTTAGTTTCATTATCATATCTTTAAATGAAATAATAAATTCATTTATTGTTAAGCAAATTATTGAATTATTACCACTTTTAGTGTTTTTGTATATTGAATATAAAATTTCAAAATATTTAGAAGAATTTTGTAAATTTTCATTATTTTCATTTACGATTGCTGTTTGCAAATAAGCAGGTAATATTCTTGAACCTATAATTACTGCATTGTATAATTCTAAAATTTTGTTCAATGATAAATACTCTTTATATTTTGTTAGTTCTACCTCTGGCAATACCATATTTATTGAATTATCTAATTTTAAATTTAATCTGTCATCTAAGTTATCCAAATTTTGTCCTTCCTTTTTATCAACGGGATTGCTTTGATTTCCTATTATTAAATATTTTTCGGACATTATTATTTCTTCATTATTATCAATATCTCTTCGAAAAGCTGTAATTTGCTTTTCATAATTTGTTAATATTTTAGGTTTATCTTCTATTTTCAGAGGATCAATTGAGTAAAATGAAATTAATAATTTTTTCTGTTCTTCAGAAGCATCCGGAAGAATTATCTTTATTTTTTTACCCATCCTGGAAAATTCATTATATTTTTTATCAAATAATTTTTGGAATTTTAAAATATAGTTATATAAAGCAAGCTCCATATGGTCTATTTCTTTATTATTATAAGCTCTATAATATTCAAAATCTGACTCTAATTCCTTTTGTATATCAATGGGAAAAGATTTATTTAATTCTTCTATTGAATTATTTTTATTAAACATAATGTGATATGCCAATCCCTCAAAAGTTAAATCTTCTCCTTCAGAGTATTTCTTAAATTTTTTAATATCTTCTTTAAATACATTGATGCCTAGAATTAAATTTCTGTTGAAAATTTTTTCACTTTGTTGATAAAAATAATCAGACTTATCGCGGTAATTAAATTCATACAAACGAGAAATTTCTTCCAATGCATTGTGAACTGTTTTGATTTTCTTTATCCATTTATCCCAATTAGAAAAAACTTGTTTTTTTATATCAACCCAACTTTCGAAATACACCGTCTTATATGTAATTTTTCCCATATTTTTAATTAAAGGGAACCATAAATTCTTATATGAAAATGCGAAGCAAGCTTTATATTCGTTAGATTTATACCAATGACTATATTCCAATATAGTCTTTTGGTATGAAGAAGATGAAGTTATTTTCCCGTCTTTATTTATATAATAAAAAGTTAATCCATCTATTGGAGATGTTATGTTTTTATAATCAATTTCACTTTGAGAAAAATTGAAAGGAGTAACATAAAATTTTGTTTTTTCTTCTTCACTAGAAAGGAATTTCCAATTATCTCCCATATTATTTTTTCCTTTAATTTTGAAATGTAAATAATAATCATCTGAAAAAATAGAATTCCCTGGTTGAGAAAATTTTATTCTGAAAGTTATTTTTTTTAAATTTATAGAAATATTTAACATGCAATAAGTTCCATTTGAAATAATTATGTTTCTGTTACTGTCAAATTCCAAAAACAAACAAAAATCATTTTTACCATTTATGATGTGTCCTTTTGATTCTTTGATTTTTCCTCCATAGAAAGAATCAGGAGTAATTTTAAATTCGGCATTTTCTTCATTTGAAAATATTATACTTTTTAGAGGAATAGATCTATTTTCTTTTTTTAAAATTTCTTGCGAACTTTCATTTAAGAAAATAGTCATTTCATTCTCTACAAATGCTTTAGTATAATAATCATACATTTTAAATACTAATAAATTAGGCCTTATTAAAGCATCTATAATTATATACACAACGAAATTTGTATTTATGAAAATCTCTATCATACAATGAAGTCTCGGAATATCACTTTCATTCGAATCAAAATCATATTTTGGAATTGTTATTCTAAAATTATTTTTTTGCTTAATTCTGGAAAACAAAGGTATATTTGAAGAATTATTTTCTAAAGATTTTGCACTTAAATAAAATTCAATAGGTTCCTTATCTTTATAATTCAATAATTCAAAATTAATTTGTTCGTCTCCATGGAATTCCTTTGTATCTAATTTAAAGCATTGCTCAAAGGTAACACTATTATCATAATTTATTTTTTCTTTTATTAATTTATATTCTTTACAAGAAATTAAAACTGATATCGGGATTGTAGTCAAAATTATTTTAACATTTAAATCTAATTTTTTTCCAGAAATAGATTCTATATTTATTACAGAACTTATTTGGATAGTATCTTCTTCGAATGTTTTTGGAATTTCCACAAATAATTGAATATTTTCACCTTTTTTTATGTGTTCTTTAACTGTTAAATATTTATTTATTATTTCATCTTCATAAATTGCCAAAGGCTTTTCCTCTTTTATTGGCTCTTGTTCTTTTTCTTCCTCCTTTTCATTTTCTTCCACAGCATCTTTGGCCTCTTCTTTTCCTTCTTCATCCTCACCTTCTTTTCCATCTTTTTTTCTTTCATCCTTTTCTTCTTTATCTTTTTTATTATCTATTTTGCTTTCTTTATAAGATTTTATTTTTATAGTCATATCCTCATTTACAAATGAAATTATATTAATTATATATGGTTTATAATACAAAGCAGGGCAAGTTTTTCCTAAATTTAACTCGAGGGATTTATAACAACATATTAAATCCTTTCCTTCACTATCTACATTAATAATAGGTACACATAAATTCTCTGAATCTTTTTTCATTTTATCTAAATGAATTCCTGATTTAGATATATTTTTAGGCACACCAGGCAAAGCGAAATCTAAGCTAAAAATATTGCTTTCTTCTATATTAAAAAATTCAGTCAAAATTTCTTTTACTGATTTCTTATAACTCTCATTAAATTTACTTAAATTTGAATTAAAATCTGAAATTTCTTTATCTAATGTTTTTGAAGCATTATTTAATTCTTCATAATCATTATAATTTAATTTTAGCATTTCTCTTACAGTATTTAAATGTTCTAATAAAGCTTTAATTTGTTTTTCTAAATTATTAATTATATCTTTGTTATTTATTTGTTTTTCTTTTATTTCTTTAAAAATTTCAAACAAAGAATTAGATGATTTTACTAATTTGTCTATATAACCTGAAAATTCATTTACTTTATAATCAGATAATAAAATTTCAGGAGGATTTTTAACATCTTTTTCCGTCGGAACCCCCAAACTTTTTTCAATAGAATTTTTAATTTCTTCTTCATTTCCTATTTCGAATTTTGAATATATGAATTTCTTTGCCTTGTTGAAATTAATATAATTTTCAATTTTATATTCTTCTTTATCTTTTTTTTTCTTTTCTTTACCTTCAACTTTATCTTCAACATTGCTTTCTTTTTTCTTTTTATCATCAACTTTATCCTCTTTTTTCCCATCTTCAGGTCCATCTATAAGTTCTTTTCTCTCATCTTCGCCTTCATCTCCTTCTTCTTTTTTCTCTTCTTCTTCAACATTTTTATCTTCAGGTCTTACTTCATCACCTAATTCTTCTCCATCTCTTTTTAATTTTTTTTCTTTTTTTTCTTCATCATCTTCTTCTTCTTCTTCTTCTCCAGCTTCATCAATAATTTTGATTTTAAACATATTCTTAAATTCTGCATCATTTTTATCATTGATAATATATATAATCCCATTAAACTTATCATAATCTATATCTACATATTTATCCATATATAATATATCAAATTTTTTGTCTTTGATTTTTGTAAAGTCATATTCTAATGAATAATAAACTAATTTATCTTCTTCGACTTCATTTAATCCGTATTTTTTATACTTTAAAATTTCAGTTTTTAATTCATTTAGATTATTATTTTCATTTTCGGATATTTGTTTATTAGTATGCTCGCCGAATTCTTTTTTAGATTTGATTTTATCAATGGATGAAATAAGATTCGAATTATACTTGCATAAGTTTGAAAATTCATCACTTACAATTTTAGCATGAGAATCTTTCAATTTTTGGAGTTCGTTATTAAATAGTTCTTTATTGGTATCTTTTATTATTGTTATAAAATTATCACTTAAGTCTTTAATATTATTATTAAAGCTTTCATGTAATTCATATATATTTTCTTTATTCATAACTTCTATAAATTTGTTATTAATATCAGCTTTTATTTTTTCATATAAATAAGATGAAGGATCTTTCGTGAATTTCAAAATATTATTTTCTTCATCATCAATCAAATTCGCATCTAATAATTTATCTATGTTGTCATTAAAAACACAATCAATAATTTCATTATAATAATTTTCTAACTCATTTATAGCAAAGGTTTTTAAATTTTTTCCAGTTAAATTTAAATTGCTAACCAAAGAATTAAAATAGTTATAAAATAAATGGATTTTAGGATCAAGTACTTCTGATGAAATATTATCGAGCAATAAATTCAACCATTTTAAATTTAAAGGTTTTTTATTATTTAGACAATAAGATATTTTCTTTTTTATTTTATCTGAAATATGATTTGCTAAGTTTTCGATTTCTTTTTTTCCATAATCTACACAATTTAAAGAAGATATATTTCTTAAAATATAGAGCCAAAATGGTAAATAATCTATTTTTCTATTTTTATTTAAATCGGATATTATTGACTTTTCAGAATTGTTTAAATTATTGAATAATTCATTAATAAATGCTTGGTTGTTATTTATATAAAAAATAAAAGAAGGCAAAAATAATATTTTATTCATATCAGTTTCTTTTGATTCTTTTTCTTTTTTAAATATTGTGGAACAATTAATCAATTTATTTTTTTCATTTACTAGATTAAAGAAATCATCTAATTTAAATTCATAATTTTTTTTGTTTTCTTTTTGGGGTTTAAACACCTTTTCTTCGAATAATTTAATAAAACCTATACATGAAGCAATTCTATTGAATAAATCTTTTTTAGTTTTAGATTCTGTTTCTCTTTCAGCTTCATTATTTAAAAATAGAACCATGTCCAAATTTTCTTCATTAACAAATTCTTTACCACAAATATTTTGATAAAATAATTTTCCCATTTCCTCAGCAATATCTATCATATGAACATAATCGGTTTTATGTATTATTGCTTCTGCAATATCATTTATTCCTCCAAAATTACAATTTATTCCTTTAAAAATTTCTCCTAATTTGAATTGCTTAGCTTTGTCATACCTATAAAACAAATAAAAAATATCCAGAGGCTCAAAAATAGGCATTCTTATTTTTAAATTTTTTGGATACTTATCAGATATATAATAACTAAAGTAATATTCTTCATCAGGTATTTCCTCTGAGTAATTTATTCTCGAATTTATAACATTGACAATATTATTAACTTCATTTAAATCAATATTATAATTTCTTATTTTAGAAATGAAAATCCCTCTAAACATTTGCTTTACTTTTTTTTGATCATTAAAAGACAAATTTTGATTTTCTCCGCTTAATTCCAATTTTTTTTCACTTATAAATGTCATTATAGGATCTAATTCACTATCTTTATATAAATTCATCATTAATTCCATAGAAGATTTTTCACTGGTATCAGGGTCAAATAATTTATTTAAATTTTCTTCTATAAAAGAATACCAAAATAATAATTCATGTAACTTATAATTTTTTGTATCAATTATTTTCAATTGATCTTTATTTGGTACATATAAAGTATCCATTTTTTTATTTTCATTTTCTTTTCCAGCTAAATCTATGAAATATTTTACTTTATTATATAAAATCTTATATAATTCTGCTGTTGGTTTTTCCATGTTAGTAAATTTTGTTATTTCATCTTTTAGGAAATTTAATGATTTAATAGATGAAGTTTTGTTTTTAACTTTGTTTTCTAAATGAATCAAAAGAGCATTTGCATCACTTCGCAACTTAGTAATCTCAGCATCTTCTATATCTTTATTTTTATAAGAAATAATCATATTCTGCAAAGTCAACAATTTGCTTTTATAAAAATCTATCTTTTCTTCTTTCCAATAAATATTCAATTTATCCAAATTTTTCATTTCAGCTTGTAATAACAATATTTCATCATCAGCATCTATATTTTGGGCCTTGAAATAATCATAATATTTATTATTACCAATTTCTTTATTTTCTTCTAATTCTAAATTACCCAGCAATACCCTATATTTCCAAAGAATGCTTTCTGAATTAGATTCACAGAAAAATGAGATATCTTTCATATTTTGAATTAGATCAGTTAAATGATCTGCTTCTAAATTATTCTATAAATATT
>Ga0247611_10010900_pt1 | contig 10594 bp, 4 predicted proteins | sample 177DNAGHGhighgp2_FD_192422 | JGI IMG/M metagenome (GOLD analysis project Ga0247611, IMG submission 192422) | Sheep rumen microbial communities from Palmerston North, Manawatu-Wanganui, New Zealand - 1770 DNA GHGhigh gp2 | ecosystem: Host-associated > Mammals > Digestive system > Stomach > Rumen ... | reverse complement strand
TATAATATAAAAGCCTCGGCACTGGACGGTAATACCACCGTCAACACTTTATGTCAGTGGCTATGCGGTAACCCCTCCAAGTCAAAAGAGACAGTAAGGTCCGATGAAGGTGTTAAACCGATAAAAGTGTGGCGAACTGCCTATAGGAAACGGGAACCCAAGTTGTTTTTGCCAAGGCAGATAATTTTTGACTTATTTTGGCTTCTCCCTGGATCCATCCTGCTACTTATGTGCCGATTACGAAAGAACTGGCCAGACATTAAAGAAGACATCATAGTTTATCAACGTTATAAATTCCACAGATATGGATATATAGAGAACCGTGTGTACTTCTTGCTATTTATTCAGCTATTAAGCATTGATTACCATTCGTTTACATACATTCTATTTCTGAGACTAAACGTATTCCATAGATTTATATTTTTCAAACCTCGTGGAATCAGGTTTGAGTCTGAAAACATCGGAGCTGGTTTCAGAATCCAGCACGGTTGGAATACAATGGGAAACCCCAAGAAAATAGGTCACCATTGTATTATTTCTCATAATGTTGGAATCATCAATTCCGACATGGGAAGATGCCGTTCAATCGGCAACAACGTATACATTGGGGCATATTCTGTAATTTATGGTCCTGTGACAATAGGAAACAATGCCAAAGTTGCACCAGGCTCTGTGGTTAATGACAATGTGCCACCATACGCAATAGTGGAAGGAAATCCTGCCAATGTCGTTGGTTTCTCCATGACTCCTGAAGAGATAATAAAATACGAAAAAAACGAATATCCAGAAAACGAACGTATGAGCTATGAAGAAGCTCTCCACAATTACAAGAAGTTCTACCTTAATCGCATTAAGGTCATCTGTCAGGAAGGAATAGATACAATAGATAACAATATAACACTATGAGAATGCAAGAAAAAGAAACTATCAAGGTTCTGTTGTTATGCCTTGACATGGACCCTGAGGCAATCCAGGGAGACAAAGAAGTTGGAGCGGCTCATTTGTATGTAAAAGAAACTCTTGAGATGTTGTCTCATCACAATGTGGATTGTGTTGCAATTACACGATATGATGACAACAGAAAAAGTGAGAACAAAATTTTATATTCCGGAATTGGGCGGGTCTCTTTATGTAGAATTGAAGTGGGTGGTATAAGCAAGCAGCCCAAAGAATATCTATGGGGACGTATTTATGAAAGCACTAGAAAAATACGTAAGATTCTTAGCAACCTTAATTTTGTTCCGAATATCATTCATGCAATATATTGGTATTCTGGAGATGTTGCTTTGGGCCTAATGAAAGAATACTCTTCTGCAAAGTTAATGTATTCAATCGTATCATTAGGGAAGATTAAACACCAATGGAAATATAAAGATGGCTCTATGAAATCCAAGCATGATGAAGATAGGGAAAGAAAAGAGCAGAAACTATTTGAAAGAGCTGATGTTATTGCCGCAGTGAGCAATCAAGAAAGAGAAAATGCCATTAGGTTATATCATGTGGATGAAAACAAAATATTCACCATAGGGAGAGGTGTTGATAGTTCTTTGTTTAACATACGAGAAGGTAGGAGCCAAAACATAAAACGACCTATACTCTTTGTAGGCCGTATGATAGAATCAAAGGGATACGGTTTTTTACTAAGGGTATATGAGAAACTCTTGTTGGACCCGACTATAATAACACCTCCTTTATGGCTAATCGGAGGAACAAGTCATGAAATTGAGGAGGTAAAAAACAACCTTTCTGCATCTAATACTATCAAGGCCGCCATAGCCCAAAAATTAATTGTATGGAAAGGCATTGTTCCAAGATCCGAATTACCTGACATCTACCGCGATGCATTAATAACATGCATTCCCTCATATTATGAGCCAGGTGCACGAGTTATCCTAGAATCAATGGCATGTGGAACACCTGTGATTATGGGGTACACAGGATATGCGAATGAATTGGTTCGTCCAAAGATGCCACATCTGGGCAAAGGCTTTACTTTTGAAAATGGATTCGTTGCAAACGTGGATGACGAAAGCATTGATGAATGGGCAATGTATATAAAAAGTGTTATTCGTGATAGTGTATGGAGAGACACGTTATCGAAACGTGCCCATCTGAGTGTCTTCCCTCATTACTCTCTCGAACAATTTGCGGAAAGACATTGGCAGTTATATAACTATGCCATTTATGGGGTCATGCCAATATATAGAGGGATCTCATTTGATGCCGCCTATGCCATTGCACTTCATTGGGCATCACCATATTCTGAGAAATCTTCTTTAAGTCAAGCTAAAGCGAAAGGAATAATTAAAAAGATATTGTCTGCTCAAGGTAGAAACGTTCCGATAGAGTTAATTAACGGAAATAATAGAGGTTCTACAGATGTATGGTATGTTTATGCTGGCAATGAAACATATTTTTATAAACGGTACATAGATAAGACTCAGTTTGCTAGAAGATATTTCCCATTTTCTTGGGACTCAAAGTTGCAATATGCGAATATGAGGTATAACTTGTCTGATGCTCTTGCGCCAATATGGTCTGATCAGATGTTTTTAGAGATTATCGGTAAAGATGAGAACAGCGCCTCCATTTTATTTCCTTTTGGAAAATCTTTCAGTATTACAGATTGGGATGGATGTGAATTGTTAATGTCGGCAATCCAATGTATAAAAAATTTTCATAGCCGTCAGGCAGCCCTTCCCAATTACTCATACTTGAAAGAGCAAATATCAAAGATTGAGCTGTCAAACCCTGTCACATGGGAATCTCTATATAAAGCATATGATAGGATTGCTATTATTAATTCATTCTTCCACAATAACGGAAAATGGTATTCGCCCGTACGGCTTGATATTGAAATTGCATTAATAGGACTAGGGCTTCATGATAATATTTGGAATTTGAAAGCATCGGTTATACAAGAGATGTATGACGAAATGCATTGTTTAAATATTTCACAATATCCAAACATTAATATAATTTGGGGAGAATGTAGGCATGAACATTTTATAGAATGGAGAGATCACTCCATCAAGGCGATTGATACGGAAACAATATCTATCGGGGAAGAAGATTATGACTTTGCAACACTGTTTTTTTGGCGAATCGATGTGTTCTCAAGTTCAGTTGATGACGGGGATATTGGGTATAACAAAGATATGATTAAGAAGCTATTCCCGGAATCATATGAGAGGATAAATGCTTGGATATGGGTTTTGTCTTTACACTGGTACCTCCGAGACTATTCACGTGGAAATAAAACAAGACTGGAGAGATTTCGCAAAATAATGACTTCCTTTTCAAAATCGTAAATATCATCACTAGTGTCATGAATATTTATTTTTTATCTGACGGGTTATGTGAAGACTATCATGTCTCGACCTCTCTTGAAAATTCTATTCATCCGAATTTAGATAGATTGTTTACGGATGGGGAAGCACGTATGTTCGAACCTGTGCAGGCTAACAATATGTTTCACCCTGCGACATACTTTATTTTTCCCAACTTCTTTGGAATGAATCCAAATCTTAACCCAGGTAGAGCCGCATTGGAACTTATTGAGAATGGTAAAGATATAACCGGATATTCTAGCTTTGCTTTGTTCCGAGTCATTAATTCACAATACGATGTCCGAAATGGATGGTATGAGAAAACAGAGCCACTGGAACTGGACTTAGTTGAGCCACTAATTGATCGTGTCGGCAAAGAAAAGTATCATGGGATAAAAGGAACAATTATTGTCAAAAGTAAGTTAAGCCATAACATTTGGTGTATAGGCTCAGAGTCCGAAGATAGCCTTGAGTATACACTCAACGTTTTACAATATGAGTTCTCAAAATATGGTTTAAATGTGTATACGACATTGATTCATAATGTCGCAAATTCTATTAAGAGTCCACAATCCTTAACGACATCTAAACATCTACTTGGATGGATGGTTGGTCCCACAGCACATGCAATGGCCCTCACTGGGGTAGATATAGAAGACCAAAAATACCATACACCTAGATATGTTTTCGATTTTGATAGTAAATTTGAAGACTTCAATTCGCGGATTCTACCCAAATTGAAAGCTTGCGAATCGTCTGGGAATGATGATTTTATCATTTATATCAAAGAAACATCCACTGCAGCCAAGAAGAACATGCCCGAAAAAAAATTTTTGGCTATCTCATTCCTTGATAACTTGATAGGAAGGGTTTTCAAAGAGTTGAGCGGCGAGGACACTAGCATTATTTTGATTTCTGATCATCAGTCGAATATTGGAATCCCCTATGTATATCCAGGGCCTTCATTTGTATGTGTCCTCAAGAAAAAAGACATATCAACAAAGGAAACTACGGTGTTTACAGAAAAAAATATTATTAAAAAATTCAGCACGATTCTCTCTCAATCAGAATGTGTATCATTTGTTAACAATTATATTGCCTCTTGTCCGTATCATTCGTCTGGGTCTACTTTATCGGATACTTTCATAAAGAAAGCATTACTTCATAAAAACAGGAAATTCCTATTTCTTGACCGTGATGGAGTTATTAATGACGATATTGGTACCTATATTTTGAACGAAAGAATGCTCCATCTGAAAAAGGGTGCGATAGAGGCAATTGTCAAAGCATCGTCTAGTGGCTGGATAGTTAATATCTGCACCAACCAGCCAGGAATAGGGAAAGGGTTGATGTCTCATTCCGACCTGGACCTAATACATTCATATATTCGCAAAGAAGTAGAGGACAACAATGGGGTGCTGGGAGAAATCGTTTATTGCATACATGCAAGAGGCTCCTCTTGTCCAAACAGAAAGCCTGAGGCGGGGATGCTCTTCCATCTGGCGGAAGAGTATCATATGACTGATGAAGAGATAAAGAACTCTTGGTTAGTGGGCGATCATGCCAGAGATTACAAAGCCAGTCAAAAATTTGGTTGTAGGTTCGCATGGATTACTAATAATCCTACTGAACTTAATCAGTATGGATTCGTTGAATCATATCCCTCTTTATATGAATTTGTTCTTTCAATCATACGTAAATAGCAATGGAACTTCAACCACCTCTGCCCCGTTCAATTGACATTGAACCAACAACTAGATGCAACTATAGATGCACAATGTGCCAAAGGACATATTGGGGGAAAACATCTAAAGATATGACTTTTGAATCTTTTCAAAAGATTGTTGACAGTATCCCCACGCTTAAAGAAATAAAACTGCAAGGAATCGGTGAACCGTTCCTAAATCCTGACATTTTCAGAATGATTGACTATGCTAAACAATTGGGCATAAAAGTCAACATTTATACAAATGCATCATTGTTCGGGGATGATGAATTGCTCCAAAGATTATGCAACAGCCACATCGATTTGCTTAGAATTAGTTTGGATGCTGGCACCGAAGGAACTTATGAACGAATAAGAAAAGGTGCGAATTATGATAAGGTTATTAACAACATTAGAAGGATTACTTACAACAATCGCACAATAGGTTGTATCGAATTATGGACCTTGCTAATGGACTCCAATTACTTGGAACTTCCACATATCATTGATATCGCTTTTCACTCTGATATAAGAACAATAAATCTACAATTGATATTGAATACTTTCTCATACAAGAAAGAAATTCGGAACATTATCGAATGTCAACAGTTCTCTTTTTCAGAAAAATTAATTTCAAACATTCTGAAAAGCATGGAATATGCTAAAAGCAATTTCATTGATTTAAAACTTGCATATTCCAAAGCTTATTCGACAAACAATAAATGCCATTGGAGTTTTGACAAAGCATTTATTAGCGTAGAAGGTAATGTCGTGCCTTGTTGTACAATCGCAGACCCAGAAGTTATTAACTTTGGCAATGCTTTATTTCAATCATTTGAAAGCATTTGGTATGGTGAGAAATACATATCCTTCCGGCAAAGAATACTAAACAATGAACTTATCAAGCCTTGTATGCACTGCTACTCCGAAGTCCACAAAAAAATAATTTCAAAACTAGACAAAGCAATAATTGAAAAATGAGGTGTGATGTTAACATTTTAAATCGCGTGGGCACTTAAATAGTGCGGATTAATTGCCAACCATTTGGTAGGCAGGTTCCAGCTCCGTTCTCTGACAGGACAACAAAGTAAGAATTGATGTTATTCTTTTGTCGGGAATCCCATAATATAAGCCTTTTATAGGCAGCAATAATTCACAATATTTTTTCATAATATGTCGGCATAAGATAGTGCACCTGAGCATCCTTTAGATTATTGAAGGATTTACCACCGCTTTGATACATTCCTGATGAGTCAACATAGATATATATGTGATTACTGCATGGCCCATAATAATATCTGTCTTCGCCAATGTAACAATCGTGTATATATCTGAAAGCGTATACGTACTCTCTCATACCATCTTCCCAACCAGTCTCAACAAGGTATAAGTCATCGGCTATTCCTTCATAAAAATCCAGCACATCCTTGAATTCTTTATCGGGTTCGTCGTTAGGAATGCTCTTTAGCCAGTTAGGCATTTTGTCAAGGAACGAATTTATAAGTATCCCCATGATGCCTTCTTCGCTCTCCGACTCCAGTTTCCTGATGCTTTGTTTGGTGTCTATTACTCTCTCGTGATTTTCAGGATACCATTTGGAGTATATACCCATAGCTTTTCGATAGAAATTCACAGCCTCTACCCTGTGGCGGAGCCGCTCGTGGAATGCTCCATAAAGGTAAAAAGCATCAGCCAAGAACACATGATTCTCACCTACCACTTTTTTAGTTGCATCTAAGGTTTTCTCGATGTATTCTTGGCTTTTTGCGTTGTCATTGATTAGTGCATAGTAGGCTGCGAGGTCGCGGTATATGTTCATAACCTCAGAGCATAATTCTCCTCTTGATGGTACGATGAGATTCAACGCGTCTTCTAACAACTCAATGGATTCTTCAGTTCTTTCTTCTCGCTGAAGTAACATAGCCTTTTGTACAAGCAACTTGGGATAGTATGTGTCATTCTTGTCGTTCTCGTCGAAAAACAGTTTTGCGACACCAATGACTTTTTCCAATACTGTTTTAGCCTTATTATACATCCCCAATTGAGTGTACACTGATGCTAATTGGTCGTAGTCCGTATGCAAAAGGGACTCATACATGTCTTTTGACATAATAAGAAGCTTGTTTGCAGAATCGTTGTCCCCAAGAACCTGTTTGGCAAAGAAACCAATATCAGCTAGGGTATGAGCATTTTTCACGGTTACAGGTATCTCCAAGGAAGCGAATGCACCGATACTATATCTTTTATGACTTGCAGAATTGTGAAGAGCCATCCAATACGGATACAGCTCAGAGAGTCCACTACTATTATACAAATGTGAGAAGGTATCTAAGTGAAGCAAGGTGTTGTACAATGAATGAAAATCCTTCAACTTATAATACTGAAACAAACACTCCTCTATAGCTCTATAATCAGATGAATGACTGAAATGGGAAACAATCATCTGGCGAGCCTTTCTTTCTTCACTGGTATATCGGCGAGCTATCACGGAGGAAATCGTATACTTGTCAATATAATAGCGCTCGTTTTTGAGTGACAACAGATGTGAAAGAGCACAATAGATATAAGACCACTGCATAATTGTGGCATTGGAAATCTCTATTAGCTCCGATTCTGTGAGACCTGCTCTGGAAAATGTAATTAAACTTAGAATTAAACTTACTTTCTCATACCCATAATCGTGCTCCATTCGTTCAAACATCCTGACATAGAAATGACTGAGGCCGTCCTCGCAGTAATAAGCAATACGCCCGTCAAGATGTTCATAAGAGCCCCATAATACCAACTCGTTTAGAAGGGATTTCAGCGTAAGGACATCTTTTACTCCCTTCGGTGGGCATTGGGCCGATGAGAAAGCGGATAACAAACCGTCTATTTGCTTATCAGAAAGTCGCTTTCCATATTTTCGCAAGTATCTCTCGACAAATAATCGTTCCTCGTTAGGCTCAAATGCTTCAAGAGAGATACAGGATCCATATCGTCTATAGAACACCTCCTGAGTTACATCATGATAGGGAGTAGTTACAATTAAAGACACGTTCTCTGGGATGACAGGAAACCACTCCAGATTCTTGGAACCATCATAATCAGACAAATGCTGCAATCCATCAAGAATGATATAAAGTGGCGTCCTACCCTTGACCTCCTTCAACAGTCTTGTGAGAATGGAAGTGTAATCTGTTTTCCTTTCGCTATCTTCCTCGACTTTGAATTCCAGTCCATACAACAAAGATACCTCTATACACATCCTTTTCAGAATTTTCCTTGGGTCACCACCAAGGTATCCAACACCTATAAAATGGTATATGAGATGGTGTGTGTCGTCGTTTTGCCTTTCTTTTATCCAGTTTGCGACAAAAGCACTCTTCCCGTAATAGCACTTCTCGTCACTCGTAATCATCATATAGCGGTCTTGCATCTGATTCATCATATAAACGAGATGTTCGTTCTGGGACTGTGGTACATAGATGTCGCATATCTCATTCAAGTATGCTGCTTGCGCCCTGCCTTCACGCGCCAATTCATCTTCTTTCTCATCGTTCGGGAACAGTGAATCGATGTTTCTAGTCAACGCTTTCTCAACTTTCCAGGAAAGTTCTTCGGGAGTGTCGTAGTATGCAAAATAGAAACAATCTTTCTCAAATCCATCTGTTCCTCCATCGAAAAGAGACGTAAGGTCATGGCCTTCTGTAGTGATTTTGGAAATTAATTTCTCCAATTTTTCACCTCTGGGCATTTCGCTCCTTTTTATGAAGAAGAGAGCATTTGCGTGATTCTGCCTCCTGAAGACTGCAAACTGCATTTCCATTTCTGTTATGCTGAGCCCGTTCTCGATGTCTCCTCTCAGCCATTCATACTGATCTAAAAGCATGTTATTGGCCTTCAGATCTTCCAACTGAGGACACCATCCATAGCGTGTTCCTAATATACCAATAAAAAACGGTTGACATCTTTCTATCTCGTTAAGACACAATTCTAGGACTTTTCCACGCTTTGCCTCTTTCTCCGTAACACCCCATCTCAGGTCAATGGGTGTCAAAGAAACCATTCGCTGTGCGGCGAACACTTTTAATTTTGGAAAAGTCTTCTTAATCAGGGCATCCCTTTCATCGTGCATATCCTGAAAGGTGGAGGATATAAACACGGGCATCTGTCTAATGAGTATATTATTCATCATTGTCTTATTTAATCTACATGAAAAATATTCCACTTCATTTATCAATGAGTTAGTTGTCAACTCGTATGTCCTTAAACTGGCAGAATGCTGGATGACTACGATAGGCATCCTGACATCCCCTGGGAACGAAAAGAATACAAGAATCGAAGTCAACCCCTTTAAATTCGTTGGCCCTAACCACCAACTTGTTAGGCATTGTAATATGAATGTGAATATCTTGAAGATATGTGCAATTTTTGAAGGCATCTTGGCCAATTTTTATGATACTGGCCGGAATGGTAATTGTCTCCAGCGCGGAGCCTTTGAAGGCGTAGCAGGCTATAGACGTCACGCTATCTGGGATGACGGAACTTCCGCATCCTGCCACCAAGGAGTTGGTATCAGTCTCAATTATGGCATTGCAATCGTTGCGGGAGTCATAGACAGGATTGTCTGAAGCCACCTTAATGGTTGATAGTTTTTTGCACCCGTCGAAAATATCATTCCCTATTGCTAATATGGAAGCCGGTATGGTGATATTCTCGAGCTCGGAACAGCCATTGAATGCCAGATTGTCGATTCGAACTACAGTATTAGGAATTATGATGGAGGAGCGTAACAAGTCGCGAACACTACTAATAGTTTCTCCATCATCATCAAATGAAAAGAGAGCAACTGCATCAAAAAGGTCTTCAGTCTTGATGGACTTGAATTCTTGGAAAGCAGGATGAGCCTTATAAGCCTTCTCAACTCCAGAAGGAATATATAGGGTAACCTTATTGAAGTCAATGCCATTAAAGGCTTCCAAATTGATGAATACCTGAGTGTTTTCTTTATAACAGATTGTACCTTCTTCATGTTCTTCTATAAAATGGCCTTCCCCGATATTGGGGTCTGCGACGGCAGGATTCTTAACTTGAATATGAATTTCTTTAAGATTTGAACAGCCTTCAAAAACTCTATATCCAATGCTCTCAGTTTTCTTGGGTATAGTAATGGTTCTGAGATAGTTGCAGCGTGCGAAGGCATATTCACCTATCTTTTGTAAACTTTCTGGCAAAGAGATAGAAGTCAGAGGTGTACAAGAAAAAGCTGCAATCCTTATTTCTTCAATGTTATCACCTAAAACAGCAGAGGTGAGAGATGAACAGCCATAGAAAGACTTTCCGTCAACAGTTTTAACATTCTCGGGAATGATGATTTCTTTCAGACTTGTACAATCCTTAAAAGCTCTGCTCCAAATTTCCTTCAGTTGGCTGGGCAGTTGGACAGAAGTGAGAGAATGACATCCAGAGAAAGCATCGGCTTCAATGACTTTTAGGTTATCAGATAGATGAACTGTCTGCAATGACATGCAATCTTCAAAAGCGCTGCATCCAATGCTTGTCACACTATCAGGGATGA
>Ga0247611_10010899_pt1 | contig 10595 bp, 13 predicted proteins | sample 177DNAGHGhighgp2_FD_192422 | JGI IMG/M metagenome (GOLD analysis project Ga0247611, IMG submission 192422) | Sheep rumen microbial communities from Palmerston North, Manawatu-Wanganui, New Zealand - 1770 DNA GHGhigh gp2 | ecosystem: Host-associated > Mammals > Digestive system > Stomach > Rumen... | reverse complement strand
GCTTGTAGCAGATGTAACAGTTTATGATATAGATGATTATCCATTCTTAGCAAACCATTTCGAGCGTGTTCATGGAAGTAAGAATTATTATGGTGGTAATGGCACAACAACCTTTGCCGTTCCTGATTGGCAAGGTGAGTTCTTTAGAGCAAGTGGTACTAATAGTCATACTAATCAAGGTTCTGGTGGTGCTGTTGGTGAGCATCAGGATGCGACTACTTTTCAAGACGGGTATATTGAAAATAATATGTTAGTCATGCGTACTAAAAATACGGGGACTTATTCATATTTCATGGAAAATAAGGACAAGTCTATACCAACAACAGGGTATCTCAATTTATCGGGAGGTAGTCGAAATACTACATCTAATAGTAATATAGCCTCTTCCCGCCCAACAAACACCTCACTCCTATGCTGTATTAAAGCAGTACCAGCAGGAATAAATTACAGTACAGAGGAACAGGTGGTTGGTACTTGGATAGATGGGAATAAGTTGTATCAGAATACAGTATTAACAGGTACGTCAGTGCCGAGCGGTGCTACTGAAATATCAAGAATAACTAACGGTCAAACAGGTTATGAGACTATCCAATATACTAAGGCATAAAATATTATGGATAAAGAACAAGCATTACAACAATTTTGGGAATCATTTAATATTCCAGCATATGACGAAACATCTGTACCCGATGATGCACAAATGCCTTACATTACTTATAGCGTAGCCACAGGCTCAATAGAAGATATTGTAGGGATGACTGCTACTATATGGTATCGCTCAACTAGTTGGAAAGATATAACAATTAAAAAGAACGAAATCGCTGAAGCCATCGGTGTAGGCGGTAAAGTTATAAAATTAAATAATGGGTATGCATGGCTATGCAGAGGAACAACCTTTGCACAGCGTATACCAAGCGAAGATGATATGGTACGAGCCTATTATCTTCAGATTCAAGCAGAGTTTCTAACTAAAGATTAAGGAGGAAAGAAAAATGGGAAGATATACTGTACTTCCAGAGAACGCCTTTGATGCGTTACAACTTGACGCAGGTGTTATTCTCACAGATTTTGACATCGAGGCAGCAACATCAGGAGAAGATGGATTCACAGATGCAGATATTTTATGTGCAACAACAGGTGGTGTAAATCCATCTTGCGTACCAACTTATTCTGATTTTGCAGAAGATGTGGATAATGCCCCTAACAATGTTATGGAATTTAAGCATTTAGATGGATGGGATTGTACTCTATCAACAACTGCTTTAGGAACAAGCCCAGAACTTATCAAGAGACAGCTGGGTGCTGCTGATATTGATGGTGAAGGAAAGATTGTACCTAGAAGAGATTTGAAGCTCACAGACTTTAACGATTTATGGTGGGTTGGTGACAAGGCTAATGGCGGTTTTGTTGCAATTCAGATTAAGAATGCACTCTCAACAGGTGGCTTCTCAATTCAGACTACAAAGAATGGTAAAGGAACATTAGGTCTTGAAATTATGGGACATGTATCACTTAAAGCACAAAAGCAAGTACCTATGGTATTTTATTCTATTGATGGTGATGATGTTGTTGAGCCTGATGTTGTACTTAATAGAGCAAGTGCTACAGTTAAAGAAGGTAAGACAACTAAATTAAGTGCTTCTACTGTTCCAGACGGACAAGAAGTTACTTGGGCTTCAAGCGATGATACAGTTGCATCAGTTACAAATGGTGTTGTTAGTGGAGTTGCAGCAGGAACTGCTACAATTACAGCTAGTATAACATACGAAGGAGCAACATATAGCGATACTTGTGCTGTCACAGTTACATCAGCATCATAAATTAAATAATTAGGAGGTAAGGTACATGAAATTATCAGAGATTAGGGGCGAAAAAGCCCTCGATATGACAGCAGAGTTAATAGACCCGATAGCGGAAATAATGGCAGATACAGAGGTTAAGAATATTTATTCAGGACAACCAAAGTTGAAGTTAGTGCAGTATATTATCAAGAAGCACAAGAAGCCTATTATTAAGATTCTTGCTATCTTGAATGAGGAAGACCCCAAATCCTTTGCAGATAAAATCAAGATAACTACCTTACCAGCTATGGTTATTGACTTACTTAATGATGAAGAGTTGATACAGCTTTTTTCATTGCAGGGTCAGACAGTGGATATGACCTCTTCTGGCTCTGTTACGGAGAATACAGAGGTCAAAGAAAATTAAGACCATTTATGCGGTACGTTGTATCGAGGTACAAAGAGTACCAAAAAGATATGGCGTATCGCTTTTTTGTTACAGACGAATTGTTTTATCTTAACAATAATGTGGTTAATATTAGTGGTGGAAACAAGTTGCAGACAAGATTTTATGAGATATTGCATCCACCAAAAGAAGAAACTAGAACAGCAGATGATATTATAAACAATATTAAATCTAAATTAAAGAAATTGTAAGAAAGGAGGTTATCGACATGAGTATGACCGCTTTTGAATTGATGGCGAAATTATCGCTTGATAAGTCAAATTATGACAAAGGTCTAACCGATGCAGAAAATCAAGGCAACAATGCAGGAAGTAAGATAGGTAATGCTCTCGGTAACGCCGCTAAAGTCGGTCTTGGAATTGCAACCGCTGCGGTGGGTGCGGCTTCTGTTGCACTTGGAAGATTGGCAACACAAGCTGTATCAAGTTATGCACAGTATGAGCAGTTGGTAGGTGGTGTTGAAAAGTTGTATCAAGATGCAAGTGATAAAGTTGTTGATTATGCAGACAAAGCCTATATGACATCAGGAATGAGCGCAAATAACTATATGGAGATTGCTACCTCATTCAGTGCGGCTTTAATAAACTCACTTGGTGGGGATATGGATAAAGCAGCCGATATGACAGACCTTGCTATGAGGTCTATATCCGACAATGTAAATGTATTTGGGTCGGATATGCAATCGGTGCAGATGGCTTTTCAAGGATTTGCGAAGCAGAACTATACGATGTTAGATAATTTAAAACTAGGTAGAACGTGCCAAATTGCCTAGTATAAACCTCGTGAAAACGGTGAAACTCCTTGAAATAGGACAATACCGTGCGAAGTGCTCTTGATATTGACTATTCCATTTATATAGTGTAAAATAAAATTAGTATATACTATGTAGGAGGAATGGTTTATATGTGGAAAAAAATAAAAGGTTTTAATTATTCAATCAATGAAAAAGGCGAAGTAAGAAATGACGCAAATAATAAAATTAAGTCAACTTATGTCAATAAAGTAAATGGATATAGATATGTTGATTTATACGAAAATGGAAAGTCACATAAAAAATCCATTCACAGACTTATAGCAGAATGTTTCATTGATAATCCAGAAAATAAACCTACCGTAGACCACAAAAACGGTAACAGATTAGATAATTCTTTGAGTAATTTGAGATGGGCTAGTTATTCCGAACAAAATTCACGATTTAATACATATGGAGTAAGAAGTGAACAAATAAAAGTTGTTCACGAATCGGGAAGAGAAATGATATTTAATTCAGTTTCGGAAACAGCAAGATACTTTAATTGCAACATCTCGAATATATCTCAAATGCTGAAAAAGGGAACTTTTGGCAAAAGAGGAAAAACAAGATATTATCGTTTTGAGTATATCAAGAGTAAACGTGTAACGACTATCGAAAACACACAATAGATTGTGGAAGTGAGTAGAGTACATTCAAGCGAATGGAAGTGCGAGGGTTTAATGCATAAGCATTATTCAAGAGATAGTCTAATCTATGCGTATATATAAAGGCATAGCAGTTCATAAGAGAACGCACATAGAAGTAGCGCACTATGTGGAATACAATGTACGGCGGCACGCGAAGTGAGATGTTGCGTCTTATCAAAGACGCTAACGAATATGGAGCAACAATAGGCGAAGTTACTGATTTAAGCATAGATTCCTTCGCTGATGTTGTAAAAGCCATTGATTTAATACAGCGTAAGCAGAATATAGCAGGCACAACCGCAAAAGAAGCAATGCACACCATTGAGGGTGCGGCAAGGGCAACACAAGCGGCTTGGAAGAATGTCATAACAGCTATTGCAGGCGGTGGAGATTTAGACAAGGCTTTTGATGGTCTTATTCAAGGCTTGTTTGGTGATGGTTCAGAGGGTTCGGGACTTCTTGCAAACATTATTCCTAGATTGCAACAGACAATGGAAGGTATAGGACAATTTGTGTCGAAAGCTAGTCCTTATATTACAAAGTATATACCGCAGTTGTTTGAAGCAGTTTTACCGCCATTATTAGATGCAGCGGTGGAATTAGCAATATCATTAGCAAAAGCATTACCAGATATAATAAAGGTTATAATAGATACCATTCCTAAACTTATGCAAATAATAGCAAATGCACTTAAAAAGGAATTTCCTGTTATCGGTGCAGTATTTGAGGGATTGTCAAAAGTTGTCGAAAAATTATTTGGTTTTATTACAAATAATGGTAAGGCAGTAGTAAGAGCATTAGAAGGTGTACTTGCAGCATTTGTAGCTTTCAAAGGAATTTCTTTCTTTAAGCAACATACAGAAGATATTACTAATTTTATCTCAGTAGCAAAAAACATAGCACCTAATATTAAAGATGCAATTAGTTCAATGGAATCAATGGGTGCGGCAAGTACGGGCTTAACAGGCGGTCTAGGAACGCTAACAGGAATGGTTGAATCACTAGGCACTTTAATTGCGGGTCCGGCAGGGATTATTGCGGCAATCGTAGCGGCAGTCGCAGTATTAGGAATCGCTATATACCATCTTGCTACAGAAGAAGAAGCAATTAATGCTGTTAATGCATCGGAAGAAGCATATATAGAAGCAAAAAAACGTCACGAAGAAGCCGTTATGTCGGCTTTTGATGCTGAAGAAAAATTGATAGACGCACAAAAACGACTTGCCGAACTTGAAAATGAAGTGGGACAACGTGGCGAAGATTTATATAATGCATATAAAACAGGTGCAATCGGAGTAAGCGATATGACAGATAAGCAAAGAGAACTTATGCACGCTTACGAAGATACGAAAAGAGCGGAAGAAGAAAATACTCAAAGACATCTTGAAAGCATCGCTACATTACAAGAGCAAAACACTCAATTTTTTATGGGTCAAGCATTACAAATCATAGAAAATGGGGGTAATTGGAATACATATAAAGATAACGTTATCAACGCAATGAATGAAGGTAATATTTCTGTTGAACAAGCAAGAGATTTACTTGGTGGTGCAATGGCTCAAATGTCAGCAGATGCACAATTAACATATTTGCACGATATTCCAGATTCAGTAAAAAGCGGTCTAAATGTTCAAAATTATGAAACGGATTGGCAAACATTCAAAAATAGATGGGTTGCCATCGGTCACGCTGTAACGGGTGACTGGGGCAAGTCTATGGATGATTTGAGAAATGAATCAGAAACAGGCGGTACAGATTCTGGTTATAATTTAACAAGTGGTTTGCAATTAGGCGTTAATAATGGATGGAGTAGTGCGATTGAACTTGTTATATCTTTTGGCAAAAATGTAATCAGTTCATTACAAAAAGCCCTAGATGAAGCATCCCCTTCAAAAGCAGCTAGAAAAATGGGTGTATTCTTGCTTCAAGGATTTGGTCTTGGTGTTGAAGATGAAGAAGATAATATTATAAAGCAAGTATCAGGATTTGGTTCTAATGTCCTTGATGCACTCAATGATGAAATAGGCAAAGTAAACGATATGGAATTTTTTGCTAATGCAAATGTTGTAGCACAAACAAGCGGACTGTTTGAGAAAAACAAAGAAAGTTATGGAACAACTTATAATTTCTATCAAACAAATAATTCTCCAAAATCGCTATCGACAATCGAAATATATAGGCAGACAAGAAATCAATTTAGTCAATTAAAGGGTGCAATGATATGATACAAACAGTTACAATAATAAATCAATACAATGAGGAATTAAAACTAAAATGGAGTGACCCTCGTGAGAGTGGTTACTTCATCACCTCTGCTACAGGCTTGGACGCACCACACTCTACTATCTCAATGACAGATAAGACAATAACAGATGGTGCAATATACAATAGGGGGAGAGCCGATAAGCGTAACATTGTGCTTAATCTTCGCTATTATTGGGCTAACAATAATGAAGATGATGAGGAAGAATTAAGACATAAATTGTATCATTATTTCCCACCTAAAGGGAAAGTGCAAGTAATTGTCACAACTGATAAAAGAGAAGTACAGACAAGCGGTTATGTCGAAACAAACGAAACGGATTTATTCGCAAAATTTGAAATAACACAAATTAGCATACTGTGTGAAGATGCCTATATGTATGGACTTGTTGATGAGGTTGAGCGATTAAATGGTGTAAACCCGTTATTCGAGTTTCCTTTTGAAAACAATTCTTTGACAGAAAAGTTAATTGAGTTTGGTGAAATATACTTCTATTATGATTACACTATTTTCTATGAGGCAGAAGTTGAAACAGGAATAAATGTTAGTTGTGTGTTTGGTGCAGAAACGGATGGCTTTAGGATTAAAAACAATCATACAGGAGAAGTGCTAGTAATTAACCATACTTTTGAAGCGGATGATAAACTAGAAATATGCACTATTCAAGGGAAAAAGTCAATAACCTTAAATGGTAGTGATTCTTTATTTGGCGAAGCTACTTGGAATAAATCTAATTGGCTTACTCTTCGCAGAGGCTATAATGATATAGAAATAAGGGATGGCGATGGTAATGATGATTTTGGCTATACGAATATGAAGATTAGTTATCCAGATGTATATATGGGAGCGTAGAAATGACACTATATATAGCAGATATAAGTTTAAATAACAATTTATGGAAATTTGAGCCAATAGAATATATCGAAGAGTTTACATCAATTATATGGACTGAAAGATGGCAAAAATGTGGCGATTTTGTTTTGACTTTGCCTAGTAGCTCGTTAAGGAATTTTGATTCTTACGATGATTTGATTGATAAAATGCTCGTGCTAAAAAATGAAAAAGTACCTAGAGAAGGTGAAAAGATAACATATGAAAATGAGTATATGTTCATCGAATCTTATTCGGTAGTGTACGATGCAGATGATGTGGATACACTAACACTTCAAGGTAAAGATTTAACAAGCATACTAGCAAGAAGAATCGTATGGGGACAAAGGGTTTATACAAATCAGACCATCAAGCAAATTTGTAATGATTTAGTTGATAGTCAGATTGTAAACCCAGAAGCTGTAAGCAGTGGTAATTATCGTAAAATTGTAGGATTTTCCGCAACAAATTATGATGCAGATGATATAATCAATAACATTCAATTTACAGGGGATAATTTACTCGATGCTTTAATAGCTGTATGTGGCACAGACTATACGCCTCGAATAAAAACGTTTTACAACAATAGATTTCGGTTTGATTTGTATAAAGGAATTGTCAGACCAATTGTATTTTCACAAGATTTAGATAATTTAGAAAGATACGAAGAAATTGAAGATATATCAGAGTATAAAAACGCTTGGCTTGTTGGTGGTGAAGGCGAAGGTATATTCAGACGATATGTTGATTATTCGTGGGAAGGTGGAAAATATCAAAGATGGGGTGCTGGTCTTTTTCGTAGAGAGAAATTTGTTGATGCAAGAGATGTGAGCAGTAATGATGGCGAAATCGGAGAAGCTGATTACAATGCTATGCTTCAGCAAAGAGGAATGGATAAGAGATTAGAGACTTGGGTTGAAAGGGATGGCACAGCCGAGATAGTGACAAATAATCTAAAATACAAGACAGATTATCTTGTTGGTGATATAATAACTATTATAGATACACTTAATAATAAGCATCAGGCACGAATTACGGAATTTATTCGATGTGAAGATGCAGATGGTTATAAAGAATATCCTAATTTTGAATTTATATAAGGAGGATAAAATGGCGGTAGAAAATGGTTTCTTTAATGCAATAGACCACGACCGATTATATGATGCAGACCAAGTCAATGATATGTTTGAGGGCTTAATTGTATCAGATGGTGTATATGCTGGATTATATAGTGCTTGTAGGGTTACTGCTTTAAGCGGTATGCAAGTCGTTGTAGGCAAAGGTCGAGGAATGGTTAATCGTAGATGGTTTAGATTAAATGACCCAGAGACAATTAATATAAGTGCTAGTAGCTCAACTCTTAATAGATGGACAGCGGTCGTAATAAGACTTTTAATTGATGATAGGGATGTTGAATTAACAACTATTGATGGTACACCATCAGCAAATCCTGAAAAGCCTGTGCCTGTAAGAGATGGTGAATATTATGATATAGTGTTGGCATACATTTATGTTGGCAAAGGTGCTAGTGGCATAACACAATCGCAGATAGTTGATACTAGACCAGATACAAGCCTATGTGGTTGGATTGCAGCAGTTGTACAACAATTAGATACAAGTCAAATGTTCGACCAATTCTATGATGCGTTTAACAGGATGCAAGACCAAATGATTAGATGGCAGAAGGCACAGCAAGACGCTTATCAATCTTGGTTTGAGACATTGACAGAAGATTTAACAGTTGAGTTTTACTTGGCTAGTTATGAAAAGCGTGTAACAGGAAAAGTCAATGAAGTAAAAAATATTTTTCTTGATATGGGCGGATATACATACGAAAGTAGTGATATATTCTATGTATTTGCTAATGGTGTACTTCTAACACCTAATGTGGACTTTGCGATTGATGAGAGTACAACACCGGCTAAATTAAGCATTAACTTTGGAAATGAAAGCAAGGTTGATAATGAAGTATTTGTACGAGTGCTTAAATCTACAATGGGCGAAGCACCACAAAGTTCAACAGGGTTTAACTTAACTAAAAGCATAAATAAGAGTAACTTATTTGGGAATGAAATAAGCACAGAAATATTGATAAATAAAATATAAAGGAGTGATAATATGATAACAAAAAATTTCAAGGCTATAATAAGGCTTCCTTTTTTAGGCGATACTTCAAACACAAATAAATGTAGTGTTAAGAAAATAAATGGAGAAAATAGTTATCCTTGTTTATACAACCAAGCATCAACAAGTTTTGGTTTGAATATAATGGCTAATGAATCATATAGAAAAATAATTGTTGGTAATGGAACAACACCACCATCATCAGACGATTATGCTTTAGAAAATATGATAACAGGTTTAACTATTAACACATCTGACAGTTTTCCAAACTATAATGAACAAAAAATAGGTGACGGAGATAATATGTATAACGTATTAAATAATTATGGTGTCGTCAATATAACGGCAACGGCAACAAATAATACCGATAATGATATTACTATTAGTGAAATTGGTTTTGTAGTTGCTTTGTCATCATCAAGTATTGAAGAGGGTATTATGATAGACAGAGAAGTTTTTTCTCCAATAACTATTCACCCCGACGAAAGTTACAGCTTTTATATTAAAATAGGCTAAAGGAGGTATCACCTTATGTATGCAGTAAACGAAGATAAGTCAAAGGCAACAATGTCAGAGCCAGAGACAATAACTATAAGAAACGATAATGAACACAGTGTTTTAGAATTAACTAAAATAGGATGCGTGGTTTATTTTACATATTACACTACTGAAGCAACTGTCAGTGACAAAATTCCTAAAGGAACTATCCCTATTGGATATAGACCTACACATAATACAAAAGCACCTGTAATGGAATATATGGGTGGTGGTATGTTTGTATATGGAACAGGACTATTGGAGATTTTTGAAGATGGAAGATATGTTTGTATGCCAGATTATAATAATGGTGTACAGAAAAATTTTAAATATTCAAGCGGTTGTTACATCACAGAAGAGTAAAATGTGTTATAATAGAAAGAGAGGTGCTTATTATGTGGGAAAAGCTAACAAGTAAAGAGTGGTGGAAAGAAGCAGGCGGTAGAGCAGTACGCACAGTAGCTCAAACTGCTATTGCCACAATAGGAACATCAGCACTAATTGAAAATGTTAATTGGCTTGTAGTATTATCTGCATCAGCATTAGCAGGGTTGTTATCAATACTAACAAGTATCGCAACAATTCCAGACCCTAACAAGGAGGAGAACAATGGTTAAATTCGGCTCGGCTCGTATATCAGAAAACGGAAGCGCAAACGGACAGCGAGGAGACTCGACAGGCTATGAGGTGTGTGAGCAAGAAGCTTATTGGCATCGCAACGGATGGCGTGGCATCAGAGCGAAAGACCCTAATGTTGCTAATGCTATTGCATGGGTAATGAAGGTTTGTTGTAGGTCAGATTTAGTCGGATATAGTCAAGTACAAGATGGTGGTAGATATTTAATCTTTTGGACAGACATTCGTGAAGGTGTATTAACTAACGCAGATTGCTCAACATTAGTACCATTTTGTGTTATCAAAGCAGGTGTTAATGTCAATATCAATGGTATTTGGACAGGAAATCTAATTGAACGCCTTATGGAGACAGGTGCTTTTGAAACTTTTGATGTGTATGATTTGAATGCGCTTTGCACAGGCGATATACTTGTTGACGGAAATCTAACAAGCCACACAGTAGTCGTTACAGAAGGCAACGATAGACAAATTGGTAATG
>Ga0247611_10010898_pt1 | contig 10595 bp, 16 predicted proteins | sample 177DNAGHGhighgp2_FD_192422 | JGI IMG/M metagenome (GOLD analysis project Ga0247611, IMG submission 192422) | Sheep rumen microbial communities from Palmerston North, Manawatu-Wanganui, New Zealand - 1770 DNA GHGhigh gp2 | ecosystem: Host-associated > Mammals > Digestive system > Stomach > Rumen... | reverse complement strand
TGTACTTTCTGTTTGTTTCTCAAAGAACGATCGCTCTGTCTCTTCCGCGACAGTGCTTATTTATAATATCACATCCTTCCGCTTTGTCAACATGTTTTTAATTCTTTTTTTTAAAATTTTTTAGAGATTATTATTCTGTCAGAAAGTAAAAAAAGAGTTCATTATTCTGTCATGAACCCTTTAACTATTTCTGATATTTTCAAGCCGATTTAGTCGCAGTAATAACTTTTGTCAAACGCTGACATCAGCCAGAATACATATGGCAGCAGAACGAATCCCCAGCCATATCCCGGCTGCTTGTGCAGCATGACTGCCATATCCTTATATACCTTTGACTGCATCAAACAGGTAATGATCAACAGTATGAAGCCCAGAATGACTATTCCCAGTCCGACAAGCGGATAGGTACTGTACTGGTTGACGTAGATGCCATGATAGCCTGCGCCAAGGAAAATAACAAATGACCCGATCACCAGTGAAAGAATGGCAAACAATACGAGAGCCAGAATAGTCCAGAATTTCTTCTTATGGCCGAGATACTTAAAAAGCACATAGTCACCATAAAAAGGTATGATAGCCTTCCAGCCTTCAATTCCCAGTTTCTCGTAGGTATAATACTTACCTACCAGAATGGCTATAGTGATCAGTGATGAAGAAATACCAGTTACCGGCGAGAAAGCATAATTAGTATTAATATCCATAATAAATAATCTCCTTTTAAAAAAACACAGTTTGCACTGTGTTACTGATATTGGTTCATGCTCTTCATGACTTGTTTGATCTGTGCTTCGGATGGTTTACGACCCATCTGCATGAACATGGCACGAATCATCTTTTCATTTACTGGAGGATTTTCCTTCAGCTGTTTCTGGATAGCTTTTCTGGTAAAATACCAGCCTAAGGCTGCACCAACGCCGCCGCCCAGAACAAATGTCAATAAAGATTTCCAAAATTCCTGCATTTTAACACCTGCCTATGGATTCATTTTAGTATAAAGCACTTTCTTTTTCAATAGTAAGATTTCCTGGTTACGCAAATGCTAGCCGACCAGTTTTTCGATTATTTCGGCCAGTATTTTATAACGGTGGTTATCACGGGCCCAGGCCGCTGACCGAAGCAGATACAGCCGTTCAAGCAAGGGATTACCATAAAACCTGATTTCATCAAGATAAGGCAGCTTATGATAATCCTGCACCTGCTCTATTCGTCTGATCATCAGATTGTTTTCGGATGATATCGATGATCCTGTCTTCTGACGGTATAGCAACTGACTGTCCAGGCAAATCTTAAGCAGATCTATCAGCCGTTTTCGTCTGAACTGTTCATAGCCTTCAAGTTGTACGTAAAGATAACTGCTCAGACTGTTGATCAGATTCCTGTCAACGCTCTGAGCAATTACCAGCAGTAACAGATCATCTTCATTGATCCGTTTCAGTTTCTGAATGCCATTATTAGCCTGGGTAAAGTCATTGAGCACAAACAGGTCATAAAACACCAGACAGTAATCCAGCAGATACTGCACTGCTTCGGGAAACAGATCCGCTTCATAACGCAGATCGCTGATTTCACTGACCTGCCGGTATTCATTTTCCAGATAGACTTTACAGCTGACATTTATCAGTTTCATGTACAGTTCAAATAAAAAGACACCTTCATAAGTCAGCGTCTCTGTCTGCTCTTTCAGACACTTTACTTTTGCGGCATCGCCCTTAATGATCGCATTTCTGATCTCTTGGGCAAGATGCACGATCAGTTTAAAGGCCTTTTCATCAGCCTGGTACACATAGCCCATTTTACCAATCAGAAAGGCCAATGTATCTTCATTAACCTGATGCTGGCCTTCCTCTATATTATATATTGTACGCCGGCTGCAGACTGGCTGGCCGGTCTCAACTGCCCAGAAAGGATGTTCCTCATCACTTCTCAGCAGTTTCTGATTGTTTCCGTAGCGCTTTCGGTAGACTCTGAATAGTCTTCGAACATATTCTTTCATATTCTATCTCCTATCAAAAAAGAGCCCCTTAGGGCTCTATGTCAAAAATTTAAGACAATTCCCTGCATAACCAGGTGGGTACTCTGTACCTGATATTAGGATCCCTCAATGGGTTGCCCCTGAGGTCTTCGACACCTTCAGATAACATCCGAGTTCCCTTATCTTACTTGTCGGAAAAGCATAATAATTTTGACACCTTTATTATACTATATCAGGCCGTATTTTGGTATCCTCAATAGTACGTTTTGACGACATTATTTTCGCTGTCATACTCCAGTACGCGTTCCCTGTAAACACCGTGACTCATGATCGTAAAAGTCGCACTGTTGCCGTCTATGGTGATCAGGATGGCACAGCCATCATAATAGATCAGCTGGTTTTTTTCGTGATAATTCTTAAACTGATATTTCAGGCGGTTGATGATCAGCACCTCTACATTATTGAGCCTGCGGAAATCATCCAGATTAGCCAGATAGTAGCTGTAACGGCAGATGCTCTCAGTCAGGTAACTGATGCAGCTGGTAACAATAAGGAGAATGAAGATGAAATAGACGCTGATGAAACCTTTACGGCTGCCAGTAAGCGATCGGATATTCATAGGATTCTCCATTTCTCTCGTATTCCAGATAGACGATGCCCTTACGGACGAAGAAGTATGCTTCATCAATATCATAAAGAAAGCACAGCCAGCCTGGCTGGGAGATCAGATTGCCATTCAGCAGATGAATCTCGCTTTCACTTTCGCTGGTGTAGTATAAGATCTCATCTTCATTCACCTCGGTGATCTGATTGCAGGCCAGGCGTATCTGCAGCTGATATATGCCAATCTCATCCTGGTAGCGGTATTTCTGATGCCTCATTAACTGGCTTAGGGAAGTGAAAACCGGATAAATAACCGTGAGCAGAAAGCTGATTACCAGCAGACCAACCAGCATTTCTAGAAGGCTATATCCACTAACGGTTCTTCTAACGGGCAATAGATCTTGCACCTCTTTTCCTGCTGCCAGTAGATTTCGACCATGAAGACATCTTCATCTTCAACATCAATCTGAGACTGCAGCTGACATAAGGTATACAGTGCCAAAGACAGCGCACTGACGCACATTAAGGCCAGTAAGCTTTCCATCATGATATTGCCCCTACTCATCCTGCTTTTCATACACTCTCCCCGTTCCCAGTGATACAATGATCGGCTGATCGTAGATGTAATAGAGTTCATAAGTATTGGCCTGATCGATGCCGCCTTTGCGGTTGAAATGAATATCACAGTCGTATTCTTCATAATCCGTGCGCTCACATTCCACGATTGCCCGATACTGCTGAAGTACGATCTCATCAATCACAAAACCAAGTGGCTTGTGGGTGGTTGAAGGCACGGCCTGAATGCTCAGCAGCAACAAGATCGTCAGCACCATGATCACTAACAGCATCTCAATCATTGTATAGCCCTTAGCGAGCAACGGCCTGTCCATGTTCGATCACAATATTCTGCCCGTTAGGACAGACGGTCTGCTTGGGGCTGATCAGTTCAGCGTCAACCAGCTGATCAATACTGCTGACCTCGCCGTTTTCCAGCTCATATACCAGAATCTGACCATTGATGACTTCCACCAGGGCCCGGCAGCCGACATCATTGATGATCTGTCTTTTCTTGTTAATGTTCGGTATGGTCAGAAGGATCATGATGGTCACGACCATCAATACCAGGATCATTTCCAAAATGGTAAAAGCTTTTTTCATAAACCCTCCAGTAATTCCATAGGCAGTAAGAGCACCTGATAGGCTAAAACGATCATCACAGTCACAAAGCTGTAACAGATGGCCGACACCGCCAGGCTCAGGCGCTTCAGAAAGCGTTCCAGATGTTTTTCAACAATCTGCCGGTAGTCAGCTAAGGCTTTAGGAAAATCATCGTTTTCCAGAGAAAAGGCGCACACTGGATAAAACTGTACATCAAACCACTCATTCTTCACACTCTGCAGTAATTGCCTGCCAGCCATCAGTTCTTCGTCAAAATGGTAAGCCAGCTGGGAAACAAAACTGTCCGTGCTGTTGAAGCGCAGGATCTCCAAAGCCGGTTTGAGAGCTAAGCCGGACCTTAACAGGATCTCCAATTGGCTGCTGAACTGATAAGTAGCCGCCAGGCGGATCACCCCATCTGCTTTCAGCGAATGCAGAAAGACCCACAGATAGTTCTGCCGATGCCGGCTGATGATATAAAAACCACTGAGACAGAGGATTGCAACGGTTATCAGCAGGAAATTCTTCAGCCCGTCTGCCACTTTGAATAAGGTGACGATCATTTCACTGCGCTGACCCGAGATTTCCAGTATTGAGATCATATTAGGCAGCACATAGCTGTTAAAGACACTCAGAATGATCATGGCAATCACAAACAGCAGAAGCTGATAAGCCAGCTGGGAAACGAATTTCTTCTGCAGATCGTTTTTCAGATGTTCATACTGATACAGGATGCGGATGGCTTGAGCGAGGGAAACATATTGGACATAGAAGCGCAGTTTCTTCTCAAGACGTCCTTTACCTAAGATTTCCTTCAGTTCTCTGCCTTCCATCAAGCCCTTCTGCAGTTCACTGATCCGCTGATTATCCGGATACAGTTTAGCCAGCAGCTGTAATGCCGTCTGCAGAGAATCATAACGTTCAATTAGCTGAGCCATCAGAAGCCATTGGTATTCATCCATACAGCCACTTCCCGTCTATGATTTCCTGACTGATAGCTTCCTCAATCTTGGCCTGCATGTGGTTTTCAACCAGCTGACCGGAAAGATAGTTACGTACTTCCCGGTTATTAAGATAATCATAAATACCAGTATACTGTTTCTGCCTTTTCAGCTTGACCAGTCGCTGATTAAAGATCATCAAGGTGACCTCAGCCAGATCATTAGCCTTAACTCCCAGATCCAGCAGCCGGGAGATCGCCATCGTCGCTGAACCGGCATGCAGAGAGGTCAGGACCAGGGTACCTGTCAGTGCCGCTCGGATGGACATCCGTGCTGCTTTTTCATCCCGGATCTCCCCGATCATGAGAACATCCGGATTATGGCGCAGTATCTGCTTAATGGCCTGCTCATAATCCATGCCCTGTTTTTCATTGATGGCCAGCTGAATGATATTCTCCTGAACCACCTCTATGGGATCTTCCAGCGAATAGATGCTTTTGTGCGGCAGATCTGCCAGCAGTGAATACATGGTCGTAGTCTTACCACAGCCAGTCAGCCCAGAAAAGACGACCAGCCCGGAGCGCTGTTTTAACAGTTCACCGAACAACTTCTGCACCGTTGGGTCATAAGTCAGCTGACTGAGAGAAAGACCGTTATGGCAGTTCAGTATGCGCAATACCCCATCGCATTTTTGAACGGAACTGATTGTCGCCAGACGGAAATCATAGTAGCTGCCCCGATAATAGTATGTAAAGCCGCCGGATTGCATGGCTGAGGAAGTGGGATCAAGATGAGCCAGATACTGCAGATAATTGAACAGGTGATCATAATCCGCTTCCGGCAGCCGGACAATGCCATTGATCGTCCGCATCTCCACGATAAAATGCCCATTTTCATGACGGAAATGTACATCACTTACCCGGTTGCGCAGCGCCTTAGCCAGCAGATCCTCAAACACAGTATCCATATAATAAAGATTTAGATATCATTCTATGCAATCCTAATTAAATCTATGAAAAAGCGGCTTCAGCCAGTATAATGATTGTGGTGACGAATTATGCGCATTTTGATTATCCGACATGGAGATCCTAACTACGAGCTGGACTGTCTGACCGAAAGAGGCAGAAAAGAAGCTGCAGCTCTTTCAGAAAGACTGGCCAATGAAAAAATCGATTATTTTTACTGTTCTCCGCTCAACCGGGCAAAAGAAACAGCTGACTATACCCTTAAGAAGTTTGACCGAAAAGCTCAGATCTGTGACTGGATGAAAGAGTTTCCGGCCCAGATCAACCGTCCGGACCGTCCAGAACGCAAGAGCATCTGCTGGGACTGGCTGCCTCAGGACTATGCTGACGATGATCAGCTCTATGACCGCAACGATTGGTTCAATCAGCCGGTTTATAAAGCCGGTGAAGTCAGCAACGAATACCAGTATGTCTGTAATGAGCTGGATGAACTGCTGGCCAGTCATGGCTATAAGCGAAAAGGCCATCTCTATGAGCCGGTTAAAGCCAATGATGATACCATTGCCCTGTTCTGCCACTTCGGTTTGGAATGCGTTCTGCTTTCTCACCTGCTGAACATTTCTCCTGTTCCCCTGTGGCATGGTTTCTGCGCTGCTCCAACCAGTGTAACAACACTGTATAGTGAAGAAAGAAGAAAAGGCATTGTAGCATTCAGGATCGCCGGTTTCGGTGATACCGGTCATCTATACGCCAAGGGCATTTCACCATCTGATTCTGCCCGCTTCTGCGAAATGTTTGATAATGAAAAAGAAAGACATGACTAAGCATGTCTTTTTTCAAACTCATTCAGATAAGCCAGCCAGTCCCGGCAGTTCTGTTCCCGGAAGTATTTCTGCAGGAAGGTAACGACGGTTTGATGGCGTTTCAGGCCTTCCCGGCGGCCCGGCTCTGTCAGCATCAGATCTTTCAGACGCAGGATTTTTTCAAACAGATGGTTGACGGTCGTCGTCTGAGCAGAACGATAGAATTTCAGATCGATCTCTTCCATCGGCCAAATCTGCCTGTCAAAGAATGGAGCGTTGAATTTACTGGCATATTGCTGGGCACGGATGATGCCGCTGGCTCCTGAAGCATCACACATGTCAGCATCGGAAACGATCATTGCCTCAAGGCTCTGCGGACTGATCCCTTTCAGACGCTTACTGTAGCCAATGGACTGTATTGCTGAAATTATCTTTTCTTTCTGATAGTCCTGTAAATCCAGCATATTCAAGATGCGGTGAGCATTTGGCAGATTGACATCATCACCGTTATTGATCTTATAATCATCCACATCATGCAGCAAGGCCGTTAGTCTGACCACATCGCGGTCAGCTTGAGGATAGTATTTCATAAACTGTTCGGACAGTTTTAAAACCCGGTCGATATGATCCATGCTGTGACCGGAATTGTCGCCCCCAAGGATAGCAGCCGTCTGCTGACGGGCCAGTTCATATTCCTGCTTTTTCATAAATCCATTTTAGCTTATAATGAAGCCATGGAAAACTACATTTTCGATTTCTATGGAACACTGGTCGATATCTGGACCAACGAAAGAAAAAAATCCCTGTGGGATTCCTTTTCCGCGGATCTGAAAATCCATGGAATTCATTACTATCCCGCTCAGCTGCAGAAAGTCTATCTGAAGACCTGTCAGCAGGAAACCTTAAGAATGCAACAGGAACATCCGGACCGCCTGGTGGAGATCGATCTGAAAAAGGTCTTTGCGGAGATCGGTTTACGTAAAGGCGTTAAGCTCTCTTCTGAGGACATCGTCAAACTGGCCTGCCGTTTCCGGGATTATTCGACGGAAAAACTGGAATTGTTTACGGATACACTGTCTACTTTGCAGGCACTGAAGGATGCTGGCTGTCATCTATACATTCTCAGCAATGCACAGGCAATGTTCACGGATTATGAGATTGACCGTTTCGGTTTAAGACCTTATTTTGACGGCATCTTCTACTCATCTGATCTTGGCAGCCGCAAACCGGATCAGCATTTCTATAATGCTTTGTTTGAAAAGTACAAGCTTGATAAAAACAAATCAGTGATGATTGGCAATGACTGGCATACTGATATCATGGCTGCCCATCACTTCGGCATTCGCAGTTTCTTTTATCCTACATCCACCACTAATCCAAAACACGGACCGCTGCCACCAGACTGCATCCAAATTCAGCGGTTATCCGACCTGATAAAAAAGCAGTAAAGCTGACTTTACTGCAGGTAAGGATTATATAACAGTTCATCTTCTACGGTTGTCGCATCCTCATGCCCTGGATAGACAATCGTTTTTTTATCCAGCGTTCGGATGACTTCCAGCGACTGCATCAGTTTGCCCATCGAACCGCCATATAGATCAGTCCGGCCAACCGAGCCTTTAAACAGCGTATCTCCGGAAAACAGCATTCCTTCCGTCAGATACATCACTGAGCCATTGGAATGGCCAGGCGTATAGAAGACGGTAAAATGAAAGTCGCCGATGTCAAGCTGATCGCCTTCGAGCCAGCTGATGTCACATTCCAGCTGACCGCTCAGGGGACCCATGCTGTTATAGCGGCTGTTGCGCAGCATCTTTTCATCATCCTGACAGGCGTAAACCGGACAGTTATAATGTGATACCAGTTCATCAACGGCCATGATGTGATCAAAATGTCCGTGAGTCAGTAAAATACCGGCCAGCCTGCTGTCGGGATAGTTTTCCAGATGTCTGATGATCTTGCGGCAGCTGGCACCCGGATCGATCAGAACGATCTGTTTATTCTGCTGCAGAAGGTAGCAGTTGGTCTGGATCGGACCTACAACAATCGTCTCAACGTTCATAGCTTAAATAAGAAAAAAACCTCTTGTGAAGGTTTTTACTTTTTCTCCTTATGAGTAGTCATTTTATTACAACGTGGGCAATACTTTTTGATTTCCATCTTTTCAGGATGTTTTCTTTTGTTACGTGAACCTAAGTAATTTTCTTCACCACATTCTGTGCACTTGAATATAATGTTTTCTCTCACGATCTATCCCTCCATAACTTGCTTATGTATAATAGCACAAACCAAATATAAAAGACAACAATTTTTTAATTAAAAATACAAAAGCCTGCTGCTTACCTCAGTGTTTTGCCATCGGCATCATCCCTCTGGCCGCTGAAAATTTTATAGGCATCATAGATTGACCATGGCCCGGTCAGCAGTGATCCTACACCGCCAGAGAGCACGGTGATCAAAAGCTTGGTCCAGCCTTTGTCAGTGTTGCCCAGATAGAAATCATGTATTCCCAAAGGTCCAAGGAATACCGCCATTAATCCGGCGCTTAACTTACTCTTATCGGATTGCATATCGGCTTTTTCATAATAAACTTGCTGGCTATAGTGCCTCAGGGCAATCCCGCAGTTCTGACAGGAAGTCATGTCTCCGGTTGTTTTAGCACCGCAATTGGAACAGTAGGCAAATCCTTCAACCGGATTTTTGCCGCAGTTTGTACAGACCAGGGTATTATCGTTCAATTGCTCTCCGCAATTTCTGCAATACATCTGCATCACCTCTTCAACAAAACCATTATGTACCAAACAACTCTCAATAGCAAGAAAATACCGGGTTGCTGGTGTATAATGACATTGAGGTGAATCCGATGTTTACAAGAACCCAAACCCGCCCGCTGCGGATCGGCAATCTGATCATGGGCGGCAATAATGAAGTATACATGCAGTCAATGTGCAACATTGAAACCAAGAAGACTGATGAAGTAATCAAACAGATCCATAAGCTGGAAAAGGTCGGCTGTCAGATCATCCGCTGTTCAGTACTTGACCAGGAAGATGCCAGAGCACTTAAAGTCATCAAGGAGAATATTTCCATCCCACTGGTGGCAGACATCCATTTTGATTACCGTCTGGCCTTAACTGCCATTGAAAGCGGCGTTGATAAGGTCCGCATTAATCCTGGCAATATCGGTCAAAAGGAAAATGTCATCAAAGTTGTCGAAGCCTGCCAGAAAAGACAGATACCAATCCGCATCGGCATTAACTCCGGTTCCATTGAAAAGGATCTGCTGGATAAATATGGTGTCAGTGCTCAGGCGATGATCGAAAGTGCCCAGAAGCACATCGATATTCTGGAAGAGCTGAATTTCCATGACATCGTACTGTCTTTCAAGGCTTCCAGCGTTCAGCTGACCGTAGCTGCCTATAAACTGGCTGCGGAAAGATGGAACTACCCTCTCCATCTGGGTCTGACGGAAGCAGGAACCAAGGACTACTCTCTGATCAAATCTTCAGCAGCCCTGGGTGAATTGCTCAACCTGGGAATCGGCAACACCATCCGCATCTCCATATCCGATGATCCGGTTGAAGAGATCAAAGCCGTCAAAAAGCTTCTCAAAGCCTATGGACTGGTCAGAAATGTTCCGGATCTGGTTGGCTGTCCGACCTGCGGACGTACAGATTATGATATGATTCCGATCATCAGGGAAATTGAAGACTATCTGGAAACCGTCCACAGCGATATCCGGGTTGCCGTAATGGGCTGTGTTGTAAACGGACCGGGTGAAGCCCGCGAAGCAGATATCGGGGTCGCCGGCGGCCATAATGAAGCCATTCTATTCAAGAAGGGCCAGATCATCCGCAAGATCCCGCAGGCAGAAATCGTTCGGATCCTGAAAGAAGAAATAGAATTAATGACGAAAGCCCAATAGCTTTCGGAAAGGTCATAACATGATTACCAGTAAACACCGCTATGTTGTAGATTCCGCTCATGATGGCTTCAGTGTTGAAGACTATCTGAAGGATTTCTACATCTCTCGAACCATCATCTATCAGCTACGACGCGATAACTCGCTTTTCACGGTCAACGACCAACAGGTTTCCACAAAGGAGATCCTGCATAAAGGCGACCGCCTGGAGCTGATCATCACTGAGGAAGA
>Ga0247611_10010897_pt1 | contig 10595 bp, 10 predicted proteins | sample 177DNAGHGhighgp2_FD_192422 | JGI IMG/M metagenome (GOLD analysis project Ga0247611, IMG submission 192422) | Sheep rumen microbial communities from Palmerston North, Manawatu-Wanganui, New Zealand - 1770 DNA GHGhigh gp2 | ecosystem: Host-associated > Mammals > Digestive system > Stomach > Rumen... | reverse complement strand
ATAATATGGATTTAATTAAAATTGAAAAATTTATTGATAAGCAAAAAGTAAGTTTTATTTGTTCAGTTGATGAAGATAATTGTCCAAATGTTAAAGCAATGCTAAAACCAAGAAAACGAAATGGTTTAAAAGAATTTTATTTTTCTACTAATACATCATCAATGAGAGTAAAACAATATCAAAAAAATCCAAATGCTAGTATTTATTTTTATCATAAAGGTTTAATTAAATATGTTGGTGTTATGCTAAAAGGTAAAATGGAAGTAATAACAGACCAAGAAACTAAAAATATGATTTGGAGAAAAGGAGATACTATGTTTTACAAAAAAGGTGTAACTGATCCAGATTATTGTGTTTTAAAATTTACTGCTACAAGTGGTAGATATTATTGTGATTTAAAAACTGAAAGTTTTGAAATAAAATAATCGGAAGATTAAGATATTACTATAAGAGAATTATAATAAAATTCTCTTTTTTTGGTGTATAATGGTTATAGGATGTGATGCTAATGAAGGTTTTATCAATTAAAGAACCATTTGCTACATTAATAAAAGATGGAGTAAAAATATATGAAACTAGGAGTTGGAGAACGAATTATAGAGGCGAAATATATATTCATGCTAGCTTATCATTAAGTAAATCAGAAAGAGTAGAAAGTGCAAATAAATATTTAAAATCTGAAATTAAACCTGGTTTTATATTATGCAAATGTGAGTTAGTGGATTGTATTCCTATGACTGATGAATTTATTAAATATATTAATGAAGAAACTTCAGAATATGATTATGGATTATATTCTGAAGGAAGATATGCATGGAAATTAAAAGTATTAGAAGTATTAGAAGAGCCAATACCAGCAAAAGGTAAATTAGGAATATGGAACTATTAACATAGTTTTTAATGAGGTGGTTATTAGTGAAAATAGTAACAATTTGTGGTAGTTTAAAGTTTCAAAAAGAAATGATGGTGGAGGCCCAAAAGCTAGCTTTTGGGGGCAATTGTGTTTTGACTCCTGTTTATCCTGTGTTAGAAGATATAGAAATAACAAAAGAACAAATAAAATTTCTAAAAGAGGAGCATTTTAAAAAAATTGAGTTGTCTGATTTTATTTATGTTCTTGATAAGGATGGTTATATAGGTGAAAGTACCAGGTTAGAGATTGAGTATGCTGTTTCTTTAGGTAAGGATATTGTTTATTATAGTAATGGTGGTGTTTATGAATAAAGCTTTATTAGAGTTTAATATTGATAAGGATTGTTTATTGATTGATTTTTTGAAGAATAATATTCTTAAGTCTAAGAATAATATTAAGAGTTTTATTTCTAATGGATGTTGTTATGTTAATGATTTAGTTGTTGTTAAAGCAAATTATTTATTAAAAAAAGGTGATAAATTAGTTGTTATTTTGAAACAGATTAGGGATAAAAAGTATGGTTTAATAGATATAATTTATGAGGATAATTATTTTATTGGTATTAATAAACCTAGTGGATTATTATCTGTTTCTACTGATAAGAGGGAAATTGATACTGCTTTTAATATTGTAAATAATTATGTAAAGGGAAAGTTATATGTTTTACATAGACTTGATCGTGATACTTCAGGTATTTTATTATTTTGTAAGGATGAAAAGATTAAGAATGATATGCAGGATAATTGGAGTGATGTTGTTCTTACTCGTGGTTATTTGGCTGTTGTTAATAGAATAAATGGTAGTGGGACTATTAAGAGTTATTTGTATGAGGATAAGAATTTTGTTGTTAGGTCTTGTAATGATTCTAAACGTGGTAAGTTAGCTATTACTGAATATAGTGTTGTTAAGAGTAGTAAGAATTATTCTTTAGTTCAGGTTTTTCTTCATACTGGGCGAAAGAATCAGATTCGTGTTCATATGAATTTAATTGGTACTAGTATATTAGGTGATAGGAAATATGGTGGAAATAAAGCTAAGAGACTTTATTTGCATTCTAATATTTTAGAGTTTATTCATCCTATTAGTGGTAAAAATGTTTTAATTAAGTGTAGTTCTAATTTTGATATATTATAAAAAGATACTTTTGTATCTTTTTAGTTTAGTAAGTATATTCCAATGGTTAAGTATGTTGCGAATATGCACCATATTAAGTATGGTATTAATAAGTATGCGGATGGTTTATATTTTTGTAGGAATAGTGTTATTAGTGTGTATATTAATATTACTAATATTAGTATCCAAATTATAGAGAAGAATCTTAGTTTTAGTGTAAAGAATATTATTGTCCATAGTGCGTTTACTAGTAATTGTGTGTAGTATAAAATTATTTCTGTTTTTTCTGTATATGTATTTTTTTTATATAGGTAATATGAAATTCCAATTAGTAGATAAAGTATTGTCCAAACTATTGGAAATAGTATTCCTGGTGGAGATAGTGGCGGTTGGTTTAGTTCTTGTAAGTTAAAACTTCCTTGTGTTAATACTGATACTGATAGACCGATTATAAGTGGAAAAAAAATATAGAATATATTTGTTATTAGTTTTTTCATATTTCGTCCTTTCTATTTAATTTTATTCATATTTATTATTTTTATGTATTTAAAAAAAATATCTTTTTTTTTTTTGATTTTTTGATATAATTATTATAGGGGATAACGTAAGGGTGATAATAGTGAGAGATAGTTATAATAATTTATGTGTTTTTAATTTTGGTAAGCATAGTTATTCTATTATTAAGAATAATGATAAGGTAGTTTATTTTGAAAATGTTGATGGAAAGTATATTATGCCTATAACTAATTTTAATTTGTATGATAATCAGGGCAATTCTTTAACATCGGTTAATCATCATTTTTTTATGAGTCAATTAGTAAATAGGGTTAATGTTTCTTTAAGTAAGGGTTATTTCAGAAATGATAAGGAACTTGTTGATTATTTAAATAATATTAAAGTTAATTTAGAAAATGATTCTAATTTAAAAAATTTATTTAAGGGTTCTTTAATGGGAGAAATTAATGAAGATAATTTTGAGAAAAATAAGAAAGAAATATTAAAATGTTTAGATCAATATAAATTGGATACTTTTGTTGATTATGATAATGTTTCTATTTTCAATGGCTCTTTGGATAAAAATGATAATTCTAGTGATATAGTTTCTTCTTCTGATGTTGGAGTTATTGCGAATGAATTTGATTTTTCTGCTAATATTCCAAGTATTGATAATAGTGAGAGTGTGGATAGTGCTGATTATTTTGGTTCATTAGGTACTGAAAATGTGGTAAATGATGTTGTATCTAATTCTATGCCAAATGAGCAAGAAGTTCAAAATCCATTTAATTTTGGGCCTGTTCAAAGTGATGTTGTAACTGAATCAGAGACAGGTGCTCAAGAAGTTCAAAATCCATTTAATTTTGGACCTGTTCAAAGTGATGTTGTGACTGAACCAGAGGCAGGTGCTCAAGAAGTTCAAAATCCATTTAATTTTGGGCCTATTCAAAGTGATGTTGTGTCTGAACCAGAGACAAGCGCTCAAAAAGTTCAAAATCCATTTAGTTTTGGGTCTATTCAAAGTGATGTTGTAGCAGAACCAGAGGCAAGTGTTCAAGAAGTTCAAAATTCATTTAATTTTGGGCCTATTCAAAATGATGTTGTAGCAGAACCAGAGGCAAGTGCTCAAGAAGTTCAAAATCCATTTAATTTTGGGCCTATTCAAAGTGATGTTGTGACTGAACCAGAAGTAAGTGTTCAAGAAGTTCAAAGTGCTCCAATTCAAGGTGAAGGGAATTCTGATGTTACTTTGGAATCAAATGGTTTAAATAATAGTGTTATTAATGATTCTGATAATGTTCAGTTTAATGATATTTTAAGTGATATTAGTAATTCTAATGATAGTGGGAATGTAGTTGATTCTCAAATATCATATATTGATGAGGTTAAGGATAGAATTCAATCTGGAAATGTTTCTTCTAATGATGATTCTTCTATTACTTTTGTTCCAAATGAGAGCGTTCAAATTAATAATACTGTTGTAGATGGTAATAATTCTTTACCTGAATTAGATACTGTTTCTAATGATTCAGTAAGTGATGTTTCTTCAAAAAAACAAGGTAATAATAAAAACAAAGTTGGTGTTGTTGTGTTTATGTTTATTTTACTTGCTTTGTTAGTTGTTGCGGCTTATCTTTTATATAATTATGTTTTTTAGGGTTGATTAATTATTTTGTTTATTATATAATATGTTCATTAGAAATGTTGAACTTGAGGAGTAAAGGTTTATTTATTTTAAGAGAGTTAGTGGTTGGTGTGAACTAATAATAAATTGCTTTGAAGGTAGCAAGGGAGTTTGATTTCTGAATAAGTAGGAAGTTACGTTATCTCGCGTTAAGAGATTTAAGTGCATAGTAGTCTATGAATTAAGGTGGTACCACGGGTTATCTCGTCCTTAAGTCATGGGCTTTTTTTATTGAAAGGGTGATTTTATGTTAGATAAGAAATATAATCATATTGAAGTTGAAAAGGGTAAGTATGATTTTTGGAAGGAGAAAGGTTATTTTACTAGTGGTGATTTAAGTAAGAAACCATATTGTGTTGTTATACCTCCTCCTAATGTTACTGGTAAGTTACATTTGGGTCATGCTTGGAATACAACTATTCAAGATATTATGGTTCGTTATAAAAGAATGGATGGTTATGATGTTTTATGGCTTCCTGGAATGGACCATGCTGCTATTGCGACTGAGGCAAAGGTTGTTAAGAAACTTAAAGATAATGGTATTGATAAATATGAATACGGTCGTGAAAAGTTTTTAGAGGCATGTTGGGATTGGACACATGAATTTGGAGATAATATTCGTACTCAATGGGGTAAGTTAGGTCTTTCTGTTGATTATACAAAGGAGAGGTTTACTCTTGATGAGGGTCTTTCTCGTACTGTTAAAAAAGTTTTTGTTGATATGTATAATGATGGACTTATTTATAGAGGTGAGCGTATTATTAATTGGGATCCGGTTGCGCTTACTGCTTTATCTAATGAAGAGGTTATTTATAAGGATGATCCTGGAGCTTTTTATCATTTGAAGTATTTTATTGAGGGTACTGATGAGTTTTTGGATGTTGCGACTACGCGTCCTGAGACTTTATTTGGTGATACTGCTGTTTGTGTTAATCCTGATGATTCAAGATATAATCATTTAATAGGTAAGAATGTTATTTTGCCTATTGTTGGTAAATTAATTCCGATTGTAGGGGATATTCACGCTGATCCAGAGTTTGGGACAGGTGTTGTTAAGATTACTCCAGCTCATGATCCTAATGATTTTGAGGTTGGCAATCGTCATAATTTAGAGCGTATTGTTGTTATGAATCCGGATGCGACTATGAATGAGAATGCAGTAGGGTATACTGGTCTTACTCGTGAGGAGTGTAGGGAAAAGTTAGTTAAGGATTTGGATAAACAAGGTTTATTAATTCGCGTTGAAGAGATGATTCACTCTGTTGGTCATTCTGAGAGAACTGATGCGGTTGTTGAACCATATCTTTCTAAACAATGGTTTGTTAAAATGAGAGGTCTTGCTGACAGTGTTTTAGAGAATCAAAAGAATAAGGATACAAAGGTTAATTTTGTTCCTGCTAGGTATGAAAAAACTATGAATCACTGGATGGAGATTACTTATGATTGGTGTATTTCTCGTCAGTTATGGTGGGGTCATAGAATTCCTGCTTGGTATAAGGATGATGAAATTTATGTTGGAATGGAAGCACCTAAGGAAGATGGATGGGTACAGGATAATGATGTTTTAGACACGTGGTTTAGTAGTGCTTTATGGCCATTTTCTACTCTTGATTATCCTAATAGTGATTTGTATAAGAGATATTATCCAAATGATTTTTTAGTAACTGGTTATGATATTATTCCTTTTTGGGTTAATAGGATGACTTTTCAAGGGCTTTATTTAACTGGTAAGCGTCCTTTTAAGGATTGTATAATTCATGGTTTAATTCGTGATAAGCAAGGGAGAAAGATGAGTAAGTCTCTTGGTAATGGTGTAGATCCTATGGATGTTATTAATGAATCTGGTGCTGATGCTCTTCGTTTCTATTTGTCTACTGCTACTGCGCCTGGAATGGATTTAAGGTATGATTCTGATAAGGTTAAGTCTACTTGGAATTTTATTAATAAGCTTTGGAATGCTTCTAGGTTTGTTTTAATGAATCTTGATGAATTTAATGATAAAGTGTTTAGTTTTGATAATTTGAGTATTAGTGATAAGTGGATTTTAAATAAAATGAATGAAACAATTAAGAATGTAAGAAAGCATATGGAAAAATATGAGTTTCATGTTGTAGGTACTGAAATTTATAATTTTGTATGGGATGATTTCTGTGATTGGTATATTGAACTTTCTAAGTTTAATAAGAATGAATCTGTTCTTCTTTATGTTTTAACTAATATTTTAAAGATGCTACATCCTTTTATGCCATTTGTGACTGAGGAGATTTATATGAAACTTCCAATTCATGATGAATCTATTATGGTAAGTAGTTATCCTGTTTATGATAAGAAGTTTGTTTTTGATACTGATATGGATTTAATTATTGATTTAATTAAGAGTGTTCGTAGGGCTAAGTTAGAGAATAGTATTAAGGATTTTACTTTTGTTTATGATAATGAAGTAATTGATAGTAATATTGATTTAATTAGTAGAATGTTAAAGTTAAGTGATAGTCATAAGGGTGAATATAGTAGTGATTTAAAGAGTGTTGTTATTCCTTTTATGGATAGTCGTGTTTATTTATATTATGATGGTAGCGCTAATGATATAAAGGAGATGGAGGCTAATATTAAGGAAAGGGATAGACTTGTTGCTTCTATTCTTAGAAGGCGTAAATTATTGTCTAATCCTGGTTATGTTAGTAAGGCTCCAGAGGCTATTGTTAATAAGGAAAAAGAGGATTTGGCTCGTGAGGAACATGAACTTGATATTATTAATTCTAAAATTAAAATGTAGTTTTTCTACATTTTTTTTGTTATACTTAATTTATAGTAGGGAGAGTTGTTATGGAAGTTATTAAGAGTGCTTTTGATAAGTTAAGGAAAAAGTTTAATAAGGGGTACGAGTTTTATTTAAGTATTTATTTGATTATAAATATCAGTTGGTTGTTTTTTGGAATGCTTATTTATAATTATTTTTATTTTGGTTATCAGAATTTTTCTACTGGGCATGTTTTGTTTTTGATTTTTAATTGTTTAATTATATTGTTTTTAAATTTATTTCATAAGGTTAGATTTGATAAGATTGATGTGTTTTTGATTTTACTTGGTATTTTTGGATTTATTTCTTTTGTTTTTGCAGAGAATAAAAGTGTTGCTTTATATGGGTATTATTTGAGGTATGAAGGATTATTGCAGTTACTTTATTATTATTCTTTGATGTATTTATCTAGTTTAATTTATAAGGAGAAGTCTAAAAGCTTTATTATTAATTTTATTTTAGGCTTCGGATTTGTTAATGCATTAATTTGTTTAATTCAGGTTTTTGATGTTTTAAAGTTTATTCCTATTATTCATCGTGGTACTAAGCATGGTATGGGGTTGGTTACTCATTTTAATTTTTATGGTAGTTATATGGTTTTATGTATGGGACTTTCATTAGGCAGGTTTTTATATTGTTTGAAAAGAAGTTCATGGATTTATTTATTTTTGTTTTTAGTGTTTTATAGTTCTATGCTTGTTTGTAATACTCTTAGTGCGGTTGTTGGATTAGGGTTTATTTGTTTAGTTATTTTTATTTATTTTATTTATAGCTTGGTTAAGAAAAATGGTATTAATATTATTAAGTATGTTTCAGTTTTTGTTATTTCAGTACTAATTAGTTTGGGTGTTGTTATGAGTGGAAAAACTGGGTTGTTTAAAGATGTTAAGAAATTATCTGTTGAGACTACAGAAGTAGCAAAGGGTAATTTTAATGATTCTTATGGAACTTCTCGTATGTTTATATGGAAAAATACTTTAAAGATTGTTCCTAAATATTTATTACATGGAGCTGGTATTGATAATTTGTGTTTTGCTTTTGGTGATGAGATGCTTTTTATGGAAAGTCCTAAGGCTATTACTTATGTTGATAAGGTTCATAATGAGTATTTACAAAAATTAGTTTGTGAAGGAATTTTTTCTTGTATTATTTATATTAGTATGTTACTTATTATATTTTTAAGTTCTGTAAAAATGTTTTTTAAAGAAAAAAATTATATAGTTATGTCTTTGCTTTTAGCGTTTTTTGGATATTGTGTACAAGCTTTCTTTAATATAAGTGTAATTGAAGTTGCACCAATTTTTTGGATTGTGTGCGGATTATTAATAATTAGAAAGTGTAAAGTATAGTAAAGGTGTTTATTTCTTATAAAATAAAGGAAAGTGAGTAAAATAATTAATGATATAATTTTTGAGAGTTTTTTTTGTCAAAAATTGTATTGACTTGTTTTTTATTATTTGCTACAATTATATTGTAGAAAAGGGTAAGGTGGTGAGAAAGATGAAAAAAATGAATAAAAAAGGTTTCACTTTAATAGAATTACTAGCAATTATCGTTATCTTAGCTATTATCGCTGTTATCACTGTACCTATTATCTTAAACATCATTGAAAATGCAAGAGAGGGTGCTAGAAAAAACAGTGTTGTTGGTTATGGTAAAGCTGTTGAATTAGCTTATACTCAAGCTTTATATGAAAGAGAGTTAAACGCAACTACTCTAGGTGGAACTACTGGTGATGATGTTGTTATAAGTGGTACTACATACAAACTTGATGTTAAATATGAAGGTGATGATGTAGCATGCCAATCTGCTGTAATCGGTGATGATGGTAAGTTAACTATGACTGGATGTACAGTTAATGGTGGTAGTGAATTATATGATTACACTTCTGGTTCAGTTGAAAGAAAAAATTAGTATTTTAAGAACTCATTAAGAGTTCTTTTTTTTGATTTTTTTTTTTGTATATGGTAAAATAGTGGTGTATTGATTGGAGGATTTTATGGAGAAGATTTCAATTATTGTTCCTTGTTATAATGAGGAAGAAGCTATGCCTTTATTTTATGATGAAATTTGTCATGTTGCTTCTGAGTTTAAGAAAGTGGATTTTGAGTTTATTTTTGTTAATGATGGTTCTCGTGATAGGACTTTAGAGATTGCTCGTGATTTATCTCATAAGGATAAGAGAGTAAGATATATTAGTTTTTCTCGTAATTTTGGTAAGGAAGCTGCTATACTTGCTGGATTAGATTATTCAGTTGGCGATTATGTGGCTATAATGGATGCTGATTTACAGGATCCGCCAAGTTTATTGCATGAGATGTATGATGGTATAAAAAATGAGGGGTATGATTGTGTTGCGACTCGTCGTGTTTCTCGTAAGGGTGAACCACCTATTAGAAGTTTTTTTGCTAGATGTTATTATAAGTTAATTAATAAGATTTCTAAAACTCCTATTGTTGATGGTGCAAGGGACTATAGATTGATGACTCGTCAGATGGTTGATAGCATTTTATCTTTGAAGGAGTATAATCGTTTTTCTAAGGGTATTTTTAGTTGGGTTGGATATGAAACTAAGTGGTTAGAGTATAAGAATGTTGAGCGAGTAGCAGGAACTACTAAGTGGAGTTTTTGGAAGTTGTTTTTGTATTCTTTAGAGAGTATTGTTGCTTTTTCTACTGTACCTTTAGCGATTGCTTCTATTATGGGTTTAATATTTTTCTTGGTGTCTTTTATAATGATTATTTTTATAATTGTTAAGACTCTTGTTATTGGTGATCCTGTTGCAGGATGGCCTTCTCTTGTTTGTATTATATTTTTTGTAAGTGGGGTTCAATTATTTGGTATTGGTGTTATTGGACAGTATTTATCTAAGTTATATTTAGAGGTTAAGGGTAGACCTGTTTATATTATTAAGGAAACTGAAAAGGATTAGTTTATGAGAAAGTTATTTGATTTATATAAGAAGTATTCTGAAATAATTAATTATTTGATTATGGGTGTTTTTACTACTTTAGTTAGTATTTTAGTTTATGCATTATGTACTAGAGTATTTCATATTAATTACATGATTAGTAATATTATATCTTGGATTTTATCTGTTTCTTTTGCTTATATTACTAATAAGAAGTTTGTTTTTAGAAGTAAATGTGATTCTTATAAGAATTTGATTATTGAAATTTATCAGTTTTTTAAGTATCGTTTGTTTTCTTTGGTAATTGACATTTTACTTATGTATGTGTTTGTTGAAGTATTTTATTTTGATGATATGATTGCGAAGATTATAGTTCAAGTTATTGTTATAATTCTTAATTATATTTTTAGTAAATTGTTTGTTTTTAAGAAAAAGTCCTAATTTTTAGGATTTTTTTGCGATTTATATGTTTTTTAAAAAGTGTTAAAGTTTTTTTGCAGTTTATTAATTTCTGCCTAGGAGGATATTAAAATTCTGCATGTTTTTTTTTGCAGTTTTTGAAAATCACTCATTTGCACTATTTTTTTCATTATGTTATCTTGGATTTAAGGAAATTTTTAGGCCTATTTTTTCCTTTTGAAAGGGTGATATTTTGGTTAAAAGTGAAAAGAAAGAGTTT
>Ga0247611_10010896_pt1 | contig 10595 bp, 7 predicted proteins | sample 177DNAGHGhighgp2_FD_192422 | JGI IMG/M metagenome (GOLD analysis project Ga0247611, IMG submission 192422) | Sheep rumen microbial communities from Palmerston North, Manawatu-Wanganui, New Zealand - 1770 DNA GHGhigh gp2 | ecosystem: Host-associated > Mammals > Digestive system > Stomach > Rumen ... | reverse complement strand
AGAAGGCTATCGCCGCAGCACCTGGATGTACGCTGGTTGACGATCCCGCTAACCTTGTATACCCCATGCCTCTTGAGACAGCAGGCAAAGATGATGTCTATGTAGGCCGTGTACGTAAGGATATCTCTGACGAGAACGGACTGACCTTCTGGCTCTCAGGTGACCAGATTCGTAAGGGTGCAGCCCTGAATGCCGTTCAGATTGGTGAGTATCTCATCAAGGTGGGTAATGTGAAGTAAGCATTCCCAATATACAATATAGCTGCGCGCTCTCTGTTTTTCTGGGAGCGCGCAGTTTTTTGTTTTTCTCAGCTAGTTTTTCTCTATCCCAAAGTTTGAAACGTACATCCCAAAGTTTGCAATGTACATCCCAAACTTTGGGATGGAGATTCTTAAGTGATAAAACAGAATTTATTAAAGCTTTATGTAGATTATTTGATATTTTTAATAGGTAAAATTAGACAGTTTTATCGAAATACTTGATACTGAGTATTGTGGAATAGAAAAAGATTTCGTATCTTTGCCCCCGAAATAATAAATATAATACTACGTAATCGCTTATGAAATTATCTGCATTGATTAAGACGCTGGTTTTGATGGCCGGCATCCTATTGTTTGATACGCATGTTTGTGAGGCTAAACTGGTAAAACCCAGCGGAGGGTCTGTGAGTGCTAATGTCGTGATTAGTAAAGTGTTTTATTCTGGTAGTAAAACCATTGCCGACAGTCCCAAGGCCTATGCAAACAATATATACATTGAACTGTATAATAACTCTACGGATACGCTCGATCTGAAAGGCATGTATATTGCTCTTGGTAATACGGATAATGGAGATGCTGCGTGGACTGCGTCTGCTATGGCTACGGCTCATAAAGACTCTGCTGTTGTCAAACAGTTGTTCCAGATTTCTCCTGATGCGTCTTATCCTATGAAGCCTGGTCAGAGCGTGGTTCTTGCTCAGTGTGCCATCAATCATAGTCAGTTGGCTGGAGGTAATGTGGATTTGAGTTCTGCTGATTTTGAGGTGAAGAGTCAAAACAAGAACTACAAGGATTCTCACAATGAGAATGTGCCTGAGATGAAAGTGATTGCAACCTTTGGTACGACCGACTTCATAAATTTCATGGCAATGGGCCCCAATAGCATCATGCTGCTGGCTGCTGACCTCAATCTAGAGAAGTGTCCTAAGACCTTCCCCAAGGGAAAGGAAAAGGGTAATGAATACCTTATAGTACCCCTCTTCAAAAGTATTGACTGTGTGGATATCGTGAAACAGAAGGCTCCATCTGCCGATGATAAGCGTTTTGCAGCAAGTTATGATGCAGGCTTTACCCACACCAATAGTCCTGATAATAATAATGCGCAGGCCGTGGTGCGTAAAACGGCTTTTGTATGTAGTGACGGGCGTGTAGTGCTCTATGACACCAATAACTCAAGCATCGATTTTGAGTCAACGGATGATCTTTCATTGTGTACCTATAATAATATGGTGAGGGGGCTGTCGGATTCTACCATCGTGATTCCTGAGACCGGCTATGCTACAGTGAATATCACAAGACCTTTTAGTGCTGGACGTGATGTGACATTTGTATGTGTGAATGCAACGAATAATGCGGCAACTACCGACTTGACCTACAACGAATATCCCGGTGATTCTTTATTGCTTATCAAAGGTGCTTGGATTGCTGTAGGAAAGCCTGGCGTGCATACTATTCAATTGTCCGAGTCGCAGGGTGTGCAGAAGACTCGTTCTTCATTCATTACATGGGCAGAAGAGGATACAAAGACACTCTCAGGCAGTCAGGCTTCACGTACTATCTATAAGTTTAGTAATGTGGTTGGTAAAATTGGTTTCCAGCGTGTTCCTGCTGTTGATGGCAAATACAATACTGCAACGTTCTCTGATGGCGATCGTCTTTATTTTAGTTTAACGACTGCTATTGCTGATAAGATTGCTGCTGCTAATGGTGCAACAGATCATGCGGACCTCGATTTCATTGCATGGCACGGCATTACTCCCGAGAAGATAGCTGCAGGTATCAGTGAGATGAAGTGTGATAATAAGTTTCAGCCTGTTGTCCATAATTTAGCTGGTCAGCGCTTGAGTGGCCTGCAGAAAGGCTTGAATATCGTTGATGGCAAGAAAATTCTTGTGAAATAATATATGAAGAGAATCTTATTCAGTTTGACTTTTGTGCTCATCACACTGGGGCTTCAGGCTCAAACTATCGATACCCTCACCGTACGTATCAAAGGTATGCGCTGTGAGGAGTGTGCCCATAAGGTGAAGAATGTGATGAGGCTGTTGCCTGGTATCGAGGGGGTGACTTTCAATATCGAGCGCCGCACGGCTAGCATCGCTTATGATTCAAAGCAGTTGTGTGCCGATAGTATCAAAGCCCGACTAGCTGCAACAGGCCGTTATAAGGCTTCTGCCTACAGCCCTCAAGATGTGATTATCCGTGGTATGGGACTACGTCTCGCTGATATGCAGGGCGAGGAGGATTATCATCGTATCAGTCAGCGTCTGCAGACGATGAAAGGTATCGACAGTATAGCACCGCATCTGGACAAACACTATATCTTTGTACGTTATGATGCCAATCGCACCAGTAAGGCTGATGTTCGTCGTGTATTGAGTGACATGGGGTTCACACCTGTGAATTATTATTCGGGGCCGAAGGTGGCTTATGCCTACTATCAGATTCCTGCGGATAAGATTTCGCAGGAGACGATGGATGAGGTACTCATGCTGACTGGTGTAGAGGATGTAAACGTGAACGCCCAGCGTAAGTCGCTTGCGGTGACCTATTTTACAGATGAGACCACAGCCGAACAGCTTCTCAAGGATATCAAGGCTGTGGGAATCATCGTAAAGAATCCGGTATCGAAATAACTTGAGATTAGATATTTTTAGACATTAATCATTGAAAAAGCTATGGGAAGAGTAAAAGAATCTATTATCCTGGCCATTGGTATTATGGTTATGGGATGGTGCGTGAAGGCTGGTATTGATAACTTCACCAACAAAGACCGTAAGGTCACAGTAAAAGGATTGGCTGAGCGCGAGGTGCCTGCTGACAAGGTTACATGGAGCATCAGTACCAAGGAAACGGGAAACGACTTGCCTACGCTTTATGAGCGCATCAATGTGCAGGCGGGTAAAATCAAGACTTTCCTGAAACAGAACGGTCTGGATGAGAGTGAGATTACTGTGAACCCGCCAACAGTGTCCGATCTTGAGGCGCGTGAGTGGGGCGATAACCAAAAGCCTTTCCGCTATATTGTCAACACGACGATTACGGTGGCTACGACAAAGGTTGAGGCTGTCAACAAGGCTATCTTTAAGCAAGCAGAACTCTTGAAACAGGGTGTTGCTCTTGATAGCAGTTATCCCAACTATGAGTATGCATCGTTCCAGCAGATGAAACCTGAGATGATGTCTGAGGCTATTAAGAATGCGCAGAAGACTGCAGAGCAGTTTGCTGAGGCTAGTGATTCGAAACTTGGAAAGATTCAGACTGCAGGTCAGGGACAGTTTGAAATTGAGAACCGTGATGAGAATACACCATATATCAAGAAAATACGTGTGGTATCTACAGTTACTTATTCGCTTGACGACTAAAAAAGAAAAAGGAATGTCACTATCGACATTCCTTTTTTTTGTCTGTGCGCCTGACAGGACTCGAACCTGCACGTCGCAAGACACTAGATCCTAAGTCTAGCGCGTCTACCAATTCCGCCACAGGCGCATTTTTAGTGGTGTTTGTGGTAATTGCGGATGCAAAAGTAATACTTTTTGTTGAGATAGCCAAATTATTCATAAAAAAGTTGTATCTTTGTGCTCTGTAAAATACTGAAGATAATGAAAATTTATTTTTCCTTTTTGGTGATTGTCTTATCTGTCCTGATCTCCTCTTGTGGTGGGGGACATAGTCGTGGAAATGGTATGGCACAGACTGATGCTGATTCTATGAGTTTATCTCCTCGCTATGCCAAAGGCTATTCCGTTAAAGTGTTGGATAATGGCGTTCGTCTGATTGATGTGGCTGACCCTCAGGATGATAAGGAAAAGATGCCTGTGAGTTATCATTTCGCATTGGTTAAGAAGGGTACGCAGACTCAGGTGCCTGCTGGCTATACAATGGTTGAGGTGCCTATTGAGCGTACACTTGTGATGACCATGTTGCAGTTGTCTAATTTCACAGCGCTCGATGCTCTTGATGTGGTACGAGGTATCACGGGTACGAAGAATCTCTTTAATCAGGATATCCGTCAGCGTGTGAAGGATGGACGTATGGTGAAAATAGGTATGGAGGGCAACTTTGATACGGAGTTGATTCTTGCAGCGCATCCAGAGGTGATTTTTATCTCGCCTTTCAAACGTGGGGGCTATGATGCCATCAAGGAGACGGGTATCACGCTCATTCCGCATCTGGGATATAAGGAGTTGACCCCGTTAGGTCAGGCGGAATGGATTCGCTTCGTGGGTATGTTTATAGGCAAGGAGCATGAGGCTGATTCCATCTTCGCAGGAATAGAATCCCGCTATAACAGTTTGTGTCAACGGGTTGATAGCCTTATCAATCTTAAATCTCAGGATTCAAATACTAAACCTACCGTCTTCAGTGGTGAGATGCATGGTGGCAACTGGTATGCTGTTGGTGGTAAGAACTCGTTGGCTCAGATTTTCCGTGACGCCGGTGCACAATATGTCTTTGACAATGATGATACGGGAGGTGTGAACATTGAGTTCGAGCAGATGTATGCCGCTGCTGCAAATGCAGATTATTGGCGTATCTTGAATAGTTATGAGGGTGATTTTTCTTATGAAGCCTTGAAAGCTAGTGAACCGCGTAATGAGTTGTTTAAGGCATTTAAGGAGAAAAGAGTAATCTACTGCAACATGAAGCAAACACCTTACTATGAGAAGTCGCCTGTGATGCCCGACGTGTTACTGAGTGACCTCGTGGCTATTTTCCATCCGGAGCTGATGTCCGCAGACTATGAACCTACCTTTTATCGTATGTTGAAATGAAACGTCCGTTGCTGCTGCTTCTCCTGTTGTTAAGTATTGTGGTGTTCTTTGTCCTCAATATATTTTTGGGCACAGTGCGCATCCCAATGTCAGATGTATGCCGCATATTGGTAGGAGAAGGTGACAATGAGATATGGAGGAATATCGTTTTCTCTTCTCGTGTGCCGCAGGCATTGACCGCCTTAGTAGCTGGTGCGGGACTTGCAGTGAGTGGTTTGCAGATGCAGACGGTGTTTCGTAATCCGCTGGCTGGTCCTTCGGTACTAGGTATCAGTAATGGCGCTTCGTTGGGTGTGGCCTGTGTGGTATTGCTCTCAGGTTCTTTCGGAGGCATAGCTTTGAGTCGCCTGGGCTACATAGGTGACGTGGCTATCAGTATTGCAGCTATCGTTGGGGCCTTGGCTGTAATGGGTTTTATCCTGTGGGTAGCAACAAAGGTGAGAAGTAGTGTGACACTATTGATTATTGGCGTGATGATAGGCTATCTGGCTACCGCTATTATTGGTGTGCTGAAATTTTTCTCTGCCGAGGAGGATATCCGTGCCTATGTGGTCTGGGGTTTAGGCTCATTTGCCCGTGTGTCTGGTGATCAGATGATGCTTTTCGTTGTTCTGATGTGTGTGTTGTTGCCACTCAGCATGCTTACGGTAAAGGCTATGAACCTGTATATGTTGGGCGATGCTTATGCCAGTAACCTGGGACAGAATATTCGTCGTACACGCCTGCTCTTGATTATTTGTTCTGGTACGTTGGTGGCTATTGTCACAGCTTATTGCGGTCCTGTCATGTTTATCGGATTGGCTGTGCCTCATTTGGCGCGTTCAATCTTCCGTACCAGCGATCATCGTGTGCTGATGCCTGCGACAATGTTGGCTGGTGCTGCCTTGGCGTTATTGTGTAACCTGATAGCTCGTATGCCAGGATTCGAGGGCGCCTTGCCGGTAAACTCTGTGACGGCGTTGGTGGGTGCGCCTATTATCGCGAGTGTATTGTTCCGTCGTCGGAAATCAGAAGGATGATGAGATTGCCATTGGGAAGTAGTGGCTTACAATAGTTTTCACAGTGACGGATGACAACTTCGCAGAAGTCTGGAAGTTGTTTTTCTGGTATTCTTTCCCATAACTCTCTTGCCAACGTCATATTATCTAGAGAAATCTCTATATGGGCTTCGTTTAGCATCTCCAGAATGAAGCCTATATTCATAGTGCTTTTGCGACTATGGGTGTCTAGTTGTCCTTCCGCCAGCTTGACGGCTTTACCCAACATGACTCCCAACGTGATATTGGAAATGTGGAGCTCATTGGCCATCTGAAGGGTCTCTCCAATATAATTGCCGTATTGTACGAAAGCCTGTTGGGGAAGGTTGGGGTAGAGCATCTTGAGGAAACGCTCGCTTTTAGCTCCACTATTAATGACAACGTGGTCGGAACCGCTAGCTTTGGCTACCGTCATACACTTGCGGATACTGTCGATGAAAGCTTCCTCGCTGAATGGCTTGACGATACCACTGACACCGATAATGCTGATACCGTCCTCGATACCTAGCCGTGGGTTAAAAGTACGACGGGCTATGGCGGCGCCACCAGGGACAGAAAGCCTACAGACCCACCCCCAGCCCCTCCCTGAATGGAGGGGAGTGAATAGACTGTCTAGGTTCTGACGAATCATCTCGCGCGGGCCCTTGTTGATGGCAGGCTCGCCTACGGGAAAATCAAACCCAGGCAGGGTGAAGCGACCGATGCCCTCGCCGCCCTCAATGACTAACCACTCCCCTCCATTCAGGGAGGGGCTGGGGGTGGGTCTGTAGGGTCGGCAACTGGCGCGGATTTCTATGCCGTCTGTTACATCGGGATCGTCGCCAGCCTCTTTGATGCAGTAGGCATAGTTATTGGCATAACCTACGGGTACTGTGATAGTCTCTCCATCGGGCAAAAGGACGGGCACCTCGGCAGGTGTCTCACTTTTGATGAGACGAAGAGTGGCAGCTATAGCAGCTGCGGTAGCGCAAGTGCCAGTGGTCAGTCCGCTATGCAGCGGGAAGAAATCAGGTAGAAGTTTTTCTACCATTCTCCTCAAACCGTGGGGCCCGTTAACTACAAACCATTCACCATTATCCATGAATCCTTCAGGTCGCTTGATGGCGATGATGCGCATGCCTTTTTCGTGAGCTTCATTAACTTTCTCAATGAATCCACCGCTGAGGCCGCTCTCTTTCAGCAGGATAGCATCAGCATTAGGCATGGCGCCATCCTCATAATAGCATAATTGATCATCCGTAGCCCCTTGCTGATGAGCCAGCGTGATGCTGCTCTCGCGGTTCAGGATGCGGTAGATGACCTTTACACCTTTCGCCTCTAGATATTTCAGTTTACTGATGCTTTGAACACCTGTGGTGGCGAGGAGCCGCTCCACCTTATGCCCCTCCCTGCTGAGGGAGGGGAGTATATAGTCGAGGTCGCTGTAGTCGTCAATCCATGTAATATCGGAATCGCGTGGCGGATAGATGCGTTCGTAGCGAATGACGGGTATCCGAAGACTGGATGATACCTGTGCAATCGTTGCATGAAGGGTCGAGGCAAACGGATGGGCGGCGTCCACGATGAGACGGATGCCCTGTTCGCGACAAAAGGTCAGCATGGCCTCATGAGTCAAGGCTCCATCCAGTCGCTGCCCGTGGTGTAGCGTCAGATCCTGTTCGCCTGTCTTTGTGCTATAAAAATATACCGATCCGCTCTCTTCGAGTGTATCTGCAGCCTTGCGTCCTTCTGTCGTCCCACCGAATACTAATATCATGCCTCGCCTTTCCTGAATAGATGTGTAAAATGTTTGTTGTATAGTTCTGACAGCCCCTGACGGTTATCGATGGCTTCACCGACAACGAGCATGGTGGTAAGTGTCAGGTGATTGTCGTGCACTATTTTAGCAAGGTCCTTCAATACACCACGATAGATTTTTTGGTCTGGCCATGTCAGGTGATAGCAAGCAGCTACGGGTGTATCCTCCGGATATTCCTGAAGCAATTGGTTCTGCACGTCGTCGACGATGGCGGCTGAGAGGAATATGCACATGGTACTTTGGCTTTTTGCTAAGAGGTGCAACTGCTCTTTTTCTGGCATGGGCGTGCGTCCCTCACCGCGGGTCAGGATGATGGTCTGCGTGCGTTCAGGGATGGTGAACTGGCTCCTGAGTTCTGCGGCAGCAGCAAGGAACGAGGAAATGCCGGGCGTGATATGATAGTGCATGCTGTTGGCATCGAAGAAAGCCATCTGTTCCTGAATGGCCCCAAAGATGCAGGGGTCACCGGTATGCAGTCGTACAATGAAGTGGCCCTTGTCATAGTGCTCCTTCATCAGGGCACATTGTTCTTCAAGGTTCATATCGGCAGACGAGCGCACCACGGCACCTGGCTTATGACATTCCGTCAATGCCTTAGGCACCAGCGAACCAGCATAAAGAATCAGGTCGGCACGCTCCAGCATCTTTCGTCCGCGCACGCTTACTAGGTCGGGGTCGCCAGGACCGGCACCGACAATCTCGATGTGGCCCTGTTTATGCCTAAGATATTTCTCGTCGATGGCTAAAGCCGCCGTCCAATTCTTACCTTTGATCTTTGGAATGATGAGTTGTCCATGATTGGAGCCTAAGATTGCTGCTGCTTCGCACACGCTTGGAGTGCCTACATGTTTTTCGACGGTGGCACTGGGGGTAGGCACCTTGATGGCAGCAAGTTCCTCGGCTGTAAAGAATTCGACTTCTTCGTTGTATTCCTCTCTGAGTAATTCACAGAATTCTTCATCCTTTTTGACGTCGATGGTGCAATAGCGATGGGTACAGGGCAAAATGCCGTGCTGTGCAAGGGCTTCATCAATCTCGTCGTAGATGCGCTCGAAGTTGTCAGGATGATGAGCCAATCCAAAACCTATTGTCCCCACCATTGGTACGAAATGCAGTTCGAGCATGTTGTTGGGAGTATTGTGGATGAAGGGAGATACGATGATGAGAAGTTCGTATTTCTGCGGGTCGGCTTCACTGATATCATTGATGATGGTCACGTGGTCGGGTTTGGTCTGTTCCAGATAGTCGGTGCCTTCGTCACGCATTTCAAGTAGTAAGGCTGTAGGCTTACGGTTGACAAATGTAAAAATACAGTCGTTCATGTCTGCTATGTCACTGGCAATAGGCCAGTCAAAACGTTTCTCAAATGTGTCGAGAGCCCACAGTCCGGCATTGTCGCTCTGGGTGGTGATAACCTCTTGTCCACCGATTGCAGCACTGATGTCTCGTGTCAGGTCGTTCGCACCGCCTATATGTCCGGATAGCACAGCGATGACATGTTGACCGAAACTGTCGATACATACCACGGCAGGGTCATTGTGCTTGTCCTCAATAAGCGGGGCAATGGTACGCACGCAGATGCCCATGGCTCCGATGAATACGAAGGCATCGAATGCCTTCCACTGGTGGCCAACGTCGGTACGTTGAATGGCTTTCGCACCAAACTCTCGTTTTAGGGTGTTGCCAATCTCCTTGCCTGTCTCGCTGATTTGTATGACTGCTATCTTCATTTGTGAGCTTTTAGGATTTCTATGGGGTGATGTTCGTCTATGACTATTCTCATGGGCGGTTCTTGTTGTAGGCCGAGTTCATTACAAGCCTCGTCCCACAGCTTGTGACTGTCGGTCGTGACCTTCGGAGCCTTGACGCTGTTCATCACGATACAGCCGTGAGGTTGCAGGTGTTGGAGAACCTTTGCCATGATTTCTTTAAGGTGGCCGCCATGACCTCCAATGAATACTGCATCTGGTGTGGCAATAGCATCGCAACAAACAGTGCAGAAATCGCCCATGTGAATATTGATGCCTGGCGCGCCAAAACGATGCATGTTCTCTTGGATAATTGTCTCGCACTCTGGACGAATCTCAAAGGCCTCTATTTGCAGATGGGGGAACAGCAGGCGTGCCTCAATGCTGATACTGCCCGTACAGAACCCGATATCCCAGAGCACATGCTTTTGTGGAAGTTCCAAAGTCTGGAGCGTCAACAGGCGTATAGGCATCTTGGTAATCATCTTTTCCCGACCGTCAAGGAGTGCGAAACTGGCATCGGGAATGCCGAAGACCTTCGTGTGCTCTGCGGTTTTTCCGCAGAGAATGACGCAATTAGGTGTAGCGAATTGGCGTTGTGCAACCTCTTCAAGGGTGAGCGTGCTGACCTGTTCCTGTTGCGGGTTGCCGAGATGCTCACCAATATGCATGGTGTAGTCCTTATAGCCAAACTCCAGCATCCGTTGTGCGATGGCGGCCGGTGTATGCTCTTTGTCTGTTAGAATGCCAATCTTCTCAACTCGCTCTATGAGAGCTCTGTCGAATTCGGGCCAGGGCCGTCCTGTTAAAGATACGATACGCATATCGTGATAAGGCATCACGAGACGGTGAGCAAGGAGCTGCAGCGAGTTAAAGGTGGGGTAGACCAGAATCTCTGCGTCAGGCATTTTTCGCTTAATGGTATTGGCAAAGCCAAAGAAGAGTGGATCGCCACTGGCAAATACGACGATGGG
>Ga0247611_10010895_pt1 | contig 10596 bp, 13 predicted proteins | sample 177DNAGHGhighgp2_FD_192422 | JGI IMG/M metagenome (GOLD analysis project Ga0247611, IMG submission 192422) | Sheep rumen microbial communities from Palmerston North, Manawatu-Wanganui, New Zealand - 1770 DNA GHGhigh gp2 | ecosystem: Host-associated > Mammals > Digestive system > Stomach > Rumen... | reverse complement strand
CCTTGATTTTGGATAAACCTTTTTTGACATGGGCAAAAGCGAGGCTACAATGGCCGGAGATAACTGGATATACAAGTATTATCAGGGGATCAAGGACGGGACATACACCGTCGGCAAGTGGATCTCACTGATTTACGAGCGAATCGTTAAGGGCCTCGAGACGAAGCAGTACTTTTTCGACCAGAAGAAGGCAAACGATGCCATTGAATGGATCGAGACGCACTGTTTTCACACCGAAGGACCTCTGGCTCCGGGGTTTATCGAGCTTGAAGTGTGGCAAAAGGCATTCTTCAGCTGCGTTTACGGCCTCGTAGACGAGAAGGGACACAGACAGTTCCGGGAGATAATGCTTCTCGTCGGAAGGAAGAATGGCAAGACAAAGATCGCCTCGTCGCTGGGCGATTACACCTGGCGACTTGAGGGCGGGTTCGGCGCGAGAGTGTTCTGCATCGCTCCGAAACTCGATCAGGCTGATCTCGTCTATAACGATATATGGATGATGACAACGCTTGATCCTGAGTGGCAGGAGATGCAGGAAGAGCTGAAGGCGAAGGATAAGTTTGGTCGGTTGATCAACGACGATTCGATGCTGGCTCGACACAGGATGAGCGACCTGTCGATTCCCAGAACGAACAGTACGGTCAAGAAGATAGCATTCTCGGCCAAGAAGTCAGACGGCTTCAATCCGTCCCTGGCAATATGCGATGAGGTCGCAGCCTGGGCGGGTGATGCTGGACTGAAGCAATATGAGGTAATGAAGAGCGGAATGGGTGCTCGTCCTGAGGGCATTCTGCTTAGTTGTACGACAGCCGGATATATTTCGGACGGAATCTTTGACGAGTTGATGAAGAGATCGACTCGTTTTTTATTAGGCGATTCGAAAGAGAAGAAACTCCTGCCGTTCCTGTACATGATCGATGACATCGAGAAATGGAACGACATCAACGAGCTCCGGAAGGCGAATCCGAATCTGGGCGTGTCCGTTTCGGTGGACTATATGCTCGAAGAGATCGCGATTGCGGAAGGGTCGCTCTCCAAGAAGGCTGAATTCATGTGCAAGTACTGCAACATCAAGCAGAACAGTTCGCTCGCGTGGCTTCCGGCCACATCCGTCTCGGCAATATGCGGCCCGGCAATCGACATCAAATCGCTTCGTGGCACATACTGCGTTGCGGGTCTCGACCTGTCCCAGACAACGGACCTGACTGCAGCAGTCGCGGTGATCGAGAAGGAAGGGCGGTTGAATGTTATCGCTCACTTCTGGATGCCGGCGGAAAAGATAGACGAAGCGACCGAGCGAGATGCGGTGCCGTACTGGACGTATGTGAAGCGCGGATTTTTGTCGCTGAGCGGTGACAACTTCGTTGATTACCATTCCTGTTATCAGTGGTTCGAGGATCTGATCAAGGTCCACGAGATATACCCGCTCAAGGTCGGCTATGACCGGTACTCTTCGCAGTATCTTGTAAAAGATCTCGAAGCGGGCGGGTTCCAATGTGATGACGTTTATCAGGGAGACAATCTCTGGCCTGTCCTCCAGGAGATGGAAGGACTTATAAAAGACAAGCAGATCTACATCGGAGACAACGACCTCCTGAAGATGCACCTACTTAACGCAGCGGTTAAGATGAGCACCGAACGAGGACGCGGTCGTCTGATCAAGATACATCCGACAGCACGAATCGACGGAGTGGCAGCGTTATCAGATGCGCTCTGCGTCCGTCAGAAGTGGTACGGAGAAATAGGGACACAACTAAAGAACGAATAGGAGTTATTTACATGGGTCTGTTCGACTGGATATTCAGGCCTGATCAAGCGAAAGAGTCACAGAAGGCACTGCATAACGCACAGTCGCTGTTCCAGACTCTGACCGCTTACAGGCCGGTGTTTACAAGCTGGGGCGGAGCGATCTACGAGAGCGAGATCGTTAGAGCTGCAATCGACGCGAGAGCGAGACACATCTCAAAGTTAAAAGTTGAAATCATAGGCACAGCGAATCCGTCGCTGCAGTCAAAGCTGAGACAAGGTCCGAACCAATGGCAGACCTGGTCTCAATTTTTTTACCGCACGAGCACGATCCTCGACATCAACAACAACTGCTTTATCGTTCCGGTATTCGATGAGCGAATGATCATCACGGGCATCTTCCCGGTGCTTCCGAGCAGATGTGAGCTGGCCGAGTATAAGGACGAGCTCTGGCTCCGTTACAAGTTCGCACACGGACAGGTCGGAGCTGTCGAGTTCCGGAAGTGCGCGATCCTGACGAAGCACCAGTATCAGAGCGACTTCTTCGGGAATACGAATAGGGCACTCGATGACACGATGAAGCTGATCCACATTCAGAATCAGGGCATCGAGGAAGCGGTTAAGAACACATCGACGTTCCGCTTCATGGCGCAGCTGTCGAACTTCGCTAAGCCGGAGGACCTCGCTAAGGAGCGAGCTCGCTTCACGAGAGAGAATCTTGCGACCGAAGCCGATGCAGGTGGGTTCCTCCTGTTCCCGAACACTTATAAGGACATCAAGCAGATAGATGTGAAGCCGTACACGGTGGATCCGAATCAGATGAAGCTGATCAGGGAGAACGTCTACAACTACTTTGGCGTCAATGAAGAGGTCCTGCAGAACAAGGCTTACGGCGATAACTGGTCGGCCTTCTATGAGGGCGCGATCGAGCCGTTCGCCATTCAGTTCAGCGAGGCGATCTCAAAAGCACTGTTCTCGGAACGTGAGCGGTCCCAGGGTTCGATGATCATGGCCACATCCAACCGGCTCCAGTATCTGAGCAACAGGGACAAGCTCGATGTATCGAGTCAGCTGCTCGACAGAGGCATATTTAGCATCAATGATGTGCGCGATATATGGAACCTCCCGCCGGTCGAGGGCGGAGATGTTCGTGTGATACGAGGCGAATATTACTCGACGGATGAAAAGCTGCAGGAGGTCACAGGAAATGCCAGCGATGAAGGATAGAGAATACAGGAATATGGTCCTCGAAGTTCGTCAGGTCGAGGACGAGAACGAAGAGAAGATCGTAAGAGGATACGCCAGCACGTTCGATGAGCCGTACACACTGTACGAGAACGATGACTGGAGATTTGACGAGGTAGTCGATGCAAGGGCGTTCGACAACACGGATATGTCGGATGTCATTATGCAGTACGACCACGAAGGAAGGGTGTTCGCAAGAATGTCCAACAACACTTTGACAGTAACTCCTGATGAGAGGGGATTGCTGATAGAAGCGAATCTCGGAGGGACCGAGCTGGGACGCCAGCTCTACGATGAGATCCGCGGAGGGTATACGAACAAGATGAGCTTCGGCTTCACGGTTGACGGCGAGGAAGTCCGGGACTCCAGATCCGAGGACGGAAAGGCCTTGACTGTGAGAAGGATCACATCGGTTCGCAAGCTCTATGACGTTAGTGCTGTTTCTATTCCAGCCAATGACGCTACATCGATAAGCGTCAGAAGTCTGACCGACGGAGAGATCGAGAGGATTCGAGCGGAGAGACTCGAAGCTGAGAAGTTAGAGCTCAGGCGTCGCAAATTGTTAGCGAAAGCAAAACTAAATGGAGGTCAGTAATGACGAGAGAAGAAATCATGGTTCTCGACATTGAGCAGATCGAGGCTCGTTCTGCTGAGCTCGCTTCCGAGATAGAGGTCGCTGAGACTAATGAGGCGATGGACGCCATCCAGGAAGAGCTCAACGCTATCGAGGAACGCAGGGCACAGATCAAGCTCGAAGTCGAGCAGAGAAAAGCTGACATGGCTGCTGTCATCGAAGGGCAGGGAAATGTCATCGAAGAAGTTAAAGACGAAAGGAAAGTCAAAACAATGGAAGTAAGAAACACACCTGAGTACATCAACGCATTCGCTGAGTACGTCAAGACAGGCAACGACATGGAGTGCAGAAAGCTCACATCCGAGAACGACACAACTCCAAACGGAACCGGCACTGTAGCTGTTCCTGAGTTCGTTTATGACATCGTTAAGACCGCATGGGAGAAGGAGGGCATCATGTCCCTCGTTCGCAAGAGCTACCTCAGAGGAAACCTCAAGGTTCAGTTCGAGATCTCCGGCGGAGACGCGACAGTTCACACTGAGGGAGATTCGGCTGTTAGCGAAGAGTCCCTGGTTCTCGGAATCGTTCAGCTCATCCCACAGAGCATCAAGAAATGGATCTCGATCTCTGACGAGGTTTATGACCTCAGAGGCGAAGAGTTCCTGAGATACATCTACGACGAGCTCGCATACAGGATCGCTAAGAAGGCTGCTGATCAGCTGATCGCAAAGATCGAGGCTTGTGGCACAGTATCGACCACAACTTGCCCTGGAGTTCCTAAGTATCAGGCAGCGTCCGTTGCTGTTGGTACAGTAGCACAGGCTCTGGCCCTCCTGAGCGACGAGGCAGCTAATCCGGTAGTCATCATGAACAAGGCTACATGGGGCGCATTCAAGGCTGCTGAGTATGCTGGTTCATTCCCAGTTGATCCGTTCGAGGGACTCCCAGTACTGTTCAACAACACAATCAAGGCGTTCTCCGCTGCATCTACCGGTAACACTTACGCAATCGTGGGTGACCTCGGACACGGCGCACTTGCTAACTTCCCGAACGGCGAAGGAATCGACTTCAAGTTCGACGAGCTCAGCAAGAAGAAAGAAGACCTCATCGAGGTTCTCGGCCGTGAGTACGTTGCACTGGGCGTTGTTGCACCGAACGCATTCGTTAAGATCACGAAGTAATTCATACCAGAATTGGAGGCGACTGATATGAGAAAGATTCTGATCGCGGTGCCGTGTATGGACCAGCTCCCGGCACAGTTCGCGCACTCGCTGGCTACGTTAACGTCATACGGAATCGAGGATGCACAGATCTCAATCTGGTTTAACCTCGGTTCCCTGATCTATACCAGCCGAGACCAGATCGCAAAGAAGGCTCTGCTCGATGAAGCGGATCTCGTTATGTGGTTTGACTCGGACATGGTATTTAATCCGGACACGCTTCAGAAGATGCTCAAACACATCGATGACGGAGCTGATATCGTGACGGGCATCTACTACAGACGGACTGCTCCGTTCTCACCGGTCGGATTCAAGAAGATGGATCTGAACGAAGACGGAACCGGATTCGACTGGGAAGAGATCGACGAGATACCGGACGGCCCGTTCGAAGTCGCTGCGTGTGGCTTCGGATGTGTCCTGATGAAGACAGAGGTCTTCGTCTCGGTATTCTCGAAGTTCGGTCTGATGTTCACTCCGATAGCGAACTGCGGTGAAGATATCGCGTTCTGCTGGAGGGCGAGGCAGTGCGGGTACAAGATACTCGCTGATCCGTCAATCGGGCTCGGACACGTCGGGTACACGGTCATCACTAAGGAATTTTTCAAGAACTATCAGTTGACTCTAAACAAAAACAAAGCGGAGCGGGGTGAGTAGCCTCGCTCCTGTTGTGAGGTAATAAACATGGCGACATTTGACAGCGTGAAAACAGCACTCAGGATCAAGACAGATGTGTTCGATGACGAGATATCGGATCTGATAGAAGCAGCTCAGCAGGATCTCGGAATCGCCGGAGTCGTTGTTCCGGAAACACTGGACGAGATCTGCACAAGGGCGATAATCACCTACTGCAAGATGTCGTTCGGGCTTCCTGACGATTATGACAGGCTCAAGAAGTCATATGACGAGCAGAAGGCTCAGCTCGTAACTGCTACAGGTTACACTAACTGGCTGGAGGTATGACAATGTATGACTCCGTTGCAACGCTAAAGGGCGAACCGACTACGACATTTGATGAATACGGCAACGAGAGCATCGCTTATACAGACAGACAGGTCTATGTGATGCCTCGTGGAGTCTATAACGCTGAGTTCTACAACGCTGCTCAGGCGGGTCTTCATCCGTCCATCACTTTCGAGATGACGAACAGAGAGGACTATGCCGGCGAGCGTCTGATCGAGTGGGAAAGCAAGCTGTACAACATCATCCGTACAGACTGGAACGCCCAGCGAGACAAAATAAGTCTGATCTGTGAGGAGCGTGTTGAAAATGGCTAAGACCGGAAGTATCTCGGTGCAGATGAAAGAGCTTCTCGATGAGATCAACAGCGAGATTCAGGACACTGCCGAAACCGAGATCAAGGCAGTCGCAAAGGAGTCTGTCCTGAAACTCCGGAACAACTCCCCGACCAAGACGGGCAGTTATGCGAGAGGGTGGACAACGAAGCAAGATGGCCGGATGGGCATTATCGTCCATAACAAAACGGACTATCAGCTTACCCATCTGCTCGAGAATGGTCACGTCATACGGAACAAAAAGGGTACCTACGGACGAGCTCCGGCACATAAACATATCGCACCGGTCGAGGAATGGGCGATTGATGAACTTCCTCGCAGGATCATGAAGGATATACCATGAGCATTTATTCAACACTTCAAGGCACCGGCCTTCCGTGTGCTTATTCGCATTTTAAGACACGACAGACTCCTCCGTACATCGTTTATATCGGTAACGGTCAGGACGTACTTGAGGCAGACAATACGCACTACTGGAGACGCAACAGCTATCAGGTCGAGTATTACTTCACAACGAAAAACGAATCAAACGAGACCGCTATCGAGGACGCTCTTCTCGCTGGCGGGTACTTATACGACAAATCCGAGGACATCTTCATCGAAGAACAAGGTGTGTTCGTGATTTACTACTACATCTAAGGAGAAACGAACATGGCAAACAAAGTCGAATTCGGCATCTCGAATCTTTACGTCGGAACTTATACAGTAGGCACTACCGGAACAGTAACAATGGGCACGCCTTACCATCAGGCGGGAGCCATCAGCTTCTCACCTGAGGAGCAGAGCGAGAGCAACAAGTTCTATGCTGATAACGTAGTGTACTGGGCTGGTTATACCGGCGGATCGTTCGAGGGCGATCTCGAAGTCGCGAAGTTCGATGACGCATTCAAGACTCAGTTCCTCGGATACATTTCGAAGAGCGACGGCGGTCTTGCAGTCAAGAAGAACGCAACCAAGCCGAACGTTTATATCGCGTTCCAGGTTGAGGGCGATTCCGAGTCTCGCAGGATCATCTACTACAACTGCTCACTCGGTGGTATCACAAGAGAATACGCTACCGAAGAGGAGTCAATCGAGCCGGCAACTGAAACGATCTCTGTCACTATCGCAGGAGACAACGCAACAGGCATCTCGATGGTGTCTTACGGTCAGACCGCAACAGGTTACAGCACTCTGTTCACAAATCCGCCAGCTCCAACAACCACTTAATTGTGACGGGGCGGGTCTGTGTCAGATCCGCCTCATTTTTTTATCATCCCGATAAGGTATAAAATCGGGCGTTTTATCATCCCGATAAGGTATAAAATTCGGCGAACCGCATGGTTTTATACCCGATGAGGTGTAAGGAGGCAATCAATGGAAAAAGAAATTAAAATCGGAAATCAGTCGGTCAGGCTTTCAAACAATGTAGCCTGGACGATGGAATATAGAGACCAGTTCGGCAAGGATGTGCTTGAGACACTTATGCCTATCGTCACGACTCTGATCGAGGCGACTTCAACGGTCCTGAGCGAAGCCGGTACGGACGAACTCCGAATCGACAATATCGCAAACGCACTTGAAGGCAGGGCGTTCGACATCACACTGCCTTTGATGCAGTTGGGCTTTGTTGACTCTGTGATCAATGTAACCTGGGCGATGGCAAAGGCAGCGGACGAAAGGATAGCACCTCCGAAGCAGTGGGTCAGACAGTTCGATGTGTTCCCGGTCGATGAGATCGTTCCGGAAGTAGGCGAGCTGATGCTGAAGGGATTCGCAAGCTCAAAAAACTTGATAAGGCTGAAAAGTCTACTCGCAAGTCTAAAGACGATTCAGCCGTCACCATCGACACCATCATCCTCGCAGGACTTGAACGAGGCTTAACGATGACCGACATTCGCCGGATGCAGGTTGGTCAGGTCGTGGACTTCGTTGTGGCTTATAACGATAGACAGAAGGCAGCGGAGAAGGCTCAAAAACGGGCTGAGAAGTACGGAACGAAGCGCAAGGCATCACAGAACGATATAAACGCATTCTTCGGTTAGAGGGCGAATAAATGGCTGGAAACATAAAGGGTATAACAATAGAGTTCCGCGGAGAGACGACCAAACTGGACAAAGCTCTACGGGATATAAATAACAAGACAAAAAGCCTCGACAAGGAACTGAAACAGGTCGACAAGGCTCTGAAGTTCAATCCGACATCGGTCGAATTGTGGCGACAGAAACAGGATCTCCTGAAGCAGAAGATCTCCGAGACGAAGGACAAGCTGAAGCTCCTCAAGGACGAACAGGCTCGAATGGACGCGTCCGGAGTCGACAAAAACTCAGCCGAATATCAGAAGCTCAGGCGCGAGATCATCGAGACCGAGAGCAAAGCGAAGACATTCGAGGGGCAGCTCAGGAAGATCGGAAACGTAAATCTCAAGGCTGCTTCGGAACAGATCAAGCAGATGGGTTCCCGTCTGGAGGAAGCCGGTCAGAAGATGAAGGGTCTCTCGATGGCTGCTGCAGGTGTCGTTGCTGCTATGGGCGCGATGGTTGCTAAGTCGAGCAGCTGGGCCGATGACCTTAACACAATGTCGAAGGTCTACGGAATCGGAACGGACGAGCTTCAGAAGTACGCAGCAGCTGCGGATCTCGTTGATGTATCCGTCGAGACAATCGCCGGATCACATACGAAGCTGAAACGAAACATGATGTCCGCAGCTCAGGGCTCCAAGGCTCAGGCCGAAGCGTTTAATACTCTCGGAATCTCCGTGACGGACGCGAACGGAAACCTTCGTGACGGCGATGAGGTATGGCAAGAGGTCATTCAGAGCCTCGGCAAGATGGAGAACGAGACGGAGCGCGATGCTCTCGCTATGCAGCTGATGGGCAAGAGCGCGTCCGAGCTCAATCCGCTTATTGAGGACAATGGGGAGACCTATAAACAGGTCGCGGACACATTCGCCAAGTACGGTCTCGATTACATCGATCAGGACACGCTCGACAAGGCAAATCAATTCCAGGATGAGCTCGACACGATCAAGATGATCGGAATGGTCACGTTCCAGCAGATTGGGTCGACGCTCGCTGCATATCTCGCACCGGCACTCGAGAAGGTCGTGGAGTGGGTCGGTAAACTGTCGCAATGGTTACAGAGCCTCTCCCCTCAGACATTAACGATTATCGGAATCATCGCTGCTATTGTTGCCGGACTTGCTCCGGTCCTGATCATATTGGGTAAGGTCGCGACAGGCATAAGCTCGATTATTAATCTTGTCGGAATGATAGGCCCGGCTCTCACATTCCTTACGGGGCCGGTCGGAATCGTTATCGCTGTTATCGGTGCTCTGATAGCGGTCGGCGTTTTGTTATATAAGAATTGGGACAAGATCAAAGCGAAAGCATCGGAGATCAAAGCGAATCTGATTCAGGCCTGGACGAACATCAAAACGAAGGTCCTGAGCGTTATTAATGGCCTTAAAACCGGATTGCAAACAGCATGGAATAACATCAAAACGGCCGTAACTACTGCATTTAATGCTGTTAAAAACGCGATCATAACGCCGATACAGAGCGCGATCAATAAGGTCAAGTCAATCATTCAGAAGATAAAGAGCTTCTTCCCGATCAAGTTAGGAAACATCTTCAAAGGCCTGAAGCTCCCACATCTGAAGCTAACCGGAAAGTTCTCACTGAGTCCTCCGAGCGTTCCGAAGCTGTCCGTCGATTGGTATAAAACGGGCGGCATCTTCGACAGCCCGAGTCTCATCGGTATCGGAGAGGCGGGACCTGAGGCGGTCGTGCCTCTTGATAAGCTGTGGGACAAGCTCGACCGTATCGCAGACAACACAGGCGGAGGTATCGTGATCAATATCAACGGAGCCAACGCGAGCCCAAGAGAGATAGCTGAAGAGGTCAAGCGGGCTCTGATTCAAGAAACGAACAGGAGGCGGTTAGCGTGGCAGTAACAGGCGCGATATTTAATTCATTGATTTTCGGCGGGGTCAACTCCGCCGATTATGGCATTTATATCACCGGCGAAGCGGTCTATAACGCTCCGGTCAGAGCTGTCGAGATGGTGTCCGTCCCGGGGAGAAACGGAGCGGTCGTCATCGACCAAGGCCACTGGGAAAACATCGAGGTCACATATCCGGCAGGTACGTTCGGAAATGATCAGGCCGATTTCAGAATTGCAATGCGCGAGTTTCGTAATGCAATCGTATCCCAGCTCGGCTATCAGCGGTTGACAGATACATATCACCCGGATGAGTACAGAATGGGTGTATATGTCGACGGTTTAGAAGTAAGCCCGGTAAACAGTGGAGCGAGCGGCGAGTTCGAGATTCACTTCAACTGCAAGCCTCAGCGATGGCTTACATCAGGAGAGACCTCGATCTCGGTCGACAGCGGTGACACTCTGATCAATCCGACTCGGTACGAAGCCAAACCGCTCCTTGAAGTGGACGGATACGGCGCGATCAATATCGACGATTCGCTAATACAGATCCAGGCGGTGCTCATCGGAGAGGTCCCGCTCAGCACGACCCAGTCCG
>Ga0247611_10010892_pt1 | contig 10597 bp, 9 predicted proteins | sample 177DNAGHGhighgp2_FD_192422 | JGI IMG/M metagenome (GOLD analysis project Ga0247611, IMG submission 192422) | Sheep rumen microbial communities from Palmerston North, Manawatu-Wanganui, New Zealand - 1770 DNA GHGhigh gp2 | ecosystem: Host-associated > Mammals > Digestive system > Stomach > Rumen ... | reverse complement strand
AAAACACGTTACACGGACGAAGAACTGCAAGAGTTCCGTGAGATTATCAACGAGAAACTGGCCCTGGCCAAGCGCGACTATGACCAGATGATGAGTGCACTGATGAATAAAGACTCAAACGATGTTGACGACACGTCTCCTACGTATAAAGCACTGGAGGAGGGTAGTGTCACGCAGTCGAAGGAGGAACTGATTCAGATGGCTTCACGTCAGCAGAAGTTTATTCAGGGACTGAAGGGCGCACTGCAGCGTATTGAGAACAAGACCTACGGGATAGACCGCATAACAGGCAAGCTGATTCCCAAGGAGCGTCTGCGCGCAGTGCCTCACGCTACGCTGAGCGTCGAGTCCAAGATGGCAGGCAAGAAATAAGAATGGCGAATCCAAACATAGCAAAACGCGGATGGGCGGCTGCACTGGTGGTGCTGGTCATACTCGTTGTCGACCAAGTCATCAAGATTTGGGTCAAGACGCACATGACGCTTCACGAACAAATAGAGATTCTGTCGTGGTTCAAGATTGTGTTCATCGAGAACAACGGAATGGCTTATGGCATGGAGATTGGCTCCAAGCTGGTGCTGTCGCTGTTCCGGGTGGTGGCCGTCGGCGTACTGGGATACTACATCGCCCAGCAGGTTAGGAAACAAGCCCGATGGGGCTACGTCATCTGCCTGTCGATGGTGTTGGCTGGTGCAGCAGGTAACATCTTTGACTCTGCGTTCTACGGACTCATATTTAACGCCAGCTCAGAGCTTTACAAGTCCTACTTCGTTCCTTTCGGAACCGGATATGCACCCTTCCTGATGGGTAAGGTGGTAGATATGTTCTACTTCCCGCTCATCACGACGACGTGGCCCGAATGGATGCCAATGGTGGGGGGACAGCCCTTCGTGTTCTTCAGCCCCATCTTCAATTTTGCCGACTCTGCCATCTCGGTAGGTGTCGTACTGCTGTTGCTGTTCTACCGAAAGGAAATCAGCGAGTTATCATTAAAGAAAGCGCAAAAAGAGCAAGAAGAGCATGTCGATGAAGCATAGCCTCATAGGTCTGTTGGCCCTGTTGCTGGTGATGGCCTGTACGCCCACCGTGCCGTCGCAGTATATCCAACCTTCTGAGATGGAGGATATACTCTATGACTATCATGTAGCACAAGCTATGGCACGGGTTGAACATCCGGGCGAGGCCGGAGAGGTAGAGAAGAACAGAAACTTCCTGGCTGTGCTGAACAAGTACGGAGTGACACAGGCTGACTTCGACTCGTCGCTGGTTTACTACTATTCGCATCTGGACAGGCTGAAGAAGATTTATACTGAAGTCAACGAGCGCTTGTCTGACGAAGCGAAGTCCTTAGGTGCTGATGTCGGTACTATGGGACACTTCTCGCAATATACCGCCAATGGCGATACGGCAAACATCTGGACAGGAGCTACCGACTTGCTGTTGATACCCAAGCCTACCATGAATCGCTTCGACTTTACCGTCAAGGTGGATACGGCTTTTCACAGAGGCGACTCCTTTATGTTCCAGTTTATGACTGAGTTCATCTGGCAGAATGGTATGAAGGATGCCGTGGTGTGCTTTGTGAACAAATATGAGGGCGACAGCATCATTCAGACCGTCAACCACGTGGCGGTGGCAGGACTGGCACAAATACGCATTCCAGCCAACAAAGAGAATAAACTCAAGGAAATGAAAGGCTATATCTATCTGGGGCGCGGCAATGACTTAGACGACAACACACGCAAGATGATGTTCATCAGCCAGATACAGCTCATCAGATTCCATAGCAAGGAGGTACAGAATGAACCAGAAATCAAAACCGTTCAGAAGGATAGCATCCAACCGGGTAATCACCCCGGAGGGGAAAAACCTGACTCAGCAGGTGATAGAAATATCGGAAGGCTGCGTCACAGAACTATATCCCCTCCGTCAGGAACTGCCGTTCACAGAATGGATGCAGGGGCAGATAGAGTTAAAAAGAAACCCTGACGGCAGCGTGAGTGCCTATTATAAAGGAAAACCAATCAATTAAAAACATCATAACTATGAATATGAAATTACGTCTGGCAGTCATGAACTTTATGGAGTTCGCTGTGTGGGGAGCTTATCTCACCTGTATGGGTAACTATCTGGGCATAGCCGGATTAGGAGACAAAATCAGCTGGTTCTATGCCATTCAGGGAATAGTCAGCATCTTCATGCCAACACTGATGGGCATCGTTGCAGACAAGTATATACAGCCACAACGGCTGTTAGGACTATGTCACCTGCTGGCAGGAGGATTCATGTTGGGATGTTGGTGGCTCGGCACACAGGCCGGATTCGGCAACGAACTGCCTGACAAGTCGTTATTCATCGTCATGTACACACTCAGCGTTGCTTTCTTTATGCCGACTATTGCGCTGGCTAATACTGCCGCGTTCACCATTCTGAAGAACAATCAACTGGATACAGTCAAGGACTTCCCGCCCATTCGCGTGCTGGGAACTGTCGGATTCATTGCCACCATGTGGTTTGTCAATTGTGCCTTTATCGACGAGACGGGCTTTGGCTTTACGCTGGCAGAGAATGCCCATAAGTTCCAGTACACATACATGCAGTTCTTTGTTTCAGGACTGCTGAGCGTTGTGCTCTTTGCCTACTGCTATACGCTGCCCGAGTGCAAACTGGAGAAGAAAGAGGGCAACGTGTCGCTGGCTGAAAGCCTGGGACTCAACGCCTTCAAGTTGTTCAAGCGTCGCCAGATGGCCCTGTTCTTCATCTTCTCGGCCCTGCTCGGTATGTGCTTGCAGGTGACGAACGGATTTGCAGGCCCCTTCATCACCAGTTTCAAGGGAACACCAGAGTTTGCTGATACGTTTGCTGCCAACAATGCAACGCTGCTGAGTTCTATCTCACAAATCAGCGAGGCGCTGTGCATCCTGATGATTCCGTTCTTCCTGAAACGATATGGTATCAAGGTTGTCATGCTCATGTCCATGTTTGCATGGGTCTTCCGTTTTGGATTCTTCGGCATTGGCAATCCGGCTATGCCTGGCGTGATATTCTTCATCCTCTCATGTGTTGTCTATGGTGTGGCTTTCGACTTCTTCAACGTCTCGGGCGGCATTTTCGTCGATCAGGAGTGCGAACCCAGCATCAAGGCTTCAGCACAGGGACTATTTATGATGATGACCAACGGCCTTGGAGCTACCATCGGAACATTGGCTGCCGGCGAAGTGGTCAATCACTATTGTCATTGGGAAGGTGCTTATCTGGAGGGCGACTGGCAGACATGCTGGTTCATCTTCTCGGCTTTCTCGCTCATTGTAGGTCTGTCGTTCGCATTCGTCTTCAAGCCTGAAAAGAAATGAAGGAAGTCAGATTCTTCTTCGTACCTGAGGCAGCCAGTCAGACTGAATTACCTGCCGAAGAGGCTATGCACGCCCTGCGTGTGCTTCGCCTCAAAGTGGGAGACGAGATGATGCTGATGGACGGCGAGGGCACATTCTATCGTGCCGTGGTGACACTTGCTCACACCAAACACTGTATGTACGAAATCCAGGAGGCTTTTCCACAACAGCCTCAGTGGGCAGGACATGTGCATCTGGCTATTGCTCCCACGAAGCTGATGGATCGGATGGAATGGATGATTGAGAAAACGGTGGAAATAGGTGTTGACGAAATCTCGTTCCTGAACTGCCAGTTTTCTGAACGGCGTGTCGTCAAGATACCACGGGCTGACAAGATTGTCGTTTCGGCCGTCAAGCAGAGTCATAAAGCGTGGAGGACAAAACTCAACGACATGCAGGCTTTTAAGGAGTTTGTGGCTCAGCCGAGAGAAGGACATAAGTTTATAGCCCACTGCTACGAGGAAGTCCCTCGAACCTATCTCTATGACGAGTTGCGCAAGCTTACTGCTTCTGAACCCACCACGGTACTAATAGGTCCTGAAGGCGATTTCTCGATAGACGAAGTGAAGGAGGCAGTGGCACAAGGATTCGTCTCAGTGCATCTGGGACAAAGCCGTTTGCGCACGGAGACGGCTGGCCTTTCTGCCGTGATGATGATGCAGCTTAGTAAAACGTGAACTATGTGATAATGAGAAAAGTTACGGACTGATTTTGACTATGAGAAAGATATTTGTATCCATATTCCTGATGTTCGCTCTGAGTGCGTCGGCTCAAGTTGAAACGATGCAAAGTGTGTTAAAGGAAATGCCTGATTCTTTGTTGACGTACTTGACGAAGAATAATCTCCTGGACTTCATCGACTTTGCTGCTTCCAAGATGGATGCGGAAGTGGACAATACTTTAGGAGGTAAAAGCCGTATGCAGAAACTGACTGACCGCTATGTATCAATAGCACTGAACGAGGCTTCTTCACTGGAGATGAAGTTGTTGCCTGTGAATGAGCAGGTGGACAGCGCCAACCAAATAGTGTGCATGGTCAGAACTTATGGCAAGGATGTCCGCGAAAGCACGGTCAGTTTCTATTCCGTCAAATGGAGAAAGTTGGCTACAGCGCAATATATGGACAGCCCTGATGCCCCCATGTTCGTTGCTGTACTGCATGAAGAGGAAGACGAGTTGACTTTGGAGCCTGTAACCAAGCTGGACGCTCCGGCCAATGAAGAGCAAAAAGAGACACGTAAAATGTCAATAAACCTAAAATGGAGTAATGGATTTCTTAATAAGATTTAAATAATTAATAATTTTAGCCTAAAAACATTGCATGATAATATTTTTTTCCTATCTTTGCATGTGTGTTTTTCATGGTATTAGATTATTAAGGTTAATTAAAAGATTGGTTGTCGTGAGACAATCAATTTTTTTTTGTGCTAATCCGCTGAATTGTGTTAACATGGAAAAAGGGAATCCGAAGATCCCCTTTTATTGTTTGTTTGGAATAAATTATTTTGTTTGTAACTCTTTCGGCGTTATGCTTCAGGAACTACTGATACATAGCTCTTGTCGTGTCTGCCCTTGTGGAACTCTACAGTACCATCGCAGAGAGCATAGAGCGTATCGTCCTTACCCATAGCCACGTTGTTGCCTGCATTGTGCTTAGAGCCACGCTGACGAACGATAATGTTACCTGCAACAACCTTCTGGCCACCGAAAATCTTAATGCCAAGTCGCTGAGCTGCTGACTCACGACCGTTCTTAGAACTACCTACACCTTTCTTATGTGCCATTTCTTGTTCCTCCTAAGTTTAAGCAATTACTGATTTAACTTCTACCTGGGTGTACTGCTGACGGTGACCGTTGCGCTTGCGAGAGTCCTTACGACGCTTCATCTTGAAAACGATTACCTTCTCACCCTTTACGAGCGGATTAACCACTTCGCATACTACTTTTGCGCCACTTACGGTGGGAGCGCCTACCTGTACTGAACCTTCATTGTCGACAAGCAGTACCTTGTCGAATTCAACAGTTTTGCCAGCCTCCACATCTTTCATGTGGTTGATGAAGAGCTTTTTGCCCTGCTCAGCCTTGAACTGCTGACCGTTGATTTCTACAATTGCGTACATTGTTTTATTTAATTGTTAACGGGTTTTTCCGCATGGCGTATTGCTTCGTGCAACAACTTCTTTGAGCCACCACGGACTAAATCGGGCGCAAAGGTACGAAAAATCTTTGAATCTACCAAATAAATGGGCAAAAAAATAAAGCGATGACCCTCACAGGCGACCGCTTCTATCTTCAATAGGTATTAGTCCTTTTTTAAGGTAAAAAGATTGTTTTCAGGATAACGATGCAAATTTACAATAATTATTGTTAACAGCCAAACTTTTTTCGATGATTTTTTCAATTATTTTTCCGTGCGCCCACACAGCATAACTTTCGTTTAAATATTTTAAATAAAAGTTTGTGTAAACGATTGAATAAAAGCAAATGTAAAAAAATAGTATAACCCGGAAAACAAAAAAAAGAAACCCTCGTGGGATTCCTTTTTTTGTAGTCGATAGGGGAATCGAACCCCTATGCCAAGATTGAGAATCTTGTATCCTAACCATTAGATGAATCGACCATCCTGTTAGTTGCTCTCGCAGAGAAATCCCTCGGTGCGGAAGGAGGGGGATTCGAACCCCCGGTACGGAAACCCGTACGGCAGTTTAGCAAACTGCTGGTTTCAGCCACTCACCCATCCTTCCTTCAGGACTTAGGAGTTCGAAACCGTGGGGTTGTCTCCTTGATTGCGGGTGCAAAGGTACAACATATTTTTGAACCTTGCAAATTTTTCAAAGACTTTTTTCACGAAATCTCTATTTTTTTCTTTTTTGAGCGGAATACGGGACTCGAACCCGCGACCCTCGGCTTGGGAAGCCAATGCTCTACCAACTGAGCTAATTCCGCTTGTATGCAGTTGCAATGCACTTTCAAAAGAAAAGAGTCAGAACCCAAATCCTGACTCCATAGAAAGTGAGCCGATAGCCGGACTCGAACCGGCGACCCACGCATTACGAATGCGTTGCTCTACCAACTGAGCCATATCGGCAGTCTTTCAAAGAACTCTTTGCTCGAAAGCGAGTGCAAAGGTAATACTTTTTTCTGTAACCGCCAAATCTTTTGGCATTAAAGTTTCTCTTTCAGGAATTTTCCTGTTAAACTCTTCTCGCAAGCTGCAATTTCCTCAGGTGTGCCACATGCGACAAGTTGTCCTCCGCGGTCGCCACCATCGGGTCCCATATCGATGATGTAGTCGGCGCACTTGATGATTTCCATGTTGTGTTCGATGACCAGTACAGAGTGGCCTCGCTCTATCAGGGCATTAAAGGAAGCAAGGAGCCGCTCTATGTCATGAAAGTGCAGACCAGTAGTCGGCTCGTCGAAGATAAAGAGGGTGGGTTCTTGTTTTTCCTGCCCAATGAAATAGGCCAGCTTCACTCGCTGGTTCTCACCACCCGAAAGGGTGGAGGAGTTCTGTCCTAACTTGATGTAGCCAAGACCGACATCCTCTAAGGTCTTCAACCTGTTGACAATGGTCTTCTGTCCGTGTTCTCCAAAGAACTGGATAGCCTCTGAAATGGTCATGTTCAGCACATCGTCGATGTTCTTGCCTTCGTAGCGCACATCCAGGATGTCGTGCTTAAAGCGGTGTCCGTGACAGGCTTCACATGTCAGTACGAGATCGGCCATAAACTGCATCTCGACAGTGATGACTCCGGCGCCCTTGCACTCTTCGCAGCGTCCTCCGTCGGCATTGAAAGAGAAATACTGCGACGTGAAGTTCATCTGCTTGGCCAAAGGCTGTTCGGCAAACAGGTCTCGAATGGCATCATACGCTTTGACGTATGTGGCAGGGTTGGAACGTGTCGACTTGCCTATAGGATTCTGGTCGACAAACTCCACGTGCTTGATGGATTCGTAGTCGCCGGCAAGTCCCATATATTCACCCGGAGCGTCAAAGACATCGCCAAGATGCCGTTTCAGGGCAGGGTAGAGGATGCCCTTGACCAACGAGGATTTGCCACTGCCCGACACACCAGTGACTACAGTCATCACATTGAGGGGGAAGTCAACGTCTATGCCTTGAAGATTGTTCATCCGTGCCCCCTTTACGGTGATTTTCTGATTCCAGGGACGGCGACTATTGGGTACGGGAATCTGCTCGTCGTGTGTCAGAAACTTCAAGGTGTAACTTTTGGGAAATTTCTTCAGCGCTTCTTCAGTAACGTCGTTGGCGTGACCTTCAAACACGATTTCACCTCCGAGTTGTCCTGCATCAGGCCCTACGTCTATCAGATAGTCGGCAGCACGCATGATTTCCTCGTCGTGTTCGACAATAACCACTGTGTTGCCTAAATCGCGTAACTCCTTGAGAACCTTGATCAGCCTATCCGTATCTCTGGAATGGAGTCCGATGCTTGGCTCGTCGAGTATGTATAAGGAACCTACCAGTGATGAGCCCAGCGAAGTGGTCAGATTGATACGCTGGCTTTCGCCGCCACTGAGCGTGTTGGACATACGGTTCAAGGTAAGGTACCCCAGCCCTACGTCTAAAAGGAATTGCAGACGCGAATTAATTTCCGTCAGCAGACGGCGACTGATCTGTTGCTCCTGTTCAGTGAATTCCAGTTGGTCAAACCATGTCTTCAATCTGATGATGGGCATCTGAACCAAGTCCGATATGCTTCGTCCGCCAATCTTTACATAGTCAGCCTCAGGCTTCAGGCGAGTTCCGTGACACTTCGGACAAGTCGTCTTTCCACGATAGCGTGACAGCATGACACGATACTGTATCTTGTATTGATTCTCCTTCACCATCTGGAAGAAGGCGTCGATGGAAACCTGGTCGTGGATATCCTTATTGCGCTCTGATGGCAGCCCGTGCCACAGTTGGTCCTTCTGCTTCTGAGTCAGGTTGTAGTATGGCTCGAAAATAGGAAAGTCGTCTTTGGCAGCACGCCGACAGAACTCCTCTTTCCATATCTTCATCTTTTCTCCATGCCAGCAAACCACACACCCGTCGTAGACAGAAAGTGTGGTATTGGGGATGACCAGATGTTCGTCTATTCCTATAATCTTGCCGAATCCCTGACATTCAGGACAGGCGCCGACAGGTGAGTTGAAAGAGAACAGCTGGTCGCTGGGTTCCTCGAACGTCATCCCGTCTGCCTCGAAGCGCATGGAGAAGTCATAGCAGATGTTGGAAGGCAGAAACATCAACCTGCACTCGCCGCCACCCTCGTAGAAGGCGGTCTCTGCTGAGTCTATCAGACGTGAAACCACATCCTTTGCATCGTCTACGGAGAGTCTGTCAACAACCAGATAGAGTTGTGTGTCCTGCGTAAGACCGTTGGGGTCTTGCTTCTCCAGCCAGTCGTCTATACGCACGATGTCTCCATTGACTGCCATTCGCGCATAACCGTTTTGCACATACATACGCAGCTGTTTCTCCATCGTACGATCTGCAACAGGCTTGATGGGAGCCATCACGACGTATTTGGTACCTGGCTGATATTGTTGGGTACACTTGACGATGTCCTCCGTGGAGTGTTTCTTCACCTCCTGGCCGCTGATGGGTGAGTAGGTGATGCCGATACGCGCAAACAACAACCGCAGATATTCGTATATTTCTGTTGTTGTGCCGACGGTGCTTCTGGGATTGCGCGAGATGACTTTCTGCTCAATGGCTATTGCGGGAGGAATGCCCTTGATGAAATCGCATTCCGGCTTGTTCATACGTCCCAGAAACTGGCGGGCATAGCTTGACAGGCTTTCCACATAACGCCGCTGGCCTTCAGCATACAGCGTGTCAAAAGCCAGCGACGATTTGCCGCTGCCACTGACGCCAGCCACCACAACAAGTTTGTTGCGTGGAATTTTGACATTGATATTTTTCAGGTTGTTAACCCGTGCTCCTTTTATCTCGATGTAGTCACTCATGCGCGTACCTTATTTATATATTAAGGAGAGAGACGTCAATCCTCAATAATATCATATTCGTCAGTTTTCTCTTCCTCTTGAATTGTTGCCGAGGTTTCCTGGCTTTTTGAATCCTCCGTGATTTCCGAGTCCGTCGGACCTGCTGTTACTGCATACTTCTTGCGCAACCTTTCCTGATACCACCAGAGCCCAAAGAGCAAGCCTGCAGCCACAAAGATCATGTAAAACCACACTGCTCCGGAAGAGAATATGAAGTAGGGTGGTATGACCACCTCGATAGTTCGCATATCATACGCTTCGGGCGATTCCAACAGGAAGGCCTTGACCATGAATCGGTATGTTCCAGCCGGTACGTCGCTATAGTTCACCTTCCTGGTCTTGTCCGCATTCATCCAGTCGCGGTCGTATCCTTCCAGTTTGTACTGGTAGACGACGCGGTGTTGCAACTGGTAGTTGAGTGCTGCAAACCGGAATGAGAACATATTGTTGCGCGAAGGAATGATGACTCGCTTGCTTTCCGGCACATAGTAGTCGTAGGTGTCGTTGAGCCGTGGGCTTTGCAGTTCGTCGTTCAGATAGAAGTCCGTAATGCGCAACTTCAACAGCGAACCTGTCGAGTTCCTCAGCTTTTTGCGGTCTATCGTGTAGTATCCGTTCAGTGTTCCGAAAAGTATCTTGCCCTGAGCGCCCATGATGGCAGCCCCTTCCGAGCACATGGTGTCGTCTACGCCGTCCAGCTGCGAGAAGGTTGTGAAAATCTTCTTCTTGGTGTCGAACGAGCAGAGTATATGGTCCGTGGCAAACCACACATTGCCTTTCTCGTCGAAGGTGATGCTTCTTATTTCCTCAGAGGGCAGCCCGTCCTCTACGCCGTAGTTCTTGAAAGTCCAGGCTCCTGAGTCATCCTTCTTTTTGGTATGGCTTAGTCCGCCGCTGTTGGTACCTACCCACATGGTTCCGTCTGGAGCGCAGACCAGATTGACAATGTCGTTGCTCATCAGCCCGTCTTCCAACTTCTCAGGCTCCTTCAGGGGCTCTATGGTTACATTGTTGTTGTTCAGCGACATAATCAGTATGCCGTCCGTGGTTCCTACCCACACCTTTCCACTCTTGTCCACGGCAATGGTTCTTACCTTCTGATGCGAGTCCAGCGGGTAGCTCTTGAGCGAGTTCTTACAGTGCAGGGCTATATACTTGCCGTCCTTGTTCTTGCGCAGGATGTTGAT
>Ga0247611_10010891_pt1 | contig 10599 bp, 8 predicted proteins | sample 177DNAGHGhighgp2_FD_192422 | JGI IMG/M metagenome (GOLD analysis project Ga0247611, IMG submission 192422) | Sheep rumen microbial communities from Palmerston North, Manawatu-Wanganui, New Zealand - 1770 DNA GHGhigh gp2 | ecosystem: Host-associated > Mammals > Digestive system > Stomach > Rumen ... | reverse complement strand
TTTTTTTATGCGATTGCCCTATTCATTTTTTGCATTTCAGGAATATGCTGTTCCTCAAAAAAACAGGCGAAACACTCTCAAAACAATCCTAACTTGTTTCCGTCTGCATTGACAATAATCCGAAGGGTGTGCTAAAATATTTCAAAACATGACGACGAGGTGTGTTTATGAAGGAGACAAAATTCGCTTTCAACAGGCAGACAAAACTCGATGATGACTTTTTTTATGTCTCATCCCTCAACCCCACTTTCAAAAAGACGGATCACAAGTTTGAGATCTCAAACAACTGCATTCTGAACAGTTATAATGAAGAAATATCGGATTATGATTACATCAGCATCCTGACGAAAAAGAAATACAAAAACGGGGCAAAAATATCAACTCACTGCGATTTCAAGGGATATGGAGCTCCGATAATAGTAATATCCGATGATGTCCGGGCATATGAAAACGGCGACAAGTATTACGGACTTCACTTTGAAGTGGTTGCATATTCCCTGGGCTGCAATATTTGGCAGATAATTCCGCTTCCGGAAGGGTCAAAAGAACCCATTGAGAACAGAAAAATAGCAAATCTTCCTTTTGAAATAGGACAGGAAGAACCAGTAAGCCTCACCATAGAAGTTTGCGGTCACACTATAAAGGTCACACTCAACGGACGCGAGCTGTTGGCAGAAAGCCCTGACATTCCCGACAGCTTCCATGTAGGCCTTACAGCATGTGAAGGCATTAACAAATTTTATGACATGACAATAGAAGGTGAAGAAGCATAAAACTAGGGTCTGCATTTTGATGTGCAGACCCTGATTTTTTTGATTTACAGCTTAATCGAAATGCAATTCGTGCCAGAAAGTCTTTTGCTGAGCTCATCGGGCTGGTGCCCGCCGATATACAGCACAATATCTCCGTCTGGTTTAACTCTTCTTCCATCCTCGAGGACAGCTTTCATCCAGTATTTTTCTATCTTAAGCTCAACATTTGAAATCTCAGATGGCTTGAGCTTTATTTTTTTGATACCGCATAACTGATATTTCGGGGTATATGTTCGTGAATCGGAGAATGATGCGTATACCTGGGCCGTATCTTTGCCTTCACGGTCTCCGGTGTTCCTGACATTGAACGAGATTGTTACCTCTTCGTCATCTTCCTGCTCGATTTTGGGATCCGAGTATTCAAAACGGGTATATGACAGTCCGAATCCGAACGGATAAAGAGGAGTTCCGTCGTAATAACGGTATGTTTTTCCCGTCATGGAGTAATCAGTAAATTCAGGTCTGAATTCACCTTCTCTGTAGAATGTGACGGGAAGCCTTCCGTTTGGGCAGAATGCCCCAGATATCAGCTCCGCAGCAGCCAGTCCTCCAACGGCTCCGGGATACCATCCGTGTATTATGGCTCTAGCATGTGCTGTAATCTTTTCTCCAAGATCCACGCAGCTGCCCGCTTCCACCAGGACGATCACGTTATCACAGACATCGCATATTTTTTCGGCAAGCTCTATTCGGAAGAACAAAGGAATTTTTGTCTCCCTTGTTGAAATATTCGTTAACTATATTGGTCTCTTCGCCTTCTATATCACTGTCAAGGCCAAGGCAAAGAATCGTAATATCCGAATTCTCGGCATATCCGACTCCTTCTGCCGTCATATTGGCGAATCCTCCCCAATACAGCGGTTTTTCAAACCATATATTTGCGCCCTTGCATACCCTGATGTCCGCATTTCTGAATACTTTTCTTATTCCGTCGGCAGGAGTTATGTATTCGGAAGACATTCCGTTATAATTGCCTTCCAAAGCCCTGATCGACATTGCATTAGGTCCTATCACTGCTATTTTTTTCTCAGTTTCAGGATCCAAAGGAAGAATTCCGTCGTTTTTCAGAAGGACCATACACTCCCTGGCTGCCTCAAGGTTCAGCCTTCGATGCTCTTCACACTCTATTTTTTCAAACGGAATATCTTTATACGGACGTTCCTCTTCAAATTCACCGAGTCTGAACCTGATTGACATGACCATGACAGCAGCTTCGGTAATGTCTTCTTCAGTGACAAGGTCCTGTTCATATGCATCAAGCAGCACATGGTATGAATCTCCGCAATTGAGATTACATCCTGATTTCAGTGCCAGAGCGGCGGCCTCTTCAAGTGTGTCCGTACATTTGTGGTTGGCATATATGTCAAAAATCGCTCCGCAGTCCGATACGAAATAGCCGTCAAATCCCCATTTGTTCCTGAGGATGTCTTTCATAAGGTATTGATTTGCACAGCATGGTTCTCCGTTTGTCCGGTTATATGCACCCATTACTCCCGCCACGCCTGCTTCTACTGACTTTTCGAATGCTGGCAGATATGTTTCCCACAAATCATGAAGGCTTGCTTTTGCATCAAATGAATGCCTTATGCTCTCCGGCCCGGAATGTACCGCATAATGTTTTGCACATGCTGCAGTCTTCAGGAATTCTCCGTCCCCCTGAAGTGCCTTGATATACTCGACGGCAAGTGATGAAGTAAGAAAAGGATCCTCTCCGAAAGTTTCCTGTCCTCTTCCCCATCTCGGATCTCTGAATATATTTATATTGGGCGTCCAGTAAGTAAGCCCCTTATATATATCAAAGTCTCCCTTATCCGCATTGTTGTTGTATTTTGCACGGGCCTCATCGGATATTGCTTTCCCTATTTTGCCGACAAGCTCCGTATCAAAGGTGGATGCAAGTGCTATGGCGTGAGGAAAGACAGTGGCCATTCCGCTTCTTGCCACTCCGTGAGACGCTTCGTTCCACCAGTTATATTCCTTGATTCCCAGTCTGTCGATGGCAGGGGAGTTATATAGTAAAACCGAAGCTTTTTCTTCCAGCGACATCTGTAAAACCAGCTCCCTGGCTCTGTTTATAGCTGTCGTTGCATCCATAAAGGCTTCTCCTTTTTAACCTATGTATTTTTTCAGGTTCTCGAGTCCCATCTCTATTCCAAGAAGATTATCTTCTATTCCTTCGAATTCGATGGACACATAATCATCATAACCGTTGTTTTTGATAATCTGGAGAGACTGCTTCACTCCGGCATCTCCGTGGCCTAATATTGCTCCTCTGAGATAGTTGCCTCCGCGGCTCACAGACCATCCTCTTCCCGGGTATTCCATGAGTCTGGATTTAGTATGGAAATCTTTCGCATGAACATGAAGCGCGTATCTTGCAAGTCTTCCGACGGCCACTGCGGGATCTTCATCAGCGACCATAAAGTTGGCAACATCGAGAAGAAGCCCGAAATTCGGATGGTTTACCGCTTCGAGAAGTTTTTCGCACCGGTAGGAATCCTGTATAAAATGCCCGTGGTTCTCGAACATCGTCTTGACTCCTCTCTTCTCTCCGTATTCAGTTATTTCCCTGCATATATCCGCTAAAGTCGGAAGAAGCAGATCGAACCCGAACCCGTATGTTTTCCCGTTTGACAATCCCCATGTCATGTCATGCCTCATTTTCGGCGCTCCGAGAAGAGTGGCCTGATCTATGTTTGCCTTTACTTTTTCAACCTGCTCTTTTATCTGAGTTCCTTCATTTTTAAGAAAATTGGCATCGACCGTATACATTACGATAGGAAGTCCGATTTCATCAGCGTGCCTTTTGATCTCGCTGAAGGAATACTTGCCTCCCACAACATATCTCTCAAGTATTTCAACACCGTCGAAACCCATTTCTTTGGTTCTGTCCAGACATTCGAGTATATCAAACTTTTTTTCTATTATATATTTTCCAAAACTGTAAAGTGATAATGCGGTCTTCATTTTTTCTCCTCTTCTTTGAAAAATGCTCTCCCAATTTTTCTCTGAAATGAGCCATTGAGAGAGCAGTTCTTTCAATCAGTGATTGATAGGTTTAATGTCATCAGTCGTCAAGTGTTGCTTCCTGACCGGTCTGAGAAAGTGCGCTCGGTCTGAGCGGTGCGGGACGTTCGCAGCGTGTTGTCATCTCATATGTCTTTCCTGTCTTGCAGGATTCCTGAATACCATGGATTACTTCGATTGCGTGGAGGCCGATATCATAATGGCAGCGCGGTCTGCGTCCGTTAATGATAGCATAGCACATATCTGCAAGTCCTACGCCGCGGCTTGATGCATAGTATCCGTGAAGTATCGGAAGTTTAACTTTCTGAGCGAATATCCACTCGCCGAGCTGCTGGTCGTCATTTTCCGGATCGTCATCTTTTTCTATCTTTGATGTAGGCATCTGTCCGGCAACGATTTCTTCTCTTGAGGGGCTTGCTCCGTTACGGGTTACGAATATATCGTCAGAGAAGGAGTTGGGGTCTCCCAGATCGAACACGCCATCCGTACCTGTCATCTGGAATTTGATCGTATTGGAAGAGTCTGAAGAAATATGGAATGTTCCGAGAACTCCGTTTTCAAATTCAAGAGCAGCCAGGAGTGTGGTGGGAGTGTTTACTATAAAGTCTTCACCGTATTTCGGGTGATGTGGGTTTGTGTATTTACGAACGGGATTGAGGTTGCCTCCGAATCCGGTTACCTTCTTGATGGAGCCGAGAAGGTTGATCATCTCATGCAGATAATATCCGCCGAGGTCAAACGGGAATCCTCCGCCGTAATGAAGCGGGAAGAAGAAATACTTCGGTGCAAGATCAAAGAACGGAGTGCTGGGTTCATAGTGAGATGTGCACTGTGCATGGATTGTCACGGGTTTTCCGATAATACCTTCATCAAGGTATTTACGTGCGGACTGTTCCCATGCTCCGAGGAATGTATCGGGAGCTGTCGTAAACAGAACATGATTTTCTTCAGCCAGTCTGGCAAGTTCGAGTGCTTCCTCGAATGTAGGAGCCATCATCTTTTCGCAATATACATGCTTTCCTGCCTTCATTGCCTTTGATGAAATTTCAACATGTGATTCCGGATATGTAAGGTTGACGATAACTTCAATTTCCGGGTCAGCGAGCATTTCATCAACAGTCATTTTCTTTACGCCGTATTTGTCTGCAATATACTGTGCTCTGGAGTCTATAAGGTCTGCACAGCCTACAACTTCAATTACATTGAATCTGTAAACCATGTTCTCCATATAAGTACCGCGGCAAATACCGCCACAGCCTACAACGCCTACTTTTACTTTTCTTTTTGCCATAGTATATCCCCTCGTAAAATATAATAATTTTCCCTTTCAAGGTTGCCCTCATTTTATCATACCGATTTATGAAAAACAAGTGTCACTATTTTTTTGTGTTTGATAATTTCAAAAAAGGAAGCCTTTCGAAAAGACTTCCCTTTGCATTCCTTATTTTCCTCTGAAGAATCCGAGAATCGTGTCAAGGAGACCCGGTTTTTTTGCGGACTGAGTGTTATTGTTGGTAAGAGGCTGTGTTTCGGCAGGTTTTTCCTCTTCTTCAGAACCGCCGCCGAAAATTCCGCCGAGAAGACTTGAAAAATCAACTCCGCCGAGAAGGCTTCCCATAAGTCCGCCGATTCCGCTTGTGTTGTTGTTTGCATTACCTGCTGTCTGCTGTCCGAGGAGACTCATGAGCAGAGGTGCTGCTGCGGAAAGAATGTTTGTTGACTTTTTAACTTCCACGCCTGCCTTGCCTGCTGCTTCCTCAGTAAGAGCCTGAGTCTGGTTGCCGAGAAGATGCTGAACGATCTTTCCGCCGTCTTCAAGGTCGATATTGGAGAAGAATGATGAAATATCAGCTGTATCGTCTTTTGCGTGGCTAGCAAGTGCATTCACAAAGCTTTCTGCTGTCTTTTCATCTGTTGCCTGGCTCTGTGCTCCGTTCAAAAGGCTCGGCAAAGCTGTTGAAAGAACGTTTTTAACATCCTTCTGAGTTGTTCCCGTAACAGAACTAAGGTTCTGAATACTGTCGGAACTGAGCATCTGTTTCATTAAAGCATTGATATCCATTTTTTACCCCTTTGTATGATTAATTTGTTTGTAGTTTCAAGTTCCAACACAATTATATTACCATACAAAGAAAATGTCAAATGCGATATATGCAAAAAAGGCAAAAACAGGCATTGTTTTTAAAATACTATTGAAAAAAAAGGCGAAGAATCGTAAAATATGAATGGACAAAGCAAAAATAAATATTAATCACGGGAGATGTTCTAATGGCTACACAAAAGAAAAACACTGCTGCCGAAGAAGCAGCAAAAAAAGCCCTTGAAGCCGTCCAGGCAAAGAAAGCAGCTGAAAAGAAAAAAGTAGCACACACATATACGCAAGTGGGCCAGCAGAGTGCGGGGAAAGAAGAGCTTCTCGCAGTCACAAGAAGAAATGCACTTCCATACAGGATCGGCGCATTCATTCTTTGGATCATTGCAATCGTATTCGAAGTTCTCGCTATTCTTGTTTTCGTACATAAAATAGAATTCAGTTTCACTGTTGAGAATCCCGGATGGACAATCACATGGATAGTTCTTCTCGTGCTCGATTTGATTTGCGTGATTATAGGTTCACAGCTTTGGAAGAAAGCCAACCATCTTGACCCGGCTTCAAGCAAAAACAAAGTCGGTTTCTGGCTTCACAACAACCTTGGCGTTATAATGGCAGTAATAGCCTTTGTACCGTTCATTGTTCTTGTGCTTCTTGATAAGAACTCCAATAAGCAGTCAAAGATGATCGCAGCTATTGTCGCAGCCGTCGCTCTTGTAATCGGCGGTCTCACAAGTGTGGACTGGAATCCCATTTCCCAGGAAGAGATGCTTGAAAATGCCCATATAGAAACGGTTTACTGGACTGCAAGCGGCACAGTATACCATGCATATGACGACTGCAGCCATCTCAGCAATACCGTGGATCTTCTCACGGGAACATCTGCTGCAGCAATTGAAAACGGCAAAACAAGGCTTTGCAAGACATGCGAAGCAAGAGCTCTTAAAGAAGCCGGCGAAGAAGTTGCGGACAAGACTTCAGATCTTACAGATCTTACGGAAGTAACAGACACGACTCCGGTTCAGGATCAGGCCGAAGACTCGGGAGATCAGGCAGCATAACTTATTTCAAATTCAACAAAAAGCCGTGCCTGGCAATCAAACGCCGGATGCGGCTTTTTCCATAAAAACAAAAGGAAAATGTCATGACTTATCTTACAAATGATAACGGCACCGTCTTTGCCTATGATGAAGACAACAATCTGATTTCTCTCACTACAGAAGGTGAAGAGATTTGGAATCAGGACCTTGACAGCATGGTTTTCGTATCATTTTCACGTCCATGGAAAACAGGCTTCACACTCAAGGTAAAAGGAGCGATGTTATCAGACAGCAGTATAACATTCGTATGTTCAGGAGGAGATTTTTCCGCAGAACTAAAATTTCATCTGGACAAATATTTAAAGACAGAACTGGCAGTAAAACACTGCGGAACTCAGATCCACGAATATTTCACATGCGGACTCATAATCAGAACCAGTGCACCGTCTGTTCAGAAGATCACGATTCCACACCTCATCTACAACGACAATCCCTCTTCTGATCCCTCCAGGATAGTCGCTCATATAGGTAATATTGACGGACTCGGAACAATCGTGGAAGAGCACAGACTGCCTATTCCCGGAATCAACGCAGAATGGACTTCGGACAGCGGTCAAAGATACATTTCTCTAATATCAGTCCCGGATGTAAAAACCGGAAATGATCATGATTACTGGGCGCTCGGAGCATTGTACGGAAACAGCGGAAGAGGTCACGAATTAGTAGCCACAAGCGGGCCACTGATGTTCAACGGCCTTAAAGATGTGGTTTACGGCGGACAGGGGATGCCTCTTCCGTACGAAAGAGGCTATAGAACTTTCCTTCCCGGGCAAAAGCTGAAAAAAGTTTTTTATATTGATTCCGGAATATGCACGGAAGGAAGAGGTTTCAAAAAGCTCATAGAATTCGGATATGATGTACTGTCACCTGAATCCGTTCAGCAACATTCGTTTGAAGAAATGATCGAATACAAGAAAAACGTGACTGACAGCAGGTATAAAAAAACAAACAATTCGACGGGGTACCTGTGTTTCGGATCGGCAAATTCTTTCGGCGACATTTCCGGGAGACCGGAATATTATCTGTACGCATGGACAGGACAGGCCCTGAAGATAGCCTGGTGTGAAATCAAACTCGGGCTGGATTCAGACAAGGATCTGTTCAGAATGGAGCGAGCCGTCGAATCGGTTGATTTCTTTGTGAACGGTACCGAGGGCGAGACGCCCGGACTTCTCAGATGCTACTACACTCCGGGTAGCGGAACATGGAGTGGCAGCTGGGACAATCCGCTGAGCAATCTCTCTTCCAGAATGGAGGGAGAAGCCCTCATTGATCTTATTGACATCATGCTCCTGCTGAAAAGATACGAAAGAACTGTCCCGGCGAGCTGGGAAGAGCTTGTTAAAAGAGCATGCTCATTTCTTTCATCTGACGATTCCTTAACTATGGACGGAATATATCCGTTGTCATGGAATTCATCAGGAACTCCCGTGGAACAATTCATAAACACGGCAGGCGTTTCCTGCGTTGAAGCGCTTGCGATGGCATTTCAGTATTTTGGAGATAAAAAGTATCTTGAAAAATCCGTAGACGTATTCAAAAAGTATTATGATTATCACATGAGAACATTTGATATTCCGTTTTCAAGGGCGACTTTCGATGCCAAGTGCGAAGACAAGGAAGCGGGAATTTATGTTTTCAGGGCGGCAGCGAGACTTTATGCGCTTACTGAAAATGTTTTCTATAAAGAAGCTGCAGATGACGCTGCCTGCTGGCTTTTGACATTTGTTTATTTCTGGAATACCGGCTTCCTTCCCGGAAGTCAGTGCGACGAAAAAGGATTCAACACAACAGGATGGCCGGGTGTCAGTGTTCAAAACCACCACCTTGATGTGTTCTTTCCATCATGGGAAATGTATGCCTATGGAAAAGACACCAAAAACGAAATACTGGAACACATGGGCATGACGGTTGCAAAGGCTCTCACATACGGAGTCTGCTCATATCCGGGAGAGTGGGGATTCTCTGTTATAGGTGAGCAGGGAGAGCAATACTACCACACAAATTATTATCAGGCATGGTATCCTGATCTGCTCAGCCACCTGGACTATTGGAGAGGAAAAATGAGAAACTGGAATCCTCTGTGGATCACCGCGCAGGTCCTTCAGGCCTCAATCAGATTTCATGATGAAGAAAACAATATATGAAGCAGAATACAGATCGGTGAATCGAACCGGTGTTCTGATGGTGCACGGTATTCAGGGCAGCCCGAAACAGTTTTCTTTTCTTGCGGATGCACTTCCGAATGATATAATAACAACCTGTCTCTTACTGCCCGGACACGGGGCAGGTGTGTCTCAGTTCCGTCAAAGCGGTCAGAAACTGTGGCTTTCTTCGGTTGTCGATGCTGCCAGTGAAATGCGTTTTCAGTGCAGTAACCTTATTTTCGTGGGACATTCTATGGGCTGTCTTCTCGGACTTCTCGCTGAAAAGGAAAACCCCGGGTTATTTGACAGTATGATACTGCTGTGCTGTCCGTTTTCCCTTCGCCCGACGTTCCGGTATCTGAAAAACAATATGCTTTCATTCCAAAAAGAACCTGTTGATCCGTATGTTTTGGCGACAAAGGAAGCAAACAGCGTAAACGCATCCACACCATTTGCTTATTTATCATGTCTGCATCCGTATATGGAGTTATTGCGTTTGACTCGTCACGTTAGAAAAATGGAGTTTCCATCCACACCGGTATATTACTTTTTTTCTTGCAGGGACGAAATTGTCAGCTCCCGGTCTGCAAGTATCGCCAGAGAACACGGAGCGAATAACATCCGTTTCCTGAAAGACTGCGGGCACCAGTATTTCACTGAAAAATCAAAAAATGTAATCGTAAACACCTTGCTGAACAACCTGAACTCTGACTGATGAGACAATATAAAAAAACCGCAAATTCTCGTGTTGACAAATTATCAACTAAAGAAATCCCAAAAATATACACTATACACCCAAAATAGCCATCATATCGGCGATGTACTTAACCGTCTTTGAGGAGGACCAATTACGCTCAGTTCCACTACGAACTTTTTTGGCTTTCGAAAGATAATTGAATACTTGCTTATATGAGTATTGAGATGAGATCTTAGACTCGACTAATAGTGATTTTACTTTAGAAGAAATTAAAACCGAAAGGAAATTGATGAATTCTGTTGCATACACACGGTAGTCTCCATGTACTCTGGTGGTGTTCAACTCAATAATATTTTTGTAGAAGTTGAACATGATTTCGATTTCCCAGCGTTTTGAATAAGCTTCATAAACCTCAAGCGGCGTGAGATCTTTATTTGATTCAAATACAATCAGTCCGAATTCACTCTGCTTATCAAGGTACTTCTCTTCGGAGTAAGTACCTTTTTTCCTGTTTCTTGACAAATATCCTATTTCCTGATCGTATGCATCTTTGGGATTTCTAAAAGAATATAGATAGCAGCTGTCATCGACTTTTTTCTTTTTCCATAAAACATGAGAATCTTTGTACTCGTTCAGGAGCGAGGTTATGTCACTATCCATTCCGTTGTCAGAAATCTTTTTGGAGGACTGTTTCAAAGGTATGATATACCCAAGCTTCTTGTTG
>Ga0247611_10010890_pt1 | contig 10600 bp, 19 predicted proteins | sample 177DNAGHGhighgp2_FD_192422 | JGI IMG/M metagenome (GOLD analysis project Ga0247611, IMG submission 192422) | Sheep rumen microbial communities from Palmerston North, Manawatu-Wanganui, New Zealand - 1770 DNA GHGhigh gp2 | ecosystem: Host-associated > Mammals > Digestive system > Stomach > Rumen... | reverse complement strand
TTAGCTCAGCAACAAGGTGGTGCAGAACAGCAACCAGAACCACAAGGCGAGCCTGTTTATAAGAAAGGCGGTAAATTCGCTAGACTCATAAAGAAATGAAACTGAATAGGGGTATACGTTAGTTCGTGTACCCCATTTTTTATATAAACTTATGGCTGATCCAAAAAATATTTTTAATTTCGGTACAGGAGATATCGATAAAGACCAATGGCTAAAGGACATAGACAATGGACAAGAAGAGTTCATTACTAAATATGGTTCTGCTACTAATAAGCATAGAACTGCCTTATTAAGATAGGCTTTCTAGGATTTAAGAAGTCGTTTAGCCAGTGGCGATATGTTGAGACGTAATTCTGATGGAATGTATGAATTTAGTTCAGCATTAAATAGAGATGATAAACATATGCAAGAAGCCTATGAAAGAGCTCTTGGTTTTATGGGAAATTTAGCTAGAAGACAAATAAACACTCCAAAGCCAGAACCAGAAAAGAAAGCAGTTGGTAGCCTTGAAGAAAGATATATAAAATCTCTCAATCCAACTGGTAAATTTAATACAGAGGCATACTGGAAAAATCAAACAGATGAAGAAAGAAGAACTGCACTTAAAAACTTTTTAAATAAAGAACTTAAAGAATCTGGAAATTATCAAGACTTTGGAAATTTTGGTGATAAAGATACTTATACTCAAAGACTTCAAACTGTAATGAACCTTTTAGAAAGTGGTAAAGCTAATGATTGGTCATTACAACAACTTGGATTTACTAAAAATTGGCTTACATAGCCTCAACAGTAGGAACAAGAAGAAGAATAGCCTAAGACTAGATTGGAACAAGCACAAGAGGATTATCAAGCTGCAGTTGCAGACCAACAAGCTGCTTAGATAGAACAACAACTTGCTGCTATGCATACTCCAACTCCACAATTTACTTCTTTATTAAGTTTTGATCCAACTCAATATTGGACATATGATTCTTATATTAGAGGTAGAGATAAAGCTATAGAGGCACTTAAATATACTGATGAAAACGGTAATCAGTTCTTAAAATCTGGAGTAACAATTTCTAGAGTACCAAGAGGTAATGGAAGATTCACAGAACAACGTACTGCTAGAAATACAGCATGGAATGGACAAGCTGCTAAGGATGCCAGAACATATGCTCAAAGACAATATATAAATGGTATTGGTAATGACCTAAATAATTACTTTAAGAATCTTGGAGTTAACTATCAATCCTATCTTGGAAATAATACTTCTAAGAATAACTTAATGACTAACTTATCTAAGTTATTTACTTAGGATACTGAAGGTAATTTCGTATTACCTGATATTATAAGTAAATTATTTGCTAAATAGGAAGATGGTAAGTACGGTCTAAGAGGTAGTACTCTATCTTATGATCCTGCATCTCATATTTTATATAATGGAACTAACATAGATACCTATGGTGAAGGTGGTATTATAAAGGGACAAAATGGATTATTAGTTGATGATTCTTATTATGTAAAACCTGTAAATAATGTTAAGAAACCAGAAGAAACTCCTAAATAGGAAAATTCTGAAGGAATGGATGCAGGAGACTGGGCTACTATACTAGGTACAACTGCTGCTGATATAGGTTCTATGCTAAGTGCTAACGCAGTAGGTGCAGGAACTGCAGTTTCAGCTGGATTAGGAGTAGCTAGTACTTTAGGAAATTCAGTTAATGATTTCAGACATGGAAATGTAGGAAGTGGATTAGCTAATCTTGGTATAGGACTTACTACTGATTTAGTTGGGCTTGTGCCTGGATTTGGAGCAGGAGCTAAAGGATATAAAATAGGAAGAACCCTTACTCGTTTTGCTAGGCCTCTTATGGCTGCATTTACAGCTAATAACTTTAAAGAAGCTGGAGAAGTTCTTAGTAAAGGTGTAAGAAATGGGTTTGGAAATCTTACTGCTTAGGATTGGACAGTTTTAGGTACTGCTTTAACTAGTATGGTTAGTAGAGGAAAATCTGCACATACTAGATAGAAAAATGTAGAATTTCTAAGTAAAGCTTCACAACATTCTAGTCCTACTGATGCTAAAGGCAATATTACTAAACATATAATAAATGAGGAGGGCTTTATAAAAGCAAGAAGAGAACTTTTAGAATAGAAGAAATTTGGTTACAATACTGCTTCAAAAAAATATACAAAGAAGGTATGGAATTCTATACCTGAAGGTGGAGAGACTACAACACCCTTCTATGCAAAACCCTTTGAATGGCCTAAACTTAGTTTTGGAAAAGACAAAAAACTGAAGTAGGTTGAAGAATTTGAAGATTTCTTAAAGAGGAATAAAAAACCTGAAGCTTCTCCATAGGGTAGTGGTCCAGATGCTCCTGTAGTTGTTCCAAATGAAAATGCTGATGGATTTTATCCATTAATAAAAAATGGAGCAAAACTTAAAGCTCTTAGAAATGGCGGTATTATTAAAGGATAGTTTGGAATTCCTGGTGGTCTAGGAAGTACAAATTATAAGAAGGATATGCAAGATGTTGATATGTCCTTAGATCCCAATGAATTATATTATGATCCAAGAGAAGCACAAAGTATAAATTACGGTTCTATATATTCAACCCCTACATTTATTGATTATAATAATAGAGTTGCACATGGTGCTGCAGGACGAAGAGGTACTATGGGAAACCTAAAAGCAACTCAAGGATAGTATATGCATAATGGTACACAAGACTATTAGTCAGCACTTAATGCTTAGAAGAACTATTATACTATGAATAATGGAAAAAATATAATGGGAGATGTATTATCCTATTATAATAATGTATGGTTAAAAGATCCTAATAGTGCTAATAAAACATATGCTGATTTTGTAAAAGCTTATAATGCTAATGTAGATACTCTAAGAGCAAGACATTATGATAAATTTAATACTGGAAAAGATGTGGTAAACCAGCGTGGATGGGGAGAATTTAATACCCTTCATAGACAAATGTATGGATCTTATGGAAAGTACTTAAATGATAAAGGAGAAGTAGCTGATGATTGGAATGAAGGAGCAAAAAATATTCTTGGAGAAAGTACTTGGAGAAGACTTCCAAATGCTTTTAATGGCAAAGAATATGATGCTTTAAGAAGAGCATATCTAAAAGATGGTGATGAATCTTCTTATATTTATATGGATAATAATGGACATCTATAGCTTACTTCTCCAAAAGATGAAGGACTCGATCCATATAAGGTTACTTCACCAGAAAGTCCTGTTAGTAAGGAAGGAACTCGTTCAGTAGACAAACTGGGAGAACGTAACACTATATTACAAAATAACTTTAAAAATCCATTCGATCCTTCTAATCTTATAACAGCAGGAAAGTTATTCCAAGCTATTAGAGGTAATGCTGATATATATGGAAATCTTATAAAAGAGATACCATAGGCTCCAATGAGGGATCCAATACATAGACAGCTTGCTATTGTAGGTAATCAAAGAGTAATTGATGAAGCTCGTAATAAAATTGGAGACTTAAGACAAATAAATCGACAATAGAGAGGTTCAGATTAGCAGGCTAACTTTGCTACATCTCTTGAAACAGAAAGAGTTGGAAGAGACATTATTGATAAAGCTTTTGATTAGGATGCTTCTAGACAATTTGATACTGCTCAAAAGTTATGGAATCTTAAGAACGATGACGTTTTAAGAAATAATGAGTTTACATATCAAAACGATAAAGCTCGTAAAGATAGACAAAGAATGATAGCTCAAATTAGAGCAGCTTAGAGAAGTGGTGATCAAAATGCTATTATGGGAGCTATGGCTGATACAGGAAACTGGTTTATGAAGAAGTATCAACGTGAACAAGACTTAGTTGATAAAGCTAGGGAATTATCTCTTGGAACTCCAGAAGAACAAGCACAAGCTGCTCTATCTAATGATACTGAATATTCTAGAATCATGAACAAACATGCTGCTGGGTAGGCTCTTACGGATGAAGAAAAAGCCTATGTAAGAAGAATGCAGGCAGAAGCATTAAAAGGAATTAGAGACAAGTTTGCTAGTTCTTATTATAATATGTATCATACCCCAGGATTTGGTGGAGGATATAAAACATCAATAATAGGAAAAAACGGAGTAAAATTAGAAGTAGCTAAATTAAAAGCAAGAAGTAAAGATAATGATAGATATGTAAGTATGATTAAAGACTTACGTACAACTCGTTCTAGACGTAGAAGAAGATGAGACTAAATATTCGTAAATTTCAAATTGGAGGCGGATTTGCTTCCTTAGCTGTTAATTATATACCTACTAGTGCTAGTACAACTGCAGGAGCCTATGCACCTGCGGTTGCTACTGGTTCTGAAAGTTCTTCAAAAAGTTCTTCAAAAAGTGAAAAAGATGAACTAAGTATTAAGGATGTTCTTAAAGTCTTTGATAACGTTAAAGGACTTCCTGTTGATGTTCAATATGTTCTTAAAGATTTTAAACAAATGTTTGAAGATGATACTTTATTTTCCTTTAGTGGTAAACCCTCATATTCTTCTTTAGTAACTTATTATCTTAATAATATAGGAAAGTTTAACGCTTTAGGACATAGTAAAGAACTTTATGAAGAAGCAAGAAAAGAATTAATAGCAAAAAATAGTTTAGATGAAATAGCTATAGATAGAAATGGATAGATAGTAGTATCTACAGGAGAAGGAATAGATGCTGTTACTCTTAATGAATTTAAGAAAGGAGAATATACAGCTCTTACTAATAGAGAATTACTTGATCTTAGGTAGAAGTAGCTTCCTTTTGGAGATTTTATTTATAGCACAATGACTGGAGTTGGAATAGATCAAGTTATAAAGAAAATAAATGATATTGCTCATAGTTTAGGAACTTCTGAGAAGAATATAACAGGCTATACATCTAAATAGTCAAATGATATAAGATCTGGACTTAATACTATGTAGGAATTATAGGGAGTTGAGTCCAGTGCTATGACAGTAGATGGTCTTTACAAAAATAAAGCTATTACTAAAGATTAGGCTTAGTAGGCTAAACTTGCTATACAAGCAATCTATAATAGTCTTACTCCTCAAGAAAGAACTCTTCTTTCTATTCATTCACAAGGTGGTAGTCCTACTGAAACTATTTCTGGAATTATACTTTCTCGTACATCTAATACAGTAGAATTTGAACCTACTCTACAAGCATCTCTTAATGTAGATGGAACTAAAAAGGAATCATCTAGTAAAACTCCAGGTGATGAAAATGATAATCCCCTTACATAGATGTTAGAGTAGAAGGGAGGTAATCCAACTTAGTTATCTCTTATTACTAAAGAGGGTACTTAGGCTATGCACGCCTATGGAACCGCTTACCCAATGCTTAATAAAGTAAAAGGAGACATGAGCATTAAATAGATGCTGGCTACTAGTGGCATAGCTGGTATTACTCAAGGATATGGAGGAATTACTATAGGAGACCAAACTATTCCTTATGAAAATCTTAAAGATGTAATGTATGAGGATAGAGGTGGTGTTGTAGCAGTTCTTCCTACTACAATGGATGAACAAGGTAATAAGAAAGTAGACTTATCTATTTTAGATGATTACAATGAAATCATTAGTAAAATAGAATATGAACAAAATAGTCCAGAATGGAAGAGGGAAGTAGCTAAAGGATTAAAAGAAAAAGGATTAGACCAATATTTAGATGGTTCAAATTCTTTAGATCCAAGAAGGTTTGGATTATTCCTCATGGTTACTGGTTATACTACAGATAGATGGAATTTTAAAAAGGATTCAAAATATATAGAACAAGCTACTCCATCTAAAGAGCTAGCTAATAGAATGTCCGCTGCTCTTAGTACAGATAAAGATAATAAGAATTATGAAGTTGATATAGATGATTGGGGACTAGGGTGGTTAACAGAAGGCTCTTGGGATGATATTTATAGGGGTACAGTTTACATACCTCTTAATCCTAATAGAAATGCTGCTATTTCTGCTTACGGTGATACTGTTAAACATTCAAGCGGACAATTATATGAACGTAATTATCAAGATCTTCTTTCTGGTAAAATTGATAAACAGAAAGATATAAGCAGTGATATACTAAACGAACAATGAAGAAAAATGATTTTATAGTTGCTAGTATAAATAATCCCGATTTCAGTGTAGCTGATTTTAAAGATATATCTGAAATGAACTTAGGGAACACCTAGATGCTTTCAGAGGACGAGTACTTAAAAAGTAAATTTATTAAGGAAAATCCTCTCTTCTAGGATAATAATGGAAATTTTGTAAAACAAAAATTCTCAGACTTTTATAGATAGAAGCTTAGAGACTTTAGCGAATTTAGTACTGAAAGTTCTTTAGATAATTATCAATATGGACTTTTCGATACTTTTCGTAAAGCAAAAGATAATGTAAGACCTTTTGGTGTTAGTTTTGAAAAAGTTGCTAACTCAGAAAGAAGAAGTACTGGTATAGTAGGTCCAAATCTTCAAGGAGAACGTACTTTCTCTGATAGAGAACTTGCTCAACGAGAAAAGGTCTTTGATTACAAAGAAGGTAAATTTAGAGATTATACTCCTAATGATATGGCTTTTACAAAAAATCCACTTGCTTGGATAGGTTCACTATTTGATGATCCACTTGTATTAGCAACCTATGATGAAAATGGAACACACTATGATCCAATACTTGGTAGAGAAGTTTAGCACGTAAAAGGTCAAAAGAAACTTAATACTAATGGTGTTCCTTATTATGAAACATTAGCAGGACGTTCAGCTGCTAATAAGGATATTTTAAGTATTACTGATAATCTTACGATTGATGGCTCTTGGATAAATAAATATGATTTCTTTGATTCTGATGGACTTGATAAAAGTGTTGCAGGAACAGTAATGAAAAATCTTGCTATACTTGCTCCTATGTTTATACCTGGAGCTGGATAGTATTATGCTGGAGCATTGGTAGTAAGAGAAATGGCTAAGACTATGCCTATGTTATATGGAATGGCTGGCCTTTTTGATAACGACTTAAAAGACTCTAAAGTACTTAATACTATAGCTGGGATAGGAACTAAGTTTACAGGAAATACATCTGATTATGCTAAGGAAAAGATGTTTTCTATGGAAAACTTTGCTAGTCTTATTTCTGATGTAGCATTACAATGGGGGCAACAACAATGGATTATTAATAATCTATCTAAAATAAATAAAGCTACTAAAGCTACTGAAGAAGCAGCTAAAGCTAAGGCTCTTAAAGAATATACTACTAGAGCACAACAATTAATGACTCAAGGAGAAAAGGGAGAAATTGCTATGGCTCGTGTGGCGCAACTTACTGGAGCTAAAGATAGAGCTGCTCTTAATGAACTTATTAAAGGGGATAATTGGATGGCTTCCGCTTATGGCGGTGCAGCTCTTGAAAAATATCTTACTCCTGCTAGAAATATTATAGCTAAGAAAACTAAATTAGCACAAGACTTGTCTCTTGGTTATATGGCTATTATATCTAATACAGACGTATATTAGGATGCACTTGACCATGGAGCATCTAAAAGAGAAGCAGCAATGCTTGCTCTCGGAAGTACCGTAGGAATGTTTTCTGTTGATAAATATCTAGGTCTTGGAGAGATATTCTATGATCCTGCGCAGAGAGCTGAAAGAGCAGTATTTAGGAATACAGTTCTTAATGAGACTAAAAAATTAACAGACTAGCTCAAGTCTATAGTTCCTACAACAGTAAAAGCTGGAAAAATTGCTGTTGCTGATGAAAGAAAAGGACTTGGAAAATATTTCTTAAAAGGAATACAAGCAGGTAAAAAAGCTGTAGAAAACTATCATGGAGCAATAAAGGAAGGAACTTTAGGGTTCTTTGGTAAGGCTCTTGGAGAAGGACTTGAAGAAACTTCAGAAGAATTAGTAACTGATATTGTGAAACAACTTGGAGAAATTGCTGGAGAATATGGACTATCAGAAGTAACTGATCTTGGAGCATGGAGTAACGCTAAGGATAGATACTTAATGTCTTTCTTAGGAGGTGCTATTGGCGGTGGCATATTCTCTTTAAAAGATGGTAATTTCAAAGCTAAATAGGCATCAGGAGAATTACTTACTTTACTTAGATAGGGTAAAGGACAAGAAATTCGTGATGAACTAAAAAGATTACATGATAAAGGACAACTTGGGAGTACTGAATTATCTTATAAGACAGAACAAACTTATGACGATAAAAATAATCCTCAAGCTGTATTTCTTACCGCTGATGAAAATAATCAATCTCAAAATGATTATGCTTATAATATACTTACATAGTCTATAGAACAAATAGAATCTATATTACAAAAGAATCATCTTACAAAATCCGAAGATGAACTGTTTGAAAATTTAGTTCTATAGGATGAAAATTATACAGCATTAAGAGATTATCTTCAAGATGCTTCTTATATAACTGGATATCAAAGAAGATATCAATAGCTTGTTAAAAATATAGTAGCTCAAGAATAGAAAATTAACGAATTATCTAAAACTGATGGTTCTTCTAATATTAATAAATTAGAGCTTGAGGAAGCCCGTAGAGATCTTACTAATATGTTATTAGAAAGAGATAAATTCTTTAATGGAGACTATTCTCTTGAGTATCTATAGAAAATGCTTTTTGCTATAAATCCACAACTAGCAGATGCTTTTATGCCTCTTACAAAGAAATAGTTTACAAGAGTTATGCTTAATGTAGATTATGACTTATTAGATGGAGGAATGAAAGAATTTGTTGATAAAATGTATGAATAGCAAGTAAAAGATCCATCTAAAATAGAAGAAGAGCTTGATAAGTCTTTTGATTTGTTCTAGAAGTTACAACCTTAGATGGAACCAATCCTATCTAAACTTACAGGTGGAAGTAAATAGTGGGAAAACATTAGAAAAACTCTTGATGAAAAAGGAATTCTTCGTAATGAAGATATGTATACTATAGATTCTATGCTTCCTGGGGAAGATGAAGAATCTGAGTCTTATATAAATAGAAAAACTCCGATGGAAGGAGAATCACAAGTTGACTTTGCTAAGAGGCTTAAAGAAAGGTAGATGACTGTTGCAGAACATAATGCTCGTCTTAAAATACAAAAGTTATAGAATATTTTAGATGAAGCTAAAACTTTTGATTATGATCCTACAACAGGAATGTCTAAGCCAGCCACTTTTATTGATTAGAGTACACGTCGTTATTTAATGGCTTATCTTGGAGAAACTCAAAATCAAATAAAAGATAGACTTATAGCAAGAATAGTAGGAACTGCTGTTAATAAAGAATTATTAAAGAATGCAGAAAACTATGACGAACTTATAAATAAGGTTAGAGACTCTCTTAGAATTAAGTTTGAAAAAACTATTGGAGAAGACTTTCTAAATTATCTTGGTACTAATGATTATTCTGGACTTACTAGTTTTTATTCTCAATTAACTTCAAAAACCAAGTTTACTCTTGAAGAAGTACTAAAAAACTTAAATAGAGAAGGTTGGGAAGATTATTCTGTTTAGGAATAGCTTGCTGCTATGTTTGAAGATGCTACCGGTATAGAAGGTAATTTTGATTTTATATAGGATTCTCAACAATATTCTGATTTATATGCTCAATATATGGGAGAAGCTGATCCAGATAAACAAGCAAAACTTAAGAAACAACTTGATAAACTAGGATAGAAAGAATATCAAGTTTGGGATGAAGAAGAATTTAATAAACGAGTTAATGAAATTACAGAAGAATCTTTAAATAAATTAGAACCTCTTTTATAGAAATTAAATAGGGATTTTCAAACTGATGCAGATTTAAAAGCTGCAAAGGATCTTGAAGATAGATTATCAGTTGAAGAAAATCCTGCTGTACAACTTGTAAGAGAATTAGCTCCAAAAATTGGAGGTAGTGCAGTAGAAGTAGAAAAAGCTCTTGAATCTATAATGTAGCAATTTATGGATAAAGAGAAATCTACAGACTTTATTCTTTCTGGAGACCAAGTAAAGTATTTAGAAGAAGCTAAGAAACTTATAGATATTACTACTGCTATGGTAGCTGCTTCTTCTAGAGAATCTGGTCTTATGGATGGAATGACTTATAATAAAGCAGTAAATAAATTCCATGCAGATCACCAAGGAAAATAGACAGATTCTGAGTTCTTTAAGAATTTTAAGCCTCTATTTGAAATGGATGAAAAAATTGGAGGACAACTTGTATCTGCTCTTAATGGTTATAAATAGGAAATTAATCAATGGATTCAATTATCTAGAGAGAATCAAGCTAATAGTGCTGCAAGTTTAAAACGTTCTGCTGAAGCTCTTAATAATGCTAGACTTAGATTCTTGAGTGGTAGTATGTCTTCCAATGAATTCCTACAGGATAGTCTTGTAAATGTAAATGATCCTAATGCCCTTTATTTACTTGAAAAATAGTTTCATGATAATGTTCAAAAAGCTATTGCTGAAGGAAGAGATATAAAAGATGTATTTAAGAGTTTACTTGCACATCTTAATCAAGATGATGAGATACTTACAGGCATTACATCTAATATTGATGAAGAATTACAAGAACTTACTGCTTATGATAAATTCATGTATTTAACTTCTCTAAT
>Ga0247611_10010888_pt1 | contig 10600 bp, 8 predicted proteins | sample 177DNAGHGhighgp2_FD_192422 | JGI IMG/M metagenome (GOLD analysis project Ga0247611, IMG submission 192422) | Sheep rumen microbial communities from Palmerston North, Manawatu-Wanganui, New Zealand - 1770 DNA GHGhigh gp2 | ecosystem: Host-associated > Mammals > Digestive system > Stomach > Rumen ... | reverse complement strand
CAGTTACGTCGTGGCCTGCAAGGCGCAGGAAGTAAGCTGCTGTAAGACCTGCGGGGCCTCCGCCGATTATGCCTACCCTCTTGCCTGTTTCGGGGGCAACTTCCGGAACGTAAGCGTCACCGGAGAACAGATCCTTGTCCGCAGCGTAATACTTAAGGAACGCTATGGACAGCGGCTCCTCTACATACTGGCGTCTGCAGTCCTTTTCGCAGGGATGCGGGCAGACACGGCCGATGCTTGCGGGCAGCGGGTTGGTCTCCTTAACGATCTTAACCGCTTCCTTATCGTTTCCCAAAGCTATCTGCTTTATGTAAGCCTGGCAGTTAGTGTTTGCGGGGCATCTGAGCATGCACGGGGGCAGGCAGTCGCCTTCGTGATCAGACATTATAAGCTCGAATGCTACCTTTCTGGCCTGCTTTACGCGGGGCGTATCTGTGTGATATACCGCGCCGTCCGTTGCTACCGTGGCGCAGGAGCGCTGGAGCTTGGGACTTCCGTCCATCTCCACCACGCAGACGCCGCAGGCTCCGTATACCTTTACCCTGCCGTTGAAGCACAGGGATGGTATGTCTATGCCGTTGTTGCGTGCAATGCTGAGTACGGTGTTTCCTTCAAAACCGGTGCACTTCTTTCCATCTATCGTTATCGTTATCTGTTTCATCTTTCTGCACCCCCTACTCTACCGAAACAGCGCCGAAGCGGCATGTAGCATAGCACTGTCCGCACTTTATGCAGGCATCCTGACGTATGGCGTGAGGCTTCTTTACGTCTCCGTCGATGGCCTTGGCCGGGCACTTCTTTGCGCAAAGCGTGCAGCCCTTGCACTTTTCAGGATCTATGGAGTACTTAAGCAGAGCTGTGCACTCGTGGGCCGGGCACTTCTTTTCCTTAATGTGAGCTTCGTACTCGTCGCGGAAATACCTGATGGTGGTAAGAGCCGGGTTAGGAGCCGACTGACCGAGTCCGCAAAGAGATCCGTCCTTTACTGCAAGGCAGAGCTCTTCCAGAAGTTCTATGTCGCCTTCCTTGCCTTCGCCGTTAACTATTCTTGTAAGTATCTCGTTGAGACGCTTGGTTCCTATTCTGCAGGGAACGCACTTGCCGCAGGACTCCTTGGTGGTGAAGTCCAGGAAGAACTTGGCCATTCCTACCATGCAGGTGCTCTCGTCCATTACTACCATACCGCCGGAGCCCATTATAGCGCCTGTAGCGCCCAGAGCCTTGTAGTCTATTACGGTATCGAACATGGAGTAAGGTATGCATCCGCCGGAAGGTCCGCCCATCTGGACTGCCTTGCACTGCTTGTCGTCCTTAATTCCGCCGGCAATGCCGAAGATGACGTCGCGCAGGGTCATGCCCATGGGTACCTCTACGAGGCCGCCCTTCTTTACCTTGCCTGTTACGGCAAATACCTTGGTGCCCTTGCTGCCCTCGGTGCCCATGGCTGCGAACTTCTCGCCGCCGTTTGCGAGTATCCAGGGAACGTTTGCAAAGGTCTCTACGTTGTTGATGTTGGAAGGCTCCAGATTGTAGCCTGCCTGAGCCGGGAACGGGGGCTTAAGGCGCGGCATTCCGCGCTTTCCTTCCAGGGACTCTATAAGAGCAGTCTCCTCGCCGCAGACGAACGCGCCTGCGCCGGCCTTTATGCGCATGTCGCAGGAGAATCCGGTGCCGAAGATGTTCTTGCCCAGCATTCCGTTTTCGCGGGCCTGCTTCATGGCGTTCTCCAGACGGACGATCGCCAGAGGATACTCCGCACGTACGTATACTACAGCTTCCGTTGCGCCTATTGCGTAAGCGCCTATCATCATACCCTCTATAAGGTTGTGAGGATCGCTCTCTATTACGGCACGGTCCATGAACGCGCCGGGGTCGCCCTCGTCCGCGTTGCAGATGAGGTACTTTCTGCCGGTCTCGCTTACAGAGCTCTTGGCTGCGTTCCACTTGAACCATGTGGGGAAGCCTGCGCCGCCGCGTCCTGCAAGGCCGGAGGTCTTGATAACGTTTATGACGTCGTCCTGAGACATGGTGGTGAGGACCTTCTTAAGAGCCTCGTAGCCGCCGCGTCTCTGGTAATCCTTAATGTCCGTGGGATCCACGATTCCGCAGTTTCTGAGCGCTATTCTGGTCTGCTTGCTGAGGAATGCCTTGTCCTCGTCCTTTATCTTAAGGTCTTCTACGCCGGAGAAGTCCGCGGCCTTAGCTGCGTCCAGGACGCGCTGGGCGTCCTTTTCGTTTACCAGGACCAGTCTCTGCAGAAGCTCGTCGTCTTCGTAGACATCTACGATGGGCTCCAGATAGCACATTCCTATGCATCCGGTTATCTTAAGCTCTATGCCGCTTCCGGCCATAAGAGGTTCCAGAGCGGAATAGACCTTGGCTGCGCCGGCTGCTATGCCGCAGCTGCCTTCGCCTACAACTATCATTCTCATGCCTGACCCTCCTTTTCTGCCTTTTCGCGAAGCTCACGAAGGATGTTTATCGTCTTTTCCGGAGTCAGCGTTCCGTATGTTTCACCGTTGATCATCATTACGGGAGACAGCGAGCAGCATCCCAGGCAGGCAACGTTGGACAGTGTAAACAGGCCGTCCTCCGTGGTCTCTCCGTCCTTTATGCCAAGCTCTTCCGTAATGGCGGCGGAAATGCGCTCCGAACCGTTAACGTGACACGCTGTGCCCTGGCACTGCATTATAAGGTACTTGCCTATGGGCTGCAGGCGGAACTGCGTATAGAACGTAGCAACACCCAGAACTTTTGCCGGGGAATTGCCCGTTGCATCAGCAATGTGATAGATTACGTCTATCGGCAGATAGCCGTAGATCTCCTGCGCTTTCTGCAGGATCGTGATAAGGCTGCCTTCCACTTTGGCATACTCATCCAGCACGCCTGAAAGCAGCGACAGATCACTTTTTTTGAGATTACATTCGCACATGCGAGGCTCCTCTTCCTTTATTTCTGTAATATAGTTTTGTCCGTCCCCGGGTGGGGTGCAGACGCTTTTATTATTATACCAAATCACAGAGAATAAAGAAACAAAAGCTTTGTGTGCCGGCATACAAAAAAAGCGGTAAAAAATGTACTAAATGCATACTGCATGCACACGACTGCACGGCAGGAGCGTGGGATCTTTCATGCTTCGCCCTTCGGGCTCGCCTTCTCGTGAACCCACTGTGGGTTCGAATCCCGCTCCCTTTGCGTGGATAAAGATTGCTATTTTAACAAAACAGGGGTTATCGTTAAATTTCGTAACGCTTTCTATCTATCCTTTCTTGGCTTTTTTGAAGATTACTTTTGTTTGACATAATTAAGAATGTCAATAGCGTAACAAATGTAGAACAGATTAACCAACAAAACAAGAGCACCAATAACTGCCACAAATGAAGAGTGTCGTAAATTTGAAATCCATGCAAAAAGATCACCAAGCGCACGACAGACACCGATCAAAATTAACAAACGTGGAGAGATGCGTTTGATGACCACCACGTATTCGATTGCCATAATAATATCAATTACAAACGAGGAAATAAACATGCCATCAAAGCTATTAACAGAGAATACTCCGTAAATTAACACTATAGATGCAATGACACAACTGCCGTAAAGAAGGCGCTTCCTGAATGTTGAAAGGAAAACCATATTCTGAAACAGTATTATACAATCAAGCGCAAGCCATACGATATGGACCCAATACCCCCCGGATATCCGTAATGCATGTATCTCCCAGGCAAAGTTCAGTGCTCCGGCTACAAGCGGCATGAAGAATTTGTTGTCCGATTTATAACGAAATCCTCCTATGACAATCAGCAAATAGGTCAATGCCCAAAAAATGCCTAGCAGCAGCTCGTTCATAGATTCCCCCTAAGTGTCAATCGAATTATCTTCTAAAAAATTAGGATTGCTATCAATGATAAAATAGCAATCCTATGATGGCGGAGAGCGTGGGATTCGAACCCACGTGGCGTTGCCGCCCAACGGTTTTCGAGACCGCCCCGTTATGACCACTTCGATAGCTCTCCGTGTATGTAAGCCCCGGTAAGGGGGCTGTTTTCAGTTTCAGACCTACAGCATCTTCGAGCCTTCGGGGATGACGAATCTGATCGCCCCGGGAACTACGGATATCTCTGCTTCCGTAAACGGAGCCACTTCGCCGTCCACGGACACGCTTACTTTGTCTATCGCCCTTAATCTGAAGTTTCTGGCCTTTACATGCGTTATTATATCCTTTGCCGACGGGTCGTCAAGATGCGTTCCCATGCGGTATTTTGCCAAAAGCTTTAAAAGCTTAAATCCTTTTACCGGCTTTGCAAGCAGTATGTCCAGATTACCGTCCGTAAGGCTTGCCTTCGGCGAGCTCTTAAACCCGCCGCCGCAGAAATGGCCGTTAGCTATCGCGACAAGCAGCAGATCTTCTTCCGTCTCTTCGGAGCCGTCGAAAGAATACGCCATGCGGTACCTGGGCCCTTTCGGAAGTATCTCCAGCGCGCCCTTTATGTAGGACCAGGATCCGCTCTTGCTCTTTATCTGAGCCGCTCTGGCCACTACTTCGCAGTCCGCGCCTATGTTAAGCATGTTTATGGAATAGGTGCCGCCCAGATCGATAATGTCTATCGGTACAGCCTTTCCTGCGATCTGCTTTTCTATGCTGAGGAAATTCTCCCTGCCGGTAAAGTTCCTTACGAAATCGTTGCCTGTTCCGCAGGGAAATACTCCTACTTCGGCATTTGCGCATCCTGCCGCGCCGTTGACTACGTCGCACAGGGTACCGTCCCCGCCTATTGCGTAGAACCTTACGTCGTCGCCGGCGGATGCCCTCTGCCTGACATAGGTTCCGATCTCTTCTTTATTAAGCGACCTGTGGATCTCGTATTCCAGATCCGTGGTCTTAAGATATGTTATTATCTGAGGAAGCAGCGTCCTTTCGGCATAGCCGTTTCCTGCAGCGGGGTTGAGAATGAATATATGTTTCATGTTCTGATTTCCTGACGCGCTAACCTGAATATATTAACACGACATGAAAGCTTTTTCAAGTATTGCAGCGCTATATGTACAAAGATGTGCAGATAGCATCAGATGATAAGAAGCGGCACCGCCTTCAGCTTGTCCACGGACACCAGGCTGTACTCTATTCCGTCAACGCTGCCCTGGGGGCCGTTGCCGAACACATTCGCTCCGTGAAGATGCCCGTAGACCACCCTCTTTACACCGTAAGCCTTAAAAAGTTCCGTGAATCCGGAAGGTTCGTGCTTCCTGTTCATCGGAGGGAAATGCATGGCAGCAACTATCTGCTTGCCGCACTCCGCCGCGCTTTTAAGAGACATCTCAAGCCTTAGGATCTCCCTTTCGTAGATCTTCCTGTCAGTCTCCTCCGAGAAATCCGGCTCACCGGGGCAGGTCCATCCGCGCGTGCCGCATACTACGCAGTCTTCCAGCTCGAAGGAATCGTTGCGGATGAAACGTATGCTGCCGTAAAGGCCGTTCATCTTTTTAAGAGAAGTCCACCAAAGATCGTGATTGCCCCTTAGCAAAAGCTTGGTGCCTGGCAGGCGGTCTATCCATTCCAGATCCGCCAGAGCATCCTGGAACTTGAGCGCCCAGCTTATGTCGCCTGCTACGATGACTGTATCTTCGGGCTCTATAAGGCGCAGCCAAACATCGCGAAGACGCTTGTCGTGGTCTTTCCACGCGTCTCCGAAGACGTCCATGTTCTTATCGCCGCAGGCGGGATCGTTCGAAAGATGAAGATCCGCTATTGCGTAAAGGTGCGCCAAATCAGTTCCTCCGGGGCATGCAGGGACAGCGCCTGCATAAATACATATACAAATATTATGTTAATATTTTTAATTGACAACATATTATAACATAAATTATAATGAATTCGTTATGAGGGGTAAAGAGATAAGAAAAGTTTTTTCCATTGCATTTATTTTTGCAGTGCTTGTTATTATAGCAAGCGCCGTTTGCTTTGCAGACACTCCCCCCGCCTACAACGATGAAGTACGCATAGACGTCTACGTCAACGGCAACAAGACCTCAGACGCAGCCTATACGATAAAGGGAAACATCTATCTTAACATCAACACCCTTAGGCAGTACGGCGACACCACAGGCATAACGTTCAGCACCTCGGAAAACAAGGCTTATTTCAACTCGTCCGACATGGACATGTTCTTCGGAGATGCGGAGACTACGGATTTCATAAAGAAGAACGCCGGACGCGTATACCTTCCGATCAAGTATTTCAAGAGCGCGTACCATGTGTCGCTTGGCAGCATCAGCCAGCTCTGCAAGCTCCATTACGAATATAAGAACGGAGCGGTTTATCTATATCCTTACAAGGACATCGCCAGGATAGTCGTATCTTCCTCCGGCGCTTCGGCCGTCAGCATGAACGGACACGCCATAGGAAGCAGCACCACCATGCCCTACGGAAACAACTTTACGGTAGTTTCCGAGACCACGTCCATGTACAGAGTAAGGGACTTAAACGGCAAGGAGTTCTACGTAAGCAAGGCGGAGTTCGAACAGCACAGCGGAGCTACAGTAAAAAGATACATACAGAACAACCGCGCCAAGGATACTTTCTCCACCAGGATAAACCTTGCGTGGCTGATGGCCGGCGCCAGAACGGAACTTGCTCCGGAACCCAACGAAGGCCTGGACGTGCTGTCCCCGGTATGGATGAGGCTGGAGCTCAACGGCGGCGGAACAGTCCGCAACAACTGCGAATACGGATTCGTAGAGCTGTGCCATTCCTACGGAACCAAGGTCTGGATCTGCGTAAACAACAACTTCGATACCAGCGGATCTTCTGCGTACACTTCCCAGGTGCTTAAGAACACGTCGATGCGCAACAAGGCAATAGCGCAGTATCTGCTCTACGCCTGCCTTTACGACGCGGACGGCATAAACGTGGATTTCGAAGCCATGGAGAAGTCTGTGATCAAGCAGTACTACACCGCTTTCATACAGGAACTTGCAAAGCACTGCAACAAGCTTGGCCTTACGATATCCGTTGCGACGCCTGTCGCCAACAGCTACTGGAGAAACTATTACGACTTTGCCGCAATGGGCAGCGTAGTGGATTACATCTGCCCGATGGCATACGAAGAGCACTACAGCAAGGCCGTAGGCGCAGGATCGACTATGTCCCCGCCGTGGTATACTTCTACGACCAACGATCTTATCAACATAGTAGGACCGGGTAAGGTCCTGCTGGGTGTACCCTTCTTTACTCAGGAATGGTTCTTCGATTCCGCCGGAAACATTACAAGCGTATCCGCAGTAACCATAAAGAGTTCCTTCGCGGACATAGAAGCCAGCGGAACAGTACCGGTCTGGAGCGAAGAAGAAGGTCAGTACATAGCCAACTTTACAGACAAGAACGGCCGCATTACGAAGATGTGGGTGGAAGACCCCCGCTCGATGGGATTCAAGCTCAACTATGTAAACCAGTCCGGAATCGCCGGCACAGCCTGCTGGGCTTACGGCCAGCACACACCCGAGATGCTTCAGGTATTCGCCGACGTCTACAAGCACGGCGTGGATCCGCTGAGCATCCCCGGTAAATGGTGAACCTGATATTAAACGAAATACGAAAAAAGGGAGGCATTTGCCTCCCTTTTAAATGCAGTTTTTATTTACTCTGCGGGAACTTCTGCAGGAGCAGCTTCCTCTGCCGGAGCTTCGGCCTCTTCTGCCGGTGCATCCGGATCCAGCGTAGCCTTGATGCTGAGAGAGATCCTTCTGCGGTCCTTGTCGATCTCAAGGATCTTAGCCTGTACCATCTGGCCGATGGACAGTTCGTCAGCAACTTTTCCTATCCTCTTGTTGGATATCTCGGAAATGTGTACCAGTCCGTCGAGTCCGGGAGCGATCTCTATGAACGCACCGTATTCCTTGATCTGTACGACCTTGCCGGTGATGACCTGACCTACCTGATACTGCTCGTCGATGACGCTCCAGGGTTCCGGATTGTTCTGCTTGAGTCCGAGGGAGATCTTGCCCTTCTCAGCGTTCATGTTAAGGATCTTGACGTTGATGACCTGACCGATCTGGAGAACTTCCTGCGGGTGCTTAAGCTTGCCCCAGGAGATCTCGGAGATGTGGAGAAGTCCGTCGATTCCGCCGATATCTACGAAAGCGCCGTAGTCGGTGAATCTCATTACCTTTCCTTCCACAACGTCGCCGACATTAAGGGTGTTCCAGATGTCTGCGATCTTCTTTCTTCTTTCCTCAGCAAGGAATTCCTTGTGAGAGAACACGGCCTTGTTGCGTCTGGGATCTACCTTAGTGACCTTTACAGGAAGTGTCTTTCCTATAAACTCGTCTGCGGTCTCCACATAATGATCAGCGAGCAGGGACATCGGAATGAACCCGGATATCTCCTTGTAGTTTGCGATAACGCCCTTGTTGACTTCCTTGACGACCGTAACTTCGATCACGTCCTTGTTTTCGCAGGCGGCGATTATCTCATCCCAGTTTTCGCTGGACTGCAGTCTCTTCTTGGAAAGAAGAATGTTACCGTCGCCGTCATCTGTCTTGATGACCTTTGCCTGAACCGCGTCGCCCTCTGCGAACACATCGGTAAGCTCCTGTCCGTCCTCGAGAGTTACCTCGTTCTTAAACAGGATTCCATCCTTTTTGCATCCAAGATTAACGACCACATGGTCTTTTGTAACCTGCACAACGGTACCGTCCACTACTTCGTTACGGGCGGGGAGCTTAAGGGACTTTTCGATCTCGTCCATGTAGATCGACATGTCGTTAGCTTCTTCGTTCTGCGGATTCTTAGTGAAAACTTCACTCATTTTTGTGACAACCTCCTTAATAATGCGTTCGGGTGCGGATGCACTCGCCGCAACGCCTATTTTAGTATAATTTTTAAAGCCGTGCAACGATAAATTGTTTGAATTTTCAACGAAAACCGTATTTTTACAATTTATTACGCAGATGTCGCGAAGTTTTTTTGAGTTAGAGGAACAGGTGTCTCCTATCACGACCATTAGGTCGGACTCGCGAGCAAGTTTTTCTGCCGCAAGCTGCCTTTTTGACGTAGCGTCGCATATCGTATTATCGATCTGCGCATCCGCAAAGCACGCTTTTAATTCTGCCGAACACTCCAGAAACGAAGCTCTGGTAAGAGTTGTCTGGGCAGCAGCCCGTACTGGTCTTTGGGCAAGTGTTTCGTCTGCTTTTATCTTATCCGACAGCGCCCTTATCTCTTCTGCGCTCTGCACCGCGAAAACAGGCCCTTCTGTCCAGCCTTTTATGCCCTTTATCTCCGCGTGGCTGTCATCTCCGAAAAGAATAAGTATGCATCCTTCCCTTCCGGCTTTTTCCGCTATCCTGTGAACTTTCTCCACCAGCGGGCATGTGCCGTCCACGACCATAAGCCCCTTTTCCGCAGCATGTCTGAACGTGGAGGCCGGCTCTCCGTGCGCCCTTATTATTACACGCGAACCAGCAGGGATATCATCCAAACTATCCGCTGTTTTAAGCCCCTTCTCCTTAAGTTCCCTAAGGACTTCCTTATTGTGGATCAGCGGTCCCAGGCAATAGACCGGACCGCTGCCGGCCTTGCCAAGCTCCTCTTCCGCTATCCTCAGAGCATTCTTAACGCCGAAACAAAATCCTGCGTGCTCTGCTACTGTAATGGTTGCCATCTGCGCCTCCGCTGCTGGATAATATATTGATTATACAATAGCAAGGCTTTAAAGTTAACATTTTTCAGAAGCAATTATTTATGCTATACTGAATATATGGACAAGATCAGATCCAACATTTTGCTGATAGGCATGCCGGGCTCCGGCAAATCGACGATAGGAAGGCTTTTGTCCAAAAGGACAGGCATGCCCGTCGTCGATACGGACGACCTCCTTATAGAAAAGGAGGGCATTTCGCTGCAGGAGATCCTTCATACAAAGGGCCTGGATTACTTTTACAAGGCAGAAGCGCGCGTGCTTTCCGAACTGATGCTTAAAGGATACATCATCAGTACCGGCGGGAGCGCCGTCTATTACAGCGAAGCCATGGAAACGCTGCGCAAAAGCTGCGTGGTAGTGTATCTTAATGCTTCGGTAAAAAGGCTTCTTAGGAACATCCGCAATCTGGACAGCAGAGGCATAGCCCTTAAGCCCGGGCAGACGTTCGATGATCTGTACGAAGAACGCCGCCCGCTGTACGAAAAATACGCGGACGTCACCATAAAGACCGATGGACAGACCCCTGCAAGCATATGCAGGGAGATAAAGGCAAAGGTCCTCTGAACCATCTGCCGTACCTCAAAACCGGACAACTGCACTGATCATAACATACGAGCAGCTATTGGCTATGCCCCTCTCCTATGCAAAGGAGGCAGGGAGTATAGCCTTTTTGTTCGGCTTCAGAGCGCGTCATGGTCTCAAATGTCTTTGTAATGCTGGCACAGCTTCTCCTGTGATAGACCGACGAATTCTCCGTATAAAGGCACACGTACGCTCCGTTAGGAAGCGCTCCGGGCTTGCATATCCTGCAGGCTGAATAGGATCTTCTGACAGAGTTCGTAAGTATTATTTCCCTGTCCCCTTCTACCATAGTTGCGCAGCCTGCTCTGTGATAACGG
>Ga0247611_10010887_pt1 | contig 10600 bp, 7 predicted proteins | sample 177DNAGHGhighgp2_FD_192422 | JGI IMG/M metagenome (GOLD analysis project Ga0247611, IMG submission 192422) | Sheep rumen microbial communities from Palmerston North, Manawatu-Wanganui, New Zealand - 1770 DNA GHGhigh gp2 | ecosystem: Host-associated > Mammals > Digestive system > Stomach > Rumen ... | reverse complement strand
TCGAGAGCCTTGAGGCCGGCTTCGTTGATGAGCTTGCCGCTTTCGTCGAAGAACGCCTTGGCTTCTTCCATGCGGGCGACGTTGTCGCGCACGCGCGGCTGGCACAGGCGGAGGTTAGAGTCAATGCGGTTCGGCTGGCCGGGGCCGAGGCCCATCACCTGGAAGTAACCGGGCTTGTATTCGTAGCCCATCACGATGGCGTTACTCTTGGTGTGCTTGGTCACGAGCCAGGTAAAGCGGGCGAGGTCTTCCTTGTTCTTCGGGAACTGGGCCTTCGTCACGCATTCAAACTTTGCGTAGGTGTCCACGTCGCGGTCCTGAACGAGCATGCCGCCGATGACGTGCTTGTACACCTTGCAGTGGGTCGCCTTCTTGATTTCGCCGACTTCGAGTAGGCGGATGTCCTTGGACTTGTTCTTGAGGAATTCGAGAGCGTCGTCGTCGAAAGCCGGAGCGAGGAGGATTTCGACGAACTTGCCCTTGAGGAACTCGGCAGTGTTGAGGTCGACCTTGCGGGTCACGGCAATCACGGAACCGAAGGCTGACACCGGGTCACCTGCCCAGGCAGCTTCCATGGCTTCACGGAGGCTTTCGCCGGTAGCAAGTCCGCACGGGTTCATGTGCTTCACGATGACGACTGCGTTGCCGTCGCTGAATTCGCGGGCCATTTCGAGGGCGGCATCGGCGTCGACGATATTGTTGTAAGAAAGTTCCTTACCCCAGAGCTGCTTGGCGGTGGCGAGGCTTGCTTCGGTGCAGGTCGGGTCGCGGTAGAACACGGCAGACTGGTGGGAGTTTTCACCGTAGCGCATCGGCACGGGGTCAACGAATTTGAGAATCAATTCTTCGGACATATATGTTCCTTTTGGAGTTTTTTACACTTTCAAATATAGAAAAAAGCCCTTGGCAGAGAGTACCAAGGACTTTTTATAGTTAGCAGAATCACTGAATAAAATTCAATGGTTCTAGCTCGGAATTACTTGAGCGTGATGCGGGCAGACTTGACTGCGCTGCCAGCCTGGATGCGCACGATGTAGCTACCGGCGGTCAGGTTCTCGAGAGAAACCGTATGGGCGCCAGCCTGCATGTTCTCGGAAACGCTCTTGACAGAGTGACCGGTCATGTCGAACACCTGGACCTTCACGAGGCCGGACTTGGCCGTCATGATGTTCAGGTTGCCACCCTGGGCTGCGAGCTTGAGGCCGCTTGCCGCACGGGCAATCTGCTTGATGCCGACGGTGGCATTTACGCACTTGAGGTCATCCACGTAGAGGTAATTGTGAGTCGGGTTCATTTCGAAGTTCTTGTATCCGACAACTTCCCATGCCATCTTCTTCACGGAGGCATAGTTCATGACTTTCGGGTCCTTGGTCCACACAGGCTGTTCGAGTTTTTCGAACGGGAGGATGACTTCCGTCCAGATGGAGGAGGAGTCTACCTTGACCTGATGGTATGCGTAATCCGTTACCTGGCCGTCTTGCACCTTGAACACATGCTTGTTGCCTTTATAGCGGTAAGAAATAGCGTTGCAACCCGAGAGATCGGCACCGAGCGAGGTATCAGCCATTAGGTTGAGTCCGAGGGCAACGAACGGGGCTTCTTCGTAGTTGGCCTGGTTCCAGACGATGCCCTGGAGGCCCACGAAACCGGCTGTACCGTTAGTCGGATCGACGGTCCCTGCGAATGTTACGATATAGCCGGGGAGGGCCGGATCATACACGTTGGTGATGGAGGACTGGCCGCCGGGTTCCTTGTCGGTGTAGGCATACCAGGTTCCGCCGGTCTTGGCCACTTCGTTTCCGTCTTCGGAGTCATCGATAAGGACGAGGTCGGTAACCACGACAGTGGAGGAAGACGGAGGCACGACGGCAGAAGAACTGGATTTCGGGGTGGCGCTGGAGCCAGGGTTTACTGCGCTGGAACTGGACTTTGCCGAAGAAGAAGAGGATGTGGGAGTCGTGGTGTTACCGGAGATGGCCGTGACGCTCACGCCGTTGCAGCGCACGTCGTCCACGTAGAGGTAGTTGTATTTCGGCTGGTTCGCATCATCAGGAACATCGAGGGCTCCCTTGACTTCCCAGGCAAAACGCTGCACCTTGTTCATGCCCTTGTCGAGGCTGAAGTGCTTGTCGTCATCACCCCAGCTTTCCTGATTGAACTGGTCCCAGGTGAGTTCCACTTCCTTCCATTCCGCAGAACCGTCCTTGTTCACGTGGTGGAAGTTCCAGTTCTTTACAAGGGAAGTTTCAACACGGAAGTTATGGCTTGCACCCTTGAACTTGTAGCTGATGGACTTGCAGGCAGAGAGGTCAATTTCTGTCGTATCGCGCTTGAGATTCAAGCCGATAGCCACGTACGGGGCATATTTGTAGTTGCCCTGAGCGAGCTTGATGCCTTTAATGCCGGCCATGTACTTGGATGTGTTCTTGCCACCGTCAGAAGGCATAAGCACGTCGTACACCTGCTTGCCGAAGTCGTTTTCCCACTTGCCGTTTGAAATGCTCGTCTTGCCGCGGCCGTCCGTGTCATCATCGGAGTCGGCGAAAGCAGACCACCATCCGCCTGTGTAGGCAAAACGGTCGCCGTCTTCAAGGTCGTCGATGAGATCTGTCTTGGCACCGTTCGCAATACCGGTCGAGAAACCGCTGTTGCTGCTGCTGTTGCCGTTCTGGAGATGGCAATCCTTGTAGCCGCTCGTTCCGTTCATCCAGCCCTTGACCATTCTGCCGGATTCTTTGTAGGTGAGTCCGTTGTCGATAGCGAGGTTCTGGAAAGCTGCGGACTGTTCCTTGATTGCGGAAGCAGACCAGTTGGCCCAGGAAACATGGTTATCGTTCATCCAGTTGATCCAAGCCTGGCTTGCACTCTGGTTCGGGGAGCCGTTACCGTCGGCGCTGACCGTACCCCATTCCGTAGCAAACACAGGAACGCCTTTAGACATAGCCTGAGCGGCACGGTCATTGTAACCGCCGTTACCCGTCTGGTGCGTTGCGGCATAGAAGTGGAGTGTGCAACCGAAATTCTTCTTGCTATCCTGAATGCCGGCCGTAGCGCACTGTTCCGGATGGCTGGACCATTCCGGGCTGCCCACGAGCACGAGGTTATCGGAGTACTTACGGATAGCGGCAATCACGGTGTTCGCGTGAGAAGCGACTGTACCCATGTCGGCACCGACAGGTTCGTTCCACACTTCGAAAATCACGTTGTTGTAGGAACCATATTCCTTAGCGGCATATTCGAAGAACTCGGCGGCTTCGGTGGTATTGCCATTAGCACTTTCGATGTGCCAGTCAATAATCACGTAGATGTCGTTATCGATGGCGGCATTGACCACGTTCTTGAGGTAGCTCTTCTGCAAGGTCTGGCCCTGGTCGCTGCTCAAGTAGCCACGGCCCTTATCGTCGAATTTTTCCTGAGTTACACCCATCGCAAAGCGAATGACTTCGATGTTCATTTCCTTGACCATGAGGTTCACAGCCTTTTCGGAATAGAACACGGTGGAGCTGTCGGCACCCGAGCTCCAGAAGAGGCTCATGCCCTTGACCTGGACGGCCTTGCTGGAGTAATCGGGGCAAGAACCGGAAAGCTTGCCGCCATTGGCCTTGAGTTCACCGTATGTACTGACGGGGCCCACACGGCTTGCACTGATGGCCATGGCAGATACTGCGGCCAAGCCAAGAATTGCTAATACTTTTTTCATTTGACATCCTCTGATTTTTTTGGTTTACACCGTCCCGCCTTAAAAATAGATTACTACGCCCAAAAAACACGTAATATTATGAATACAATCAATCTAGCCCTTTTACCAAGCGCAATGTAAACTTGTTTTTTACCATGCGCGGGGCCTTATGTCGCACTTTTTATTATATTGGGCAGCAAAGGGATTGTTCCATGAAAATAAACGATTTTTCTGCCTGGTTGGATAACCTGCTCGAACCGCAGGCTTTCAAGGACTATTGCGTGGACGGCCTCTGTGTGGAGGCTTCTGAAAAAGTGACCCGCGTGGTGACGGGGGTGTCGTTCCGTGACCGCCTGATTGATGCCGCCATCGAAAGCAAGGCCGACTGCATCATCGTGCACCACCCGAACGGGTTCTGGCAGGGCGAGAACCGCGTGCTTGTCGGCAAGTTCGGCGAACGTATGCGCCGCCTGATGCAGAATGGCATATCGCTCTACGGCTACCACCTGCCGCTCGACGGGCATCCCGAATTCGGGAACAATGTGCTTATCGCGAATGCCTTCGGGCTTAAGAATCTCGAGGGGTTCATACGCGAGGGCGAGCGTACCGTGGGCTATGTCGGGGAGTTCGACGAGCCTGTTTCGCGTGACGGCTTTGTGGATCTTGCCTGTGGGGTGTTCGAGCATGGGGTGCAACATGCGCTTATGTACGGCAAGGAGGCTGTCCGCAAGGTCGCCATCTGCAGCGGCTCGGGCGCAAGCGCAATCGGGGAGGCCAAGGCCCTCGGGTGCGATACCTTCGTGACCGGCGAAATCAAGGAGAATGTCCCCATAACGGTGGAAGAACTCGGTTTCAATCTTGTGGCCTGCGGGCACCACCGTACCGAGATTTTCGGGGTGAGGGCGCTCGCGAAAAAGATCCAGGACGAACTGGATATTCCCGCGATGTTTGTGGATATCGACAATCCCATATAGTACGGGAACCGTGTTTGTTTCTTACAATTATCTTACAAACGGCTAAAAATGCTTTTTTTCGCCCGAAAAGAAGGTTTTACCTTTCTCAGGGTTGATTTTTTTGAAGGGTATTTACTATTTTCACCCCCGTGAAGTTCATCAAGGCGAACATACACTACCAGAATTCCTCGAAGTCGGTGACCCTCAGTCTGCCGGAATTTTTGTTCCGCGGCCACAAGGTTATCCGTGCGTTCGTGGTTGTGGGGCTCCTGCTCCTGGTGGTGCAGCTTGCCGCGACCCTGGTATACGACGGCGTGCTCGGCCATGTGCTCAAGGCCCGTATCGACCTCGATAAGCAGATGGCCCAGATCGAGGGGACGCTCGAGTACCTGGACGGAACTTCGACGGTATTCTTCAAGGACGAGCAGCGCGTACACTCGAAGTTCGCCCTGACCCCTCCCGACGAGGAGGCGCGTGAGATGGGCACGGGTGGCTTTATCGGCCCCGATTCCCTGCTCATCCGCGAGACATCCCCGGTCTTTGAGCGTATGGCGCTCCTGCGCGAAAATGCGGGCCGCATCCAGAACAAACTGGAAATGAACAGCGCCGCCTTCGCCTCCCTTTCTGAATACGTGGGCCAGCAGCAGTCCCGCTGGCGCTACATTCCCTCCATCGCCCCGACTAGCGGCCGCTTCGGTTCCCCGTTTGGCCCGAGAATTCACCCCGTGACCGGCGAAATCGGTCGTATGCACCAGGGTGTAGATATCTCCAACGAGCGCTGGACTCCGATATTTGCGACTGCCGACGGTGTCGTCGAACAGGCGAAGAACAGCCCTTCCTTCGGTAACTACGTGGCCATCAACCACGGAAACAACCTGAAGACCCGTTACGGGCACATGCAGATGCTTCTTGTAAAGCCGGGCCAGCTGGTCCGCCGTTACCAGATTATCGGTTACATGGGATCTACAGGAATGTCTACCGGCACCCATCTCCATTACGAGGTCTGGGTCGGGGATCGTCCGGTGAATCCCGTTGCCTACATACTTCCAGGCGACTACTCGGTCGACTGATATCCCGTTTCGCTCCAGTTAGGCGGCGTTCCCTTGGGACGGCGTGCGGGATAAGCCCCTTCGGGGGATTACATGAAATTATTGCTTTGTCTCGCGGTCTCCGTGACTGCGTGTCCGCTCTTTGTCGAGTTCTTCCCAGACCCGGTGGATATTGGAGATAAAGAGGGGGAGTTTGTCGAGGTTCGTCTGGATTCGTCCTTTGCGGCGGACTCGATCTTTTTTTCCGTAGACGCCAAGGCGGCATTCGCCGTTCCCTACCCGGAGGGAAGTCGGCTGGTCCTGGTGCACGACAGCGCATACTGCCCCTCGAAAGACGATGTTGCCTGTGCGGTGATGGCCGTGTCGCTCCCGAACTCGCGTGAAAGTGCCTGGAAACTGGATGCGGGAACCTGCCTGGATTCTGCCCTGTTGCCCACCCCGAAGGCGGGGAAGGCTTTCCAGCGGCGCGGGGAGACCGACGACTGGGTGCTTGCGGTTGCGACTCCGGGTTATGCGAATGCGGATTACGAGAGCGGCATACGGGATTGCGGGCTTGCCTCTGTGCGCATACGGCAGGAGGGGGCGGATTCGTCGGTCGGTCGCGTATTCCATGTGGAGGGCTGGCTCACGGGGTGCCCGGGTGCCGACCTGCGGGTTAGGTCGCAGGACTTGTCGGCCGGAGTGTGGCACGAGGAATCCATGGAGGTCGGTGAAAGTTTCCGCCTAGAGCTTATGGCCCGCGGGAGCCTCTGGCTGCACCTCGCGCTCCCCGATGACGAGTACCCGCTGAACAATGTGCTGGATACGCTCCTGCTTGTGGAGGGCCGCTCGCCCCTCGTTGTATCGGAGGTCCATCATTGCCCGCCGGAACCTGTCCCCGAATGGGTGGAAGTCTATAACGCCTCCCGCTCGCCGTTCCCTCTATCGCAGTTGCACCTTTGCGGTAGGGGTGGTACCTGGGGTGGAACCCTGGATTCCATATCGCCCCTGCAGGCGATTCTCGTTACGAAGGATTCCGCGGAACTGAGGGCGCATCTCGGGTTTGCTGACGTGCGCATCGTGCAGGCATCGATAGGCTACCTCAACAATACGGGAGGTTCGCTATCGCTCTGCCTTGGTTCGCAGGTCGTGGACAGTGTCTCGTGGAGCAAGGGAACGGCGTCGTGCCCCGACGGGTTTAGCCCGTTGGCGGGTGCTCCGGAAAATACCCCAGGCTTTGTCCCGAAGGCGGGTAGCAGGGCCGAGGATCCCTTCACGATGACTCTCTCATCGCGTGTCGTCCGTACGAAGGGTACGCCGCTGCGGGTCCGCGTGGAGGCTCGTGACGATGTGGCGCTTCGCCTGCTGGATTCGGCTGGCCGGGAAATCTGGAAGGGAATCGCTCCCGTAGGTTCGTCCGTCTGGATCGAGGTGCCGGTACGGGAACGTGCTCGGAAGGGCGTGAACTATGTTGCCGCAAGGCTCGGCGATTTCGAAAAGGTGGTGGGAATTGTTCTTCGTCCGTAATTATTCTCGCGTAGTCATTCTCGTCGTGGCGCTCTGCTCGTGGGGCGCCTGCTACGATTCTCCTGTCCCGGAGGGCTTTGGTGTTTGGGGTGCCCCGGAAGGGTTGCCTGGCTGGAATACTACTCCGGCAAGGCTTCCCAGTACCACTGTCGGCGCCTCGGGCTACATGCGTACGGGCGATGTCGGCGAATGGGCGCTTTCGGCTGCGGGGGAGTGGCAGATGCGCCGTTTTAGGGGAGCCTTTCTCTATGGCTATTACGCTCTTGATTCGCTGTACAGACAGTCCGGTGCGATGCTTGAACTTTCCCTTTTGTACGGAGCTGTCCTTGCGGGGGCTGGTGCTGGCGTATATGCGGAATGGCTTCCGGGCGATGCCGCATGGCTACGGTATAGGCTCAAGGCCGGACTTTCCGGCCGGGCTCTTGGTTTTACTTTGTCTGTGCTATGGTCCGGGTTTACGGACGAAATTCCGGATTACCCCTGGGCGTGCCTATACTGGGAGCCTTCCGGAATATTCTCCGCCTTCGCGCAGACGGACTGGAATACGGTCTCTGTCGGTACGCTTCTCCATCTTGCATGGGGAAATGTCGAAACTTCGTACAGGTTTCCCGGATTCGCCTTTACCTTCGGGGTCAGTTTCGGCATTGGCGGGTTTTCTGCCGGCATAAACCACGGCTCGTCGGGCTCAATGCCCGGCTGGAACAGTGTATGGCTCGAGAAAAGGTTGAAAAAACGCGAGAATTTCGACTGACCCGTATACCTTTGCCCGTTATTTTGTTTATCTTGGGGGTATGGACAAAACGCTTCCTGTTGCTGACCTGGGGATGGACTGGGTCATCGTTCTTGCTTTCCTGAGCGTCATCTTGCTGGTGGCGTTCTGCATTTCGGTTTTCTTGCTCCGCGAAGGCATCCGCAAGCAGCAACTCTACGAGTTCTTCCCCGGAAGCGTGAACGAGTTTATTGTCGTATTTTCGCGTAGACTCGAGTTTATTTACGGCCTCCCGATGTACATGTCCGACCCGCTTTTCCGTTGGCTTAGTTCCGGCAGTACGTTCCAGGACCTGCTGGGGTCGAAGGACTGGGCGAGGATGAAGTTGTACTTTGACGAGGTGGAAAAGCACCAGAACATGTCCTTTGTCTTTTCGCACGAGCTCGAGCCGAGTACGAACGGCGAGAGGGGGCGTACGCAGTGGTACGAGATGAAGACCGTGCTGGAATACGTCTCGGTTCAGGAATTTCACTATGTGTGCTTTATCAAGAACATATCGAAGGAAAACGAGAACCGCAAGGAACGCGAGAGGATCCAGGCGCGCCTCGACAACCTGTTGCAGAACACGGGAGACTTCCTCTGGAATTACGAGGTGGAAGACCGCCGGTTCAAGCTGCTGACACCTCTTATGGATGAGGAACACCGCGTGGTGCCGCAGTCCACGGGGTATGTCGATATCCGCAAGATTATGCCGGAGTCCGATATCGAACTCCTGAATTCTATCCTGAATGCCCGCGTGAAGGATTACCATACCTTTGGTTCCCGCGGCGACCCGTTCGAGACCATCAAGGTCCGCCTTTACGGGCCCGACAAGACGCTTGTCTGGTATTGCTTCCGCGGCCGCCTCGTGACTGACGAGGAGAACAGGCTCGTATTGCAGGGCTCTGCCCGCCGTATGGACATGGTACTCGATAACCCGGTTTTCGGTGACGGAAGCGACAAGGATTCCATGCTTTCGGCCGCACTCTCGTTCCCCGATGTCCGCATTTTCTGGGTGGACAGGGATTTCAATATCCAGGGCTGCAACCAGTCTTTCGCGACGGATTTCCAGATTATGAATCCGAAGGATATTTACGGGAAGTGCCTCGATACGGTCGTGAACCGGAAGATTCTCCCGTATATGACGAAACTCATTTCGGATGTTTTCGATAGCGGGCGTAGTACCGCATGGAAGGGAAGTTTCTTGCAGTCCGACAAGTTGCTGATGTTCAATGCCGTTCCCATCAGGTCGAAGGACAACATGACGCATACGGCGCTTGGCGTGTACATGCTTTTGGACAAGAGCGATTTCTCGGACGAAGTTATTGAAACCTGATTTTTGATTAGAAGAGGACTATATGAAAAAAGCATTTGGACTAGTAATTTGCGCGGCTTTCATGCTCATGGCCTGTAACGAGGCCAATGCAGAAAAGAAGGCCGCTCCGGTACAGAACGCAAAACCCGCTGCAGAGCAGCCCGCTGCCCAGCAGGCGGCTCCGGCACAGGAGGCCCCGAAGGCCCAGATTACGAACATCGACTGGGCGAAGGCTCTCGAGATGCAGAAGGCTGGCGCCGTCCTTATCGACGTGCGCACTCCGGGTGAGGTTGCCGAAGGCACCGCTCCGGGTTCCGTGAACATCCCGCTGCAGGAAGCAGCCCAGCGCATCGCCGAATTCCCGAAAGACAAGGACCTGCTCATTTTCTGCCGCAGCGGAAAGCGTAGCCTTGCCGTTTCGCAGTTGCTGATCGATAACGGATTTGAACGTGTGTTCAACGTGGTCGGCGGCTTCATGGCGTTCCCGAAGAACTAATGATTACAAACTACATGCGGCTTGCGCTTGAGCAGGCGTTTTTCTCCATCGGGGTTAGTCGGCCTAACCCTGCCGTAGGTGCCGTTGTCGTGAAAGACGGCATCGTGGTGGGGAGGGGGCGGACGCAGAGCCCCGGGAACGCGCATGCCGAAGTGATGGCTCTGCGTGACGCGGGCGAACTTGCCCGCGGCGCGGCCATATTCGTGACCTTGGAGCCCTGCTGCCACTATGGCCGCACGCCCCCCTGCACCAAGGCGATTATCGACGCAGGTATAGCGAAAGTCTTTTTTGCGCATGCAGACCCGAACCCTCTGGTTCGCGGCAAGAGCCGGAAAGTTCTCGAAGATGCCGGTATCGAGGTCCACGAAGGCGTGGAAGCCTGTATCGCTGCCTGTGTTGAAGAAATCCCGGAAGGTTGCGGTGATAGCGCGGGGAACGGTTGCCGCGTTTTCGGCTACGGGACAAAGTCCGCGCAGTTTAACGCGTCGCACAATAAAGCGCTTTCTGAAATGGAAATCGAAGGCAGCTCTGTCTTTGCCGAAATTGAACGCTTCTTCGAGGCGTATGACTATTTCGTACTGAACAAGAAGACTTTTGTCGAGGTAAAGTCCGCAGTTTCGGAATGCGGGTTTATCGCATGCCGCGATGCACAGGGCTTCAAGCATCCGCTTAGGATTACGGGCCAGGGAGCCAATTGCTGGAACCATGAACTGCGCGCCATGAGCGACGCCATCCTCGTGGGGGCGGGAACGCTCCTTGTGGATAACCCTTCCCTGAGTGTCCGGTATGCGGCGGGAAATAGCCCCGTAAAGGTTGTGTGGGCCGGCCATCATGTGTTTACTACGGATGAAGTC
>Ga0247611_10010886_pt1 | contig 10600 bp, 6 predicted proteins | sample 177DNAGHGhighgp2_FD_192422 | JGI IMG/M metagenome (GOLD analysis project Ga0247611, IMG submission 192422) | Sheep rumen microbial communities from Palmerston North, Manawatu-Wanganui, New Zealand - 1770 DNA GHGhigh gp2 | ecosystem: Host-associated > Mammals > Digestive system > Stomach > Rumen ... | reverse complement strand
GTCTTCCACAGCCTCTTCTTGGCTTGGTTCTTATCGTTTGTTGTATATCAAATAGGTAGTTTGTTATGAGAAAATATCTTTTGTCTTTGTTCGTTGCGCTTTGTTCCGTTACGCTCTTTGCGGCTAAGGCGGACAAGCAAGTGGTTGTGCTCTCTTGTGACCTGCATTGTCAGGGTTGTTGCGATAAGATCATGAAGAATATCGCTTTCGAGAAGGGAGTCAAAGATATCGTTTGTGACCTCAAGACCAAGACGGTCACTGTTACTTACGATGCCAACAAAACAGACGTCCCTACGCTTCTCAAAGCTTTCGATAAGATTGGCAAGCCTGCCAAGGTGAAGGAAGCGCCTGCACAAAAAGAAGCATCGGCTCCTACGAGAGAAACCGATGCTACTACGGGTGCTTCCCAGCAATACTAGCGTTTCATTATCGCTTCTTTGAGACGTTGGGCCTCTTCCATGGCCTGCGTCTCGTTCATACCTTTCAGTCGCTCTGTGAGGTTCGGTATCTCCAGTTCTATACCCGGCGTTACATTACTCGGATCGGAGATCTGGTCGCGGTTGGCCTCATAGATAAATACCCAATACTCAGGATTACCATAATGGCGTCTTGCTATCTGCGCGAGACGTGAACCCGGTCGTACGATCTCGGTGGTGCGATAGGTCGGTACGATCTCCACACGACGGTCTTTGCTCAGTTGGTGATGACCGTTATAACGGTACGGGATATCCTGACCCAGGCTGGCTACGATCATCTGATCCTCGCGTACTCCGAGTGCTTTCAATTGTTCTGCCACCGCTTTCGCACGACGTAATGCCAGACGTTTGTTGTACTCCGGTTTACCGAGTTTGCAGGCGTGACCGTTCACATGAATCTTCTGATCCGGATGACGCTTGAGGATCTCCGCGATGCGAATCAGGATATCTTCCGGTTCGAGGATAGGTATGGCCTTGTCGAGATCGAAGAAGATAACGGCTTTCATGAGGATGTCGTCCAGTTGTTTAGCCACCGTGTCCTCTTTGATGACCGGTGTGGGTTCCGGATCGCGATACAGATAAACGGTATCGTGAATCTGACAGAAGACATCGCAGATATTGATATTATTGGCTTCTGCAATCTCACGGATACGACGGATAGCCTCCTCACGCGGGTCGATCACCTCTGCCTCCGGATCGATCTCTGCTTCCACTACTTCCAGAGCGGATACCTCTGCGATTTCCAAAGCGGCTTCCTCTTCTGCCTGCTGCTCTTTTTCTTGTTCTTTCTGCAGTTTGCGCAGTCTTCTCTGCTCGCGGTCGTAGTCACGCTGTGCTTTGGTGCGGTTCGCATTGATCTGCACGCCTAATTTCAACCCTACCGACCAAGGGTGGAGTGTCTCCACCTCATTGGTGCGCAATACACCGTCATACGGGGTGGTGTACGGTAAGTCGTACTCACCCGTTTTGCGTCCGTCTGCAAAAGCCAGAGGAGTGGAGTTATGCGTCTCTAGTACATCGTTGATGTAATAATTGGCATATGCAGCCAGCGCTAATTCCACGCGTTGATGCACGCGGATGAGCATACCCAACTCCGCATACGCTGCGTAGTTAACGGATTTCCAACGCCAGGATTCGTATTTGCCGGATTGGCCATCGATAGGCAATGTCTCCACGACGGTTGGTACATCTTCGATGGTCAGGTCGTAGAACGGGTAATAAACGGCGTTATGCATCGCGCCATTATCACGCAGCCGATAGGAGTTAGCCATCGGCAGACCGATCTTCATTCCCGCAGTAGCGGTGAGACCCACTACGCCGGGACGATAACGGAACTTGAGTGCGATAGGAATCTCCAGCATGTACAGCGTCTGATCTTCGTTCAGATCCCGTGGGGTGGAGGTCAGTACGTACTTGTCGCCAAACGGATCGACACGCATAGGATCGGTCGGTGTAGACCACGGTTCGGTGACGGCGGCTCTATTGGTATAAGCCGAGAACTGAACACCCGTTCCGAGACCCATCCAGGGCACGAAGTAATAACTCAGGCCAAAGGCTGCATTCCACGACGGGAATTGGATCTTATTGGTGATGTGACGATCGGTGTTTGTCCAGGATGCACCAATCTGTCTGTATTCATATCGTCCGACACCGAGGCCGCCGGCGAACTCGAAGTTCCAACCATAAGCGATATTGGGTTCTTCGCTGCTCGCTTGACGTACAGAGTCGGGGTATTGTTTAGCCGAAGCGGAAACGGCTACGATAAGCATCGATGCGATGATAAAGATCTTTGTTTTCATATCCGTTCCTCCTTATTTAACAATCAGTTTATGAGTTTCTACTGTTCCGTCTGCTGCGGTGATCTGTACGAAATAGACACCTTGCATGTACGGAGCACTGAGGGTGGCCGAACCTTCTATATTCCTCAATGCACTCACGCGCTCACCGTAGAAGGAGATGATCTGTACATCACCAAAGCACTCGATGGTCAGCGGCTGACCCGCATCGACAGGTACGGGGTAAATGTGAGACATCTCCGGTGCTGAACTACCGGGTGTCGTTGGTAAGGTCACTTCACACGAGCGGTATTGAGCGCCGTTCTCTGCGGTGAGGATGACATGGAACGTACCGACAAGCGATGCACCACCTTGGTGGTAGTACTGTTTGGTCTCGCCCGGCAGGATCTGTCCGTCCTTATACCACTGATAAGCGATGAACTTCAGCTTCTCAGCGCCGCCGGTTTCTACTCCGTTATCGGGGTTGTTATCCACGAAGAGCACGCGGTCGTACTTGGTGTGCAGGTATCCGCCCAGACTGAAGGTCACTTGCAGTTTGCTCGGTGTACTATAACATATATCCTCGGTCTCTCCATTGACCGCGTAACCGATCTCCAGATTCAGATAGCAGTCGCCTACACCGATTGACGGCATGTTCGTCATGAGGATCTGACCCGGTGTGGTGATTGTACCTACCGTGTCCATCCGGCCCATATAGAATGCCATATCGGGTGAGAACGTAATACGGAAGGTGTTCGCCATTCCGGCTATCTGCTCATATTCCAATGTCATCGTACCGGTCTCTTGGCAGACATGTGCCGCGGTGTCGATGCGGAACGAAGGAATCTCCGTGATAAGGATGGTGATGAAACTATCAATCGGGCACTCGCCGTCTGTGTCGGTGAACGACCAGGTCTCACCGTCTTCGGTGAAGGTATGCGAGGTCTCTTTGCCGTCTTTGCCCACATGTGTGAAAATATAAGGCATCTTCTCGCGGCAGATACTTCTTGTTACGTGTGCGCTGGTTGCCTGACCGTAATACTGCGTCACCTCGCCGTCTGACTGGATCCATTCGCAATCCGAGCCGGCCTGACGTACATAACGAGTGTAGGTGTACGTGGTTCCCAGACTGATCTCGCTCAACTGGAACGTACGGTTGAGGTTCGCTTGGTTGCCTATCACCTCATCTCCCGGTGTACGTACCCATTGATACTCCAGACCGTCTGCGCAGGTAGCTTCGGTAGCTTCGTTGATGTGAATCGAAACAATGGCGGTCTCTTTTGCATTCTCATCGAAGCAGTAAGGAGACCGCTCTTCGTTTTCGATAGCACCCGCAGTCAAGGGAGACATAATATACACTTCAAGCTCGTAACGGCTCTTTGTCCACGTCGTGAAGCGAGTGTCGTCCTGCGCCTCGCGGGTAAAGATATATTTATGTCCGGCTTGCAGACCGATATTGTTCAAACTCAGATCGCGACCGGTAGCCTGCGGGATAGCGACTTTGTCGCGGAGCCAACGGTACTCGATCGTACCGGCACCGCCGACAGCCTCTGTCGCTTCGATAATATATTTCTCAGCATCGGCTACGGTACAGAAGGACTTCTTCTCGTGGTCAATGATCTCTCCCGGATCCAAGGCGTTGAAGACATCAATGGTATCTGCGCCTAAGTCCGACACGGCGTGTTCCGGTACATAACATACACTATCCCGCGTGCCGCGCGTGAAGATGTATTCGCCGGGTTGACTAATCGGATAGTTTTTCAACTCCAACGAGGTCTGTGTATGGATGGAGTCGCCGTTAACGAACCATTGGTAGTAGATCGTACCACCACCTCCTATCGAAGCCTCGCTGCCTTCTGTGCTGACGAGCGTAGGGATATTATTCAATAGAATGGTATCGCGCTTTGAGACAATTGTACCCGGAATGAACTCGCCGAAGACATAGTACTCAAAGCCTGACTTGTTCTCTAACCAATCGGTCATACAGCCGTTGTCATGAACAAAACTGCGCACGATATAATGACCCGGAACATTGGTCGGTACCTTGCAGGTGTCAAACCAATTGAGGTAGTCTGCCTTACCGCAATCTGCCAGCATCGTATCTACCAGCAGGGTATCCGTACCGGTGATGCTATAACGAATCACCTCATAGTGGTAGTCGCCGTTACCGATCCATCCTTCTTGAGCCGGACGCATGAACGCTTCCTCTTTAAACTCTTCATAGGAGTTAAAGCAGTAGTAATGCGTATAATTGAGGGTATCCGCCTCTTCATCGCGACCCACGAATATACCGGGGAGCAGATCCTCTACGCGGCGCGGACTCATATAAACGACGCGCGTCTCGTCATTCAGTTGGGTGTTTACGAGTACAACCGTCGGAGTACAAGGGCGTACGACATGTACGCTATCGTTGGTATCATTGAAGTTGATCCACTGTTCATCATCCTCTTTCTGACACGTCCATGTGATGCCACCCTCTTTACTGACGCTGAACGACAGCGTGATGTCATTCGCGTGCTGCACCGGCGCAGTGCAACTTGTCTCCAAGAACATCGGAGCGGCCGATAATAGGGCTGCGTCCTTGCCGGCGAAAGCACTCAGGATCGGATAACGCGTGGCGGTGTTCGACCATGCAGGATTGCCCGCAAAGAGCGAGAACATCAGTGCCGTGCTGTCAATAGGCGTGATGACATTGCCGTCGATACCGGATTTCTGCAGATAAGCTTTGCGGTCGAAATAACACTGGGTGTAGGAACCGCCGTTGTCTTCACCTACGATAGCATGGCCGTTATCGCTGGAGGCATAACCTATATTAAAAACGCGTACGAGCGCGCCCGCGTTATTACGGCCGACAATACATCCGACGGTAGTGGAGAGATTGTTCAGATAACCGGCCTGATAGCAGTCCGTGATCGAACCGGTAGCGGTCAATTCGCCCACCAGACCACCGGTCACATTGCCCGTGACTGAGAACTGCGCCATTGACCAGCACTCGCGGATCGTTCCGGCGCACACACCGGCGATAGCACCGATACGCGTCTGGTTCTTTGCCATGATCCTACCGCCACTGATACCTACTTGCTCAATAACGGCATTCTGACCTACATAGCCGAACAAACCTACGCTGTCCGTTCCGTTGAAGCGATGCAGACCGCGAATGAGATAACCCGAGCCATTGAACGTGCCTTGGAACGGAGAGGTTGCTGAACCGATAGGCGTCCATGTTTTGGAATTTAAATCGATGTTCGCTTTGAGCGTGATTGTCTTACCCGTGAAATCCTGAGTAGCACTCAACGCTGCTATACCTGCCAGATCCGCTGCCGAAGTCACCTCTATTTCATCGGCCAAAACAATCGGCGTGGCGCTTGTACCGTTCCAGATACTGTACGTTTCATTGGCCGCTTGCGCACTGACAGTACACAGGCAACCCAACGCCACCACTAAAATAAAAGAGAGTAATTTGTGCTTCATACTGATGAAGGTTAAGTAATTCGGGCGCAAAATTACACAAAAAAAATGACATACACAAGAGTGTATGCCACTTTTTACGATTTTGTTTACTATTTTTACTTGAGCTCTGCCAAGTATTTAATAGTGCGAACCATCTGGCTGGTGTAGCTGTTCTCGTTGTCGTACCAGCTAACAACCTGTACCTGATAGGTGTCGTCGTCAATCTTAGCAACCATGGTCTGGGTAGCATCGAAGAGCGAACCGAACTTCATGCCGATAACGTCGCTCGAAACGATCTCATCCTCGGTGTAACCGAAGCTCTCGGTCTGAGCAGCCTTCATAGCAGCGTTGATACCCTCTTTGGTGATGTCTTTACCCTTAACAACTGCAACCAGGATAGTGGTTGATCCGGTCGGAGTCGGAACGCGTTGTGCGCTACCAATCAACTTACCGTTCAGCTCCGGAATTACCAAACCGATAGCCTTTGCAGCACCGGTGCTGTTCGGAACGATGTTCTGTGCACCTGCACGGCTACGACGGAGGTCACCCTTACGTTGCGGGCCGTCGAGGATCATCTGGTCGCCGGTGTAAGCGTGGATCGTGCTCATGATACCGCTCTGGATCGGAGCGTATTTGTGCAGAGCAGCTGCCATCGGAGCGAGACAGTTGGTCGTACAAGAAGCAGCGGAGATAACCTTATCTGCCGGAGTCAGAGTCTTGTGGTTTACGTTATAAACGATGGTCGGAAGATCGTTACCTGCCGGAGCGGAGATAACAACTTTCTTTGCACCTGCCTGGATATGAGCCTCAGCTTTAGCTTTGCTGGTATAGAAACCGGTGCACTCGAGCACTACATCGATACCGAGTTTGCCCCAAGGCAGCTCGGCTGCGTTCGGCATAGCGTAGATAGTGATCTCCTTGCCGTCCACAGTGATCGAACCCGGAGTAACGACGGTCTTACCGTCCTCAGCGAGAACAGCGTCTTTGTATGTTACAGTGTGCTTGCCCTCACCGAACTTACCTGCGAAACCACCCTGAGCGGTGTCGTATTTGAGAAGGTGAGCCAACATCTTCGGGCTGGTCAGGTCGTTGATTGCAACTACCTCATAACCCTCAGCTTCGAACATCTGACGGAAAGCCAGACGACCAATACGGCCAAAGCCGTTAATTGCTACTTTTGTCATAGTGTGTAATAATTTAAATTATTTGTGTATAAATTGTTTTATCAATTGCGGCTGCAAAAGTACTACTTTTTTTTTATATACAAAAATAAATCGTATAAAAATCTTAATTTTGTAAACAAAATTTATCATTTTCGGCCAAAATCAGCAGGAATTTCCCCCCAAGCCTTGGTGTCCCACTTATAAATGGGGGTTGTCCAGGTGTTGTCATGGAGCCACATCTCGGCTTTGCGCACCATGAAAAACAAGTCCTGATTGGACGCGTTCCACTCGATCTTCGTCTTGCATCGTTTCTCACGTACCCATGCCAGGGCAGTCACACTATCGGTGTAGATCACCCAATTCAGGTTATATTTTTTGATATACGCGAGTCCTAACACGAGTGCGAGGAACTCACCGATGTTATTCGTGCCCTGCGCAAATGGTCCGCGACGGAAGACCTCCGTTCCGGTGTCGGCAATCACGCCGCGGAATTCCATCACGCCCGGATTACCGCTACAGGCGGCATCAACGGCCAATGCAGGTAAGATCGGCTTAGTCATGAATGAGCATTTTAGTGGTTACTTGTTCGCCATCGATCTCCATGACAACAATATAGATGCCTTGTGCCGGCGTACCGTTCACAGGTCGTCCCATCGTGTCGTAGATCTTCTTTATCGGTGCGGAACTTCCGGTGTCTTGGGTACGACTCGGCGTCGCATCATCGAAGGTCTGCGGGCAGGTATAGATCGTCTTTCCGTCCGTTGTGTTCATTCGGCATTGATAGAGCGTTGTGGTGCCGGCTAATCCCTTGGGGTCATAGAGCCGTTGCATCGTCTCGCCCGGCATTGCTACGCCGTCTGCGAACCACTGGTAGGAGACGAATCGTCCGTCTGCATTGCTGACAAATAGCACATCCGTCCACTTGCTATAGAGGTGTCCGGAGAGGGCGATCGTGAAAGAGGAGGTGATGGTGGAGTCGCAGTCCAGACCGGTCTCACTGACGGTCAGCGTGGCGGTGTAGTCACCCGCTACCATCGAGGTCGGGGAGAAGACGAGATCGCTGCCGATGACCTTGCCGGCATAATGAACACCATCTACGGCGATGTCATACGTGTCCGGAGTGCCGGTCGAAACGGTGAACGGGATACGTACCTCACTGGCGCTGTCGCATACCATGCTCACGGTGCCGACGGTGATACGCGGCAGGGCTTTGATGGTCAGGATCAGACTGTCGTAGCCGCTGGTGAACGTATCGGTGCCGATATACGGCGTGGTCGGATAAGTGCCGCCCATCCAATTAACCGTATTGCCCTCGCAGATCGTAGTGTCCAGTTTGTTGCAACTATAGCGAACCGGTAGGGTCGATTGTGCCGTTTGTTTATTGGCCGGCTCCAGCTGGAAATAAGCCTCCCAATTGCGGACAGCCATCAAAGAATCCGGCAATGTAATGGCGCAGGTGAACGTTCCTTGCTCCTCAATCGCTTTTTGAGGAACGGTGTAGTAGTATATCGAGTCGCGGTCTATATCTCGGATGCAGAGCGACCCTTGCGCATTGCGGTACTTTACCACCATATTCACCGTAAACGACGCATCGTTACAAAGCATGTTTTGGGTAGTTGCACTCAACGCATCTACTTTCGGTTCGTGCGATGTCACCACAAACTGCTGTTGCGATTTCACTACTTTCGATACCGTGCTGATCGGGTGGAACTGGATGTCGTCCAGCGCGAAGTCATTACCGATATTGAGTGTGTTCGTGTTGAGGTTTACTACCGAGATACGAACATTATTGCAATCGGCTTTGGCTGTGTATGTCTTAGAGCACTGATGCCATAAGTTATTGCGGTACATTGCCAAACTCAAATCCAATACTTCCGATGAGTCTAATTTGACAGGATTAGCTGGATTGGATATGTCTTCGATATAGAATTTAAACTTGGCTGCATTGTCCATCTCACCGTAGTTATTGATGTTCGCCGCCCAGAACGAGAGCACATAGGTCGTACCATTTTGCAGTTTTAAGTTGCTGCTGGTAGCAGTGGTAGCGTACCATGCTTTCTTGTTGGCTCCGGCTGCACCCGTTGCAGCATCAAAGAGGGCGAAGTTATTACCGGACTTGGCCGTTACCTTGGCGTAGGTCGGGTAGAAGTTATATGCGCTGCGTACCACTGCAAAACCGTTACTCTTTTTGTCCGATGCCAAGGAGCAGGTGTCGTAGAAATCCATCTGCGAAGAGGAGTTGTTATAAATACCCCAGAAGTCATTGTCGCTGATGGTGCTTTGTTGTTTGTAGGTTCCGTAGCCGGTGGCATCTTCATAGTCGCCGTTTTCGATGATGTCGTCCATCGAACCGCTGGCAGGGTAGTACTCTTTGTAGGTATAGGTCGTCGTGGAGTCTTTTCCGTACGGATTGATGACCAGCACTTGCGGAGCTCCCTTAATCGTATCGCCGTTAGCGAGCCAAACGTAGGTGTTCGCCGAATCATAATCTTTCGGCGTGAGAGTGAAGCTCTTGCCGGTTAGCGAATCGACATTGACTACCGCCACAGCCTCTGTTGCATTCGGTACATTGATGGTGATGAGCTTGGAGCAATTGGTCTGGTCACCCTCGAAATACGCAGTGGCTGTAGTGGTCACGCCGCTTGTGGTGGCTGCCGGAACGCCTTGCAGCGAGAAGGCCTGCGGGCTCTTTGGCGCGGTGATCGTGATGGACTTGCCTTCGCATGAGATGACCAGATTACCGTTTGCTTGACCGAAGGCCACCATACCATCCAAGGTGTAGGTGTTATCATCGGCATTCACATTAGACACTGCTGTCTCGAAGGCGGTGATCTCGCAATCCAAATCACAACTGGTGGAGTTGGTGTTTAATTGAATCAGTCTGCGTCCGGAAGGTATAGATGAATGCAGGTAGTAGTACATTATCCCACCGGTGTATGTACTCGGCAATTGGTTCTTGTTGATATCTATCTCTGCATCAACACCATCCAACGGCGTGCCGGTCGTTCCGGGGGTGACCTCTGTCCAGGTGGTGCCATTAAAGGACATGTACCAACCATGACCTTTTACGTTAGAATATACATAATCGGTTTTGTTAGAATTCAGTTTGACGCGTAACGAGAAAGGACCACCCAGATCGTTCGGACAGATGCTGATCTGCTCCATTGTTACACCGCCTGCAGCAATAGTAGCTGCCGAAGCCAGTGAACTGGCAGTCGGAGCATAACCTTTCCAGTCGCGATCAACGACACAGTTGTCATCCAAGTTGTTCTTGGCATAAAACTCATTCAGGAAATTACAATCGCAGCCCGTGTTATCATCGGGGTTGTAATTGTTAGGAATATTGATATCACACGACTGATTCCATCGGTCATTCCAGTTACCGGCCGTTCCGGTTGAACTCTTACGTACCACGGAAACGAGATCGTACCAAGGCTCAATATTGGACGGCATCGTGCCTACATATACTTTGCTTCCGCTCTCGATGGGAGAAAGAGGTACCCACATGGACTTGGTATTATCGGTGGATTGGAAGAAATAAAGGAATAGTTTCGCATTATCTTTCGACCAATCATTGCCGTCTACACCGCTTTGCAGTACGTTCACATAGACTTGCTCGCCTACTTCGTACATACGTGCGCTGAGGTTCAGCGCGAGGGTCATCAATAAACCTAAAAAGATATATCTTGTTGTTTTCATAGTTGTTCCTCCTTATTGTTCGATTACCACATTGTTG